>OFGE01000721.1_pt1 | contig 34545 bp, 27 predicted proteins | sample 1521681 | NCBI WGS metagenome assembly OFGE01 (sample SAMEA3504093, study PRJEB24116) | mouse gut metagenome | biome: mouse gut; feature: mouse-associated habitat; material: faeces | place: Denmark | collected 2011
ACGGTTCTTAGGCGAGAAAGGGCGGGTAACCGCCCCGACTTAGCCGACTCCGATAGAGGCGAAATATACACTGATGAAACTGGGAAACAGTATTGGAAGAAGAGGCTGCTGGCAACGGTAACAGATAGTCCGGTTCTAGGACATGAAGCAAGCTGCAACACTTCCGGAAAAGTAACTTATACAGCTACAGTAGGAACTACAACAAACACTCAGACAAAGACAGTAAATAAGTTAGGGCATGATTGGGTAAATGCTATGCTTACATGGGATGAGTCTCCAACACTTGTTGCAAATGAAACTATAACGGTAGAAGGCCAGACAGGGTCAGTGCCGGTTTATACAATCAAGCTGAAACGCACCTGCCAGAGATGTAAAGATGAAGATGATGCAGACAAGGCAGGCAACGAAGATACTATTACAGCTAAACTAGGTCAAACAGAAGCCACCTGTGAAAAGAGTAAGGCAGACGGATCCTATGTCCTTCTTGGGGATATAACGAACCAAAACGAAATATGTGATGAAGGCTCAAAAGGCTTTACGGCATTTACAGCAACCCTTTATAACGCTGCTGGTACAGCCCAGGGCCAACCAAAATCATACCGCATTGAGCGTGATGGGAAAGCACATGCATATTCTCTTAACAATGTAAAGGTTGACTGGACGACTCTCCAGGAAGTAGACGAGCACAATGATAAGAACAACACCACACTTATTACAGGGCGCCATTTTGAAGTAGATGCATATATCCCCTGTAATGCAAATCCGTCTGATACAGCGCATAGACGCTCCATAAAAGTCGATGTAGCAGTTACAGGTGAATGCGGAAGTGAAACTGGCGTACTATACACTGCAACCATAAGTAAAGAGGAAACAGATGCTTCTAGCTTAAAATTTGCATCAGATACTGTTGAAGCAGGTACAGACACTGTTACCCATAAGTATAAAGATGCTCATAACCCAACGCTTGTAAGGGCATCCAGCGATACCACGCTTAACTGTGAATCGCCTTACTATCCAAGGCACTGGCATTGTGACAAGTGTGGTAACAACTACGCAACGTCAGCAATGAACAACAAAGTCGACATATCATTTACCGGACGGGATCATGAATACAAAAACGCGCCAACATTTTCATGGATTAAAGAAGGTGCGACAGCGCAGGCTGTATTTACCTGTTCTGTCTGCGGACAGAAGCCGATTACAATCGAAGCGACACTTGATAAAGTAAACGAGTATCAAAAACCAGGATGTATCGGTTCAACAGAGGAAGGATATACATATTATGCCTTCTCTGCACAGTTGAATTCCGAGTCACCCCGTTATGAGTATGAGTTTGAAGTCGTTTTAGATCCGGTACCACATAAGTTAGACAGTAACGGCACATGCACAAACTGTAACAAGCCGTTTGTCCAGGTAATATTTAACAGGTGTACCGGCGGAGTCCTTCAGCAGGAATTCTACAGCCGTGAAGAGAATGGCGACCAGGTAGTAATCAAGGATGTAGCTGGAAATGTAGTTACTGCAAAGGACATTATCGCACCGACCGTACCTCAGCAGACAGGGTATGAATTTATAGGATGGAAATTTGGTGAAGAAACCGATATAACGTCCGCTGCCATTGCTGCAAAGATCTATGAGGCGCTGATATCAACAGAAGCTACGACCATTACAGTTGAACCAAATTATGCACCAGTAGCTGCGCAAGCTCAAATAACGGTAGAATGTGTAGCTGGCGAAGTAACCCTGTCTACAAAGAGCGAACAGGCTGCTGTTGGCCAGAGCTATCCTCTGAAAGCCGAAAAGACTATTCAGAATGAGGGGAAGACATATACATTCACCTGCTGGGCAAATGATAAAGAAGGTCAAACCGTATTAAGCACAAGTGAGGATTTCCAGATAGCGATATCAAGCAATGCTGACAAGACAATATTTGCAATATATGCAGAACAAGGAAGTGCGACGAAGCCTGTAGAGGTAAAACCAATCATTATGTCCGATGTATATACATCTATCATAAACGGGGCATATAAACTCTCCTTTGCAACTACAAGGGCTGAAATCCCGGAAGGGTGTACTTTGGTTGATACCGGTTTCTTATACGGGACAAAGCAGTCTACCTTTGCAAATATGGATATAACAGCCCTGGAAAAAGCCCTGATATTGGGCGGCACAACGGAGAACCTTAAAACACAGGCAGTTAGTGGAAACGCTGCAACGAATGCCTTGACTGTCAACCTTGGCACTGCTGAGGCAAACCGTAATTATTGGGTATGTGCAAGAGGCTATTTGCGTTATAAGAAAGCAGACGGAACGATTATTACAGAGTATACCGATGTAATAAAAACGACATATAACAGAGAAGCAGAAAAAAATAATGCAGGAACCTCTGGGAACGAATAATTCCCAATTGTGAAAGGAGGTAGATATTCATGAAAAAATACGAGTCTCCCGATGTGGAAGTGCTTTATTTTGACACAGAGGATGTGATCCTTACAAGCATCGTTGATACCGAAGTAGACGGTGATTTTTAAGGAAATTTCAATGTGGCTCCAGTTATCCATGTAAGTGGCGCCACTGGAATATCTCCCAAAAAGGATGAATAAAAATATCCCGTGCGGCATCTTATGATGCCGTATACGGGATATTTTATTTTATATATGTTACATTTTATAGATGCATGCCTGGCAGGGTATTAATCCAGTTCTTCTTCTGTCCCGTCGTATCCGCTTGTATTAATAACATCCTCACATGCAAACATGATGACTTCCAGTTCCGGTGCCTTATATTCCGTCATGCGTACCACCTCCTTTTTGGGCGTTTAAAGTTTTGCCTGCCCTTGCCCTTCCAGCGGCTCTACGACAATTGCTTCTAAGACAGCAACTGTCTTGCCGTCGATTTCCCCTTCATTAACAATCCCAGTAACCCGGATTGGGGAATTCTCCTCAGGCGGTTCCAGCAGATATTTCAAAGGCAGGCCAATGACGCCGTCTTCACTGCCATCGGTAAGCGTCCTGGCAATATAGGGTGTTTCACCCTCCAGCATATAAGTGCCTTCCATCTGGTAAACCTTTCCAGAGTGTTCATCCGTATGTTCCTGAAATTCTTTGACCATTTGAGCATAATCATCATCCTGGACAACATGGATTTCGTCCCCTAAAAGTTCCAGTAATTCTTCGTCTGTGGCATCCGGGCCTAGCAACGGCTCCGGCTTGTCACTATTTTGCTGCCCGTTGCTTGCCGTTCCCTGAGTGTCCTGGCCGCCGCATGCAGCAATAGAAAAGCTTAAAACAATACATAGGATAAACGCTAAAATTTTTTTACACATAATCTGCACTTTCACCTTTCATTATGGAAATGCGGGCATCCATTCTGCCACTGCTGTTACAATTCTCCTATTTTGAAACAACGCCATTTATAAAGTTGCCGTGTACAATCTCGCCATAGAAGGTTTCTTCCTCTTCGGTCTTCTTATTTTTTACTTTTACAAAACCCCTGCCCCAAAGAACCCTGTCTGTAGAAGTGCCTACGCTGATTGCAACATAGTAGCCATCCAAATTGAAGTTATTAGTCTGCTGTTTTTTTACAATAAGCGGTTCTTGGGTATTTCCTTCTATTGTTAAATTGGATCCGTCCCCATCGTAGTCCTTGCTGGTAATATATAAGACGCCCATTTCTATTGGTTCATATGTCTCTGTATCAACAACCTCAACAATAGAAGTAAAACGGATTTTATTTTTTCCATCTTCTACATATTTGTTAAACTGGGTCGACACAGCTATGCGCCTTTTTTCGCAACGTGTACAAATGTCGTTTACAAAGTCATGGCCAAGGGCCGTCCCCTCGAATACCTGAGGAGCTTTACCTGGCTCATCTTGCTTGCAGGTTTCACAGCGGGAATAAATCGTATCGTCATGTGTACAATCACCATCTACTAATACATCTACATATTTGTGGATGCCAGTTGCACTGATTGGCCTGGTTACTCCTGTTGGTTGATTGCAGACACCGCACGTTTCAGCTTCTACCCCTGCATCAACACAAGTAGGCGCTGTTTGTACTTTCCATGTGGTATCTTTATGTCCAAGGGCATTTATTGGTTCTGCTTGTTTAAATACGTGGCTGCAGCTACTGCAAGTTTCACTTTCCGTAAAACCATCTTCTGTACAGGTTGCATCCTGGCCTGGAACCGTTACTTTCCATACATATTTCTGGCATGTTGGGCAAAGCCCGGTACCTGGCATTTCCAATACAACCTCTACACCATGGAAATCGCCTGTAAAATCACAGTCGTCCGCTGATGCCCTGGTACATACACGGTACAGTATGGCGCCATCATCTGCACAATCTGCATTTCCTACATACTCATGAAATTTTTCGTCACCCGAAAAACCTACGAACCAGTCGTGGCCTGCCGGAGTGGTTTCTGTTTTTACATTCGAACATAAACTACAGGTGAATTCTTTAATCCCATCCTGCGTACATGTCCATTCTTGAATTTCTTCTGTTTCTTGATAATCATGCCCATTTACTGTGTCAATGTCGATGGGCTGTGTCGCAGTTAAAACCTCCTGGCATTCTGCCCTCTGGCATTTTACGCCTTCTGTAGAACCAGGCGCTATACAGGTAGCTTTTACTTCTGGAATTTTAACTGGATCGTGGCCTAAGGCTTTTTCACTTTCTTCACCTAAAAGCACAAATAAATCCACTGCCTGGCCGCTGGTTGCATTGCAGCCCTGCCTTGCACATGTTAATTGGGTTTTTCCATTATCGGTACAGGTCGGAGCAGTATATTTATCCTTAAAATCATGGCCAAGCGCCGAAACCTCTACTGTTTTTGTATTCCCTTCTTCTGGGCTTGCTTCACAGGTTGGACAGGTAAAGATTTTTTCTCCTGCTTCCGTACAATTTGCTTCTTTTGTCACTTCCACATAAGATTTGGCATCTGGATCATCTTCCTGCGGGCCATATGTTTCTTCAAATTCCTCATTTGTCATATTTTCAAATGCATGGCCTGTTGCTGTGCCCGTCTCCACGGTTGCATCTGTATGGGGCGTCCCGCAGTCAGTGCAATACTTGCCCGTTATTTTATCCCTGGTACAGGTTGCTGCATGTTCGCCTTCTTCGCTCCAGTTTGCATGGTTTTCTGGATCTACTGTACCTTCGACATCTTGAGTTGTTCCGCAGCCATTTGCACATGTTTTTGTTACAACGCCTTTTACAACACAGGTTGCCACTGTTTTTACCGATTCAGCTGCATTTTCACCAAAATCATGGCCTGTTGCCGGGATAGATACAACTTCCTGGTGGGCATGCCCTTCTGTCTCGATATCCGGGCATGTATCTCTTTGACATGTACGTGTTTTTGATCCATCTGCGGTACAGGTCGCAGGGGTTATATCCCACTCACCGTAATTATGTCCGGCTGGAATAATTATGATTTGACTGTCATTCTGGCAGAAGGAACATGTGATTCTTCCAAGGCCGTTTGCTGTACAGGTTTCAGCTTTAAAGATTACCGGATCAGCAGTCCAGATATGCTTTGTTGTATCAATTTCTCCGCGTGCTTCTGTCTCACCTTTTTTGTCATTACACCTGGTACATACAAAATCATATTGTGCTGGTTCCTTACAGTTTGCTTCTGATATCTGGACTTTTTCTGTTCCCCAGATATGCGCCCCTGTGACAATTTGATCTGCTGGCCTTGAAGTATGGCCTTCTACATCTACTGCACAATGTTTACAGGTATATTCTACATAACCGTCTGTGGTGCAGGTTGCTGGAACAGTTTCTTTTTCATAATCTGTACCTTCTACTGCATCAGTTCTTTCATAGCCATGTTTTAAAGCGGGTGTTTTTTCGGATTCTGGCCTTGAAGTATGGCCTTCTACAGCATCCGCACAATGTTTACAGGTATATTCTACATAGCCGTCTGTGGTGCAGGTTGCTGAAACAGTTTCTTTTTCATAATCTGTACCTTCTACTGCATTGTCTCTTTCATAGCCGTGTTTTAAAGCAGGTGTTTTTTCGGATTCTGGCTTTATAGTATGGCCTTCTGTTGTTTCAGCACAGTGGAGACAGGTATACTCTACATAACCGCCATCTGTACAGGTTGCATTAACAGTGCTTTTCGTAAAATCTGTGTCTTCAATCTTATTGTCCCTTGCGTAGCCATGTTTTAAAGCGGGTGTTTTTTCAGCTTCAGGTGTTGAAGTATGGCCTTCTGTTGTGTCAGCGCAAAGGAGACAGGTATACTCTACATAGCCGCCAGTCGTGCAGGTGGCAGCAACCGTATTTTTTGTAAAATCTGTGTTTTCAACCTTATTGTCCCTCTCATAACCATGGCCTAATGCAGGCTGTTCTGTATCGGGCTGTTCGCTATCTGGCTTAATAGCATCACAATGCTTACAGCCAATATATGTCATGGCAGGTTTTGTACAACTTGCAGGACTGCTTTTAGGATTTTCTTCATCCCATTCATGGTCTGTTTTTGGGGTTGTTTCTGTTTTGGTTCCATTACAAGCTGCCCCATTGATTTCCCTTTGACATGTGAATGTTAAAGTCCCTTCTTGCTGGCAGGTTGCTTCTGGATTTTCAACAACAGTATAACCTTCACCTTCTTGATAGTCTGCTGCATTTGGATCAAATTTGTGCCCCAGCGCCGGAACAGGCTCATACTTTAGCCCTTGGATATTTGTACAATTCTCCAACTGGCATTCGTAAATGGCTACGCCTGTAGTGGTACATGTAGGTTCGCGCATATACCGTAAAAACTCCCAGTCATGGGGGCATTCTGCAGGCGTTTCGTCCGACACAATAGCAGTATTTTCACTTGGCAATGAATTTGTTTCAGTAGCAAATGCTGTCATGTTTGTAGATAAGACCATACTTAATGACAGCATTACGCTTGCTAAGCGCTTAAATTTCTTAAAATTCATACTGTGGATTTTTTGATAAGAAAAATGAGAAGAAATAGATTCAAACAATATGCCTTAATACCAACATACAAAAAGACATCTGATAATTACAGATGCCTTGAAAATATAGGTTAAATCAGATAGAAAAATCAGCCGTCCAAAATGTATCCGTCATATGGCCTTTCCCCCATTCTCATTCAGAGATCCCCCGATAATAATACATTTTCTTGGCATCATCAATAATTTTATTCTTTATACACTTTAATGTATCACAGGAGGCTTTTGCAACGCCCTTTGCCGCCCTGGCAGGGAAGCCGTGGCAGCAATCACAGCGCTAACAACCAACAGCAGGTAAAAATTAATGCCTCTGGTTACGCACATCGAAGCCGTCAGGTATGCACCCGGGAAGATAGCGGCAAACACTGTTTTATACATCAGCTCCGTAATCCCCTGGGCCCCTGGCAGCGGCAGCATATCCACCGCTATATAAACTGTCGCCTGAATAAACATAACAGAGCCCATAGAATACCCGGACAGCCCCATCCCTTTGTATATTAGCCAGGTTAGAAAAAACACAGAAAACCGCTGCACAAACGTAAACGCCACTACCACTGCGATATGCTTTCTATGTTGTAAAAAAAATACCACGGCTTCATGGTAGCTGTCCGCCATATCAAACAGCTTCTGCCTGCGTGTGCCAGACGGCTTTAAAATATGCGCCCTTAACAGCAGCTTTTCCCCACCAGTGACAATGCCCCGAAAACATTTGGGGCTTATCATAACAAACAGTAAAATACCCACCAGGGCTGTATTCAAAAAAAGACCCAGGTAATATAAGTAGAGGTACCCCTTTAAATAAGCACATAGCTCTGGATACCAAAGCACCAAAATACCAATACCAATCAATACCAATACCAGCTTATATGCTAAGGCCACTGTCATCAGTACCACCGTACTGTCTGAAATTTTAATACCAGCCTTCTTCATATAATAAAGCTGCATAGGCTGCCCTCCGGTTGCAGAGGGCGTAATACCGGAGTAAAAAAACCCAATAAATGAATACCTGATACAGGAAAATGGCGAGACTCCACAGTTTAACGCACGAAGCAGATACCATATCATAATGCCCTCTGCCGACACAAAAAATAGCCCCGTTATGATTGCAAGCCCCAAATATACTGGCTGTATGCCCCGAATGGCCTGCCAGACAAAATGCATATCATTTCCGCGAAAGATTGTATAAAAAGTGAGGAACATTAATGCCAAAAACAGGCCTATGCTGCAAATGTTTTTTCGATTCATATAAGCTCTCCCATTGTGAAAAATCGTATCCGTCCGGTTCTTTAGATAAGAAACCTTCCAGTGTCCCTTCATAGACAAACTCAGTTTGCGGCAATTCATAAAAATCCCGCGGCGTAACCAGGGAAAAATGCTTCCCAAACAGATCTATCCCATTGTCGGCTAAAAGCCTTGCTATAAAAGAAGAACAGGTGTAATGCCGTTTCTGGTAAAACGGAATATTCATCAAAAGAAACGGCAGCCCCAGCACACAGTAATGGTAACGGAAACGGTTCTCAAAGCACTCTTCCAACTGTGCTGCAATGGCCGCTTTCTGCCAGCCCGTACATTCTAAGCTTACTACCTTGTATCTGGCAGTCGGAAAAGCACTGTAAATCGCGGCAAGATGCTCCTGTTCAAACCCCGCAACCACTGGGATAAACGGGTTTCTGCGCCCGATACTGTACGCCTCCTTCAAATCCGCATCCAGCCCAATCGCCACATGTACGTAAGAAATGCCAATCGTTTTGCGGATCATGGATGCAAACAGCCCAGGTGTATCAACCAGTGCAAAATATATTTTTTCCATAAAAATAAACTCCTTAAAAACAGATTCTTCTGTATATTTATATTCAATTAAACTGGTAAATGCGCTTTGCTGCCCGGTAGCCTCCAATCGTGACTGCATCTCCCAGCCATCCGCCCGGCAAATATGTAAACCCGCTTAATGTCTTATATTTTAAAATATGGTATAGCTTGCGGTTATGCGACCGGATAAAATGCCAAAGCGCTTCCCTCTGCCGCTTCGCCTCTGGTGTCCCAATCAGCAGCAGATGTATACAGGAAATCGACATCATAATAGAAATATTCCTGGTTAAATAACGTGCCAGCTTTGGCTGCATATGCGATAGGCCCTCTAGATCTGCTGACATTGCCACTAGCTTTGTCACACGGATCTGCTGGTCGATCCGGCTCATTAAAACCTTTTCGTTAACTGACTGATCTTCCCTCCCCAGAAAATAATGGTACAGATCCAGATCTATGTAGCACAGTGTTTTCACATACGGCAGCGGCTGATTGGCAAACAAGTTGTCCACATAAAACGTATGCTTGGGAAGGCGTATGCCTGATTCCCTTAATACCTCCGTTTTGTACCACAACGCATGCATAACCAAATACTGCGATGGTCCAAACGGACGGATGTCTTCCCAGCCACAGATTTTGCCAGGGGTAAATACGTTGCGGTAAGGCATGCATTTCACCTTGTTTTCGTAAAGGTGGTCATACAGGTAATTACAAATAATGAGATCTGGCTCCATCCCGGTCGCTTCCTGGCAGCACATCTGCCGCAGCAGCTTTTTCAATGCATCTGTATCAAGCCAGTCATCGGAGTCTACAACTTTAAAATAACGCCCGGCTGCGGCAGAAAGGCCTGCGTTTACCCCTGCGCCGTGTCCGCCGTTTTCCTGGTGGATGACCCGGATTATATCCGGATAAGCTTTGGCATAATTGTCTGCAATTTCACCTGTGCAGTCGGTAGACCCATCATCTACAATAATAATCTCCACAAGCTCCCCTCCTGCCAGAAGCGTGTGGATACAGCGCTCCATATAGGCTGCAGAATTGTAGCAGGGAACGGTAAATGTAATGTATTTCATAAGATTGCTCCTTTCCTCTGTACGTTTCAATTTATATAACGATTGTATTTTGTCGTTTTCTTCAATTTTTTTCAGTTTTTATCATAACATATAATCTTCACGATTTTATGTAAGGATCTCTTAATTTTTCTTAAGAATTGGCCTTTAGGCTTATACGCCTGCCACTGTATTTTCCATAAAGCCTGTATCTGCAAAATAATAAAGGGATTGCGTGAGCAGTCCCTTTATTATGCTGCCTGGCAAACACCCCCGTACTCCATCCGGTTAGAAATCAATGTTTGGAAAATCCTTCCTGCCATCTGGATTATGGTGCTTGTCCAGGGATACTTTTACTGCTTTTACAACGTCTACTAATATATACATATCCTGCACAGAACAGGAATTAAGGATCTCTGCTAATTCCCCTTTCATAATTGTTTTATTATTCTTAGGGAAATCATAAAGAAGCTCATCTGTCTGTACACATAAGGCATCTGCAATATGAATAAAAACAGGCAAGCTCAATTTTGTATTTCCTGTTTCAATATGGCTCATGTGCGTTGCTGAGATGCCCACTTTTTCTGCCAGCTGCTCCTGTGATAAATTATATGCTTTTCGGAATTTGCGAATGCGCTGCCCAATCTTATAATAATCCATAACCTCTTTACCGCCTATACAATTTATTTACACTTGAATTGTATGGGCTAAAATGATATTATTACATAAGTTGTATAGGCTAAAATCTGCCCATATAATTCAAGTATTAGATATTTTCCAACAAGTATTCTGAATCATATGAGATAAAGAAAGGAAAACACAGTATGACAAAAAATGAAATGAAAGATTTGCTGTTTGAAACTTTAAATGAACACGACACATTGTTTTCTGATATAACATTAAATGATACTTTAAATTCTTTGATCGTTACTTCCATTGACAAGGAGCGATTTATCATTACCATTGACAACTTAAAAGAACCCTAAACAAAAATTCAGGGGAAACAGCGGCTCATACAAGCCGTTGTTTCCCCGTCATTTTTTCTTCGGCTTCGTCAGCCTATAGCTTTCTTCGATCATCCTTTTTATTTCCTTGTCCGGCACCGTTCCATCTAAAATAATGGAACTCCAATGTTCTTTATTCAAATGATAAGCTGGTAAAACCGATGCATATGCCTTACGGCGTACCTCCCGCCATTCCGGATCTACTTTGACATTGATCCACGTATGCCCTTCCCGCCCAAAAATCCAGGCAAATACTTTGTGGTTCCCTTTATGGCGTATCACTGTCCAATTGGGATCGTGGAACGGTTCGTCCCTGTAAACATCCTGATATGTAAGACAATACGCAACAGCGCTTTGTTTGTCTTCCATCTTTATCCCCTCCGTAAAAGTTCCAGAAATTTTTCTACTTCTTTCCATGCCATCACAGACTCCGGCATTAGCTGCATGGCCATCTGAAATACATGGAACATGCCTTCGTAAATGTGAAAACGGACTTTTACACCCTGTTTTTTTGCCTTCTGTGCGACTGTCTGTGCATCACTCAAAAGCATTTCATAGGATCCTACCTGTATAAGCATGGGCGGAAACCCGGTTAAATCGCCAAACGCCGGGGAAATATAAGGATTCCTAGGATCTTCTAAACCTAGATAATCCCTGTTATAAATCAGGCTGTCCCTCGTATTGCCAAACAAGGGATCCTTCTCGAAGTTGGTTTCATAAGATTCCCCGGAAGCCGTCATATCTGTCCAGGGCGACATAGCAATAATCCCGCCGGGCAGTTCTATGCCATGATCGCGCAAATACAAGCACAGGGCAAGGGCAAGGCCGCCGCCTGCAGAATCTCCCGCTACAATAATCCTATTGCCCGGATAACCGCGATCAAGCAGCCAATTGTATGCTCTTACAGCATCCTCAAGCGCCGCTGGGTACGGATCCTCGGGAGCTACGCGGTAATCTATTGTAAGTACTGGCATCCCGCCCCCCAGTTCATTATATGCAGCTGCAAAAGTACGGTATGCATTGCGCATCGCGCCTACATAGCCGCCGCCGTGCAGCTGTAAGAGCGTCATATTAGAATTGCCCTGCTCCGGCTCCAGCCATTCCATGCTAAATTTATCCATATCTATCTGCGTCATATGGAAGCCATCTGGGACATTCCATGCTGGCTCTACCAGCTTTTTGCGTAATTCGCCATTTTTAATTTTTTTGCCAATCAGATGATCTGATGTAAAGCGTGCTATCAGTTCCCGGATCATGATTCCGCGCTGGCTTGCGTCTGCTTCTTTTTTATCTTTATGGTTCATGGTTTTCTCCTTATCTGACATGAAAACGCCTTTTAAGCTCGCTCCTTGCCCTCCGGTCCCCTATGATTACTGTGCCCAAAAACAACAAAACGGATACTGCAAACGCGAAACCGCTGATAAAGGTTTCTGTCACAATTCCTAGCCAAATCAATAGCAACGGGACTGCGCTTAAGAATATATTGCTGATCTCAAGCATAATATAACTCTGCCAGTTCCGGCGGTTGACAAACATCAGAGCCAGAATAAACAAATCCACCAGTAAAAGTCCTCCAGGAAGTACAAAATTGACAGACCATCCGTGGTATCCAATCACATAGTCAATTAATATAACATATAATATGCCAAGGAATGTCAGGGCCAGGAATTTGGACCGGTATCCAGCGTTGTCATTTAAGATGGCAAACCTTGCCACAAAGTATAAATAAGAAAATCCTGCCCCAGTAATCACACTCCAGTATATTCCGTCAAAATATTTGTAATTCAGGTATATAAACAGCACTTCCATAATAATCGCAAGAAACAGGAAAATGCGGACAACCAGATTCAGCTTCCTTGTCCGGAACCGGATGTTAGGGTATGCGTTTTCGGGAATGCCTTCTTGTTCTAGGACGCACTTACACAAGGGGCAAACCTGTGCACTGTCTTTGATTTCAATTTTACACTGCCTGCATTTACTCATAGTTGATTCCTTCCATTGCCATTCAGGATCATGTTACCCAAAATACTTCTGTTTTATTATATCGTTTAACTTGTTTCCTGGCAATAGAAAATCTGCCGGGTACGAATTTACATACCCGGCAGTATCCTATTTCACTTTTACAGTCTTCTTTTGCCCTTTTCCTTTCAACAGATCCGTATAAGCTTTCTTCTTCGCTTTAGGAACCTGGATCTTCGCTTTTGCATGAATCAGCTTGAACGCCTGTTTGCCTACTTTTTTTAACCCAGTGGATTTTATGCGTATATTTTTTAATTTCCTGTCGCCATAAAATGCTTTTTTCCCTATTGTCTGCACATATTTCCCAAGCGTTACTTTAGTAAGCTTAGGCAGCAAGCTAAATGCCTCTGGCGCAACAGACGTTACCTTACAGCTTACGCCGTTTATAACTACCGTATCTTTTACCGTAACCGCTTTTATGCTGTTCTTTATTACACCATATGCTTCGGCCTGTTTTTTGCCTGCGTTGGTGACACGGTAAAGCACGCTGCCTGCTACTGCCATATCTCCTTTGGCAAGTACTTTTGCATGCGCTTTTTTGGCTTCTTCCAATGCCTTATTTAAAGCTTCCTGCGCTAAAGCCTTCTGTTTTTCTATTTCCGCTTTTAGCCGCTCTGCTTCTGCTTTCTGCCTTCTTGCTTCTTCCTCGGCCTGCTGTACCCGCCTGTCGGCTTCTGCACGCTCATCGTCAATAGCTTTCTGCAGCTCGGCTATTTTAATAGTTAGGCCTTCTATACTGGCATTGGTTATTTTAAGCTGCTCTGCCAATGCTTCTGCCTGATCCTTCCAGAGCTTAATTTCTCCGTCTTTTGCCCCGGCATCTCCTTCCAATTCCTGAATCCTGTCATTTGCTTCCTGTAAACTGCTGGAAAGCTCACTCGCTTCTTTTTGGGCTGTAGACAATGCCTGGTTTAAAGCGTCTATCGTTGTCCTTGCCGTTTCTAACCGTTTGTTTAGGTTTTCAATATCTTTTTGCGCGCTGTCCGCCTGATCCTGCAAAATCTCATTTTCCGATGTTAGCTCAGTAACGCGGTTTTGTGACGCAGAAAGTTCTGTGGTAAGCCTGGTAACGTCCTCCTGTGAAGCAGTAAGCTGATCCGTAAGCGCTTTGACACGTTCTTTCCAGTGTTGTACCTCTTCGGAGGAACCGCCATTTTCTTCAAGCTCTGCAATTTTGTCGTTTGCCTCTTTTAAATCTGCCCTCAAGCTTTCCACTTGCCCGTTTGCTTCTTCTAGCTGCCCCGAAAGTGTGGCTGCTTCTGCTTTTGCTGTGCTTAACTCTTGTTCCTTTATAGTTATCTGTTCCTGCAGGCCCAAAAGCGCTTCGTCTTTTTCCCTCATCTGCAAAACCAAAGCCCAGTATTCTGCTGCCCCTGGGACTTTTAGCCCTTCTACGGCTTTTGCCAGGCTTTCCATTTGGGTATTAACCTGGATCTGAGATGCGTCCCCGTCTGCATATACGTCTTCTGCTGCCTTTATGGCCGCGGCCAAAAGGATATAGGATTCTGTGGTATAATCAGTTTCGTTTAATGCTTTCGCCGCATCGATAGCGGTTTTTAACGGGCCTTTATTGGCTTCGTTTGAAATCACCAGCTTCGCGTCCGCCCAGTCGCCGTTGTCGTGGCTGTTAGTACCGATTTTGTCCATATACAAGCGGATACGCGACATACCTGTTACACAAACGTTAACATATTCTGCCTCGCTTCTGGTATCTAATTTGGCGGATTTGTGAAGCTGCTGCTCCTGCCCGTCCTTTGTGCCGTATACGATAAAATATACACCGTCGCCGTTCTGGTTCTTTTCTGCTTTAAAGTAGTCTATCCCGACATACATACGCAAAAACAGGTTCTGATCCGGCGTTAATATCTGATCGAAAATACCTAAATCGTAAATAACCTCGGCATCTGCATTTGCCCCTAACCCTTTTTCAAACGGCGTCTTTACCCCATTTACCCTTAAAGAGATTGGACCGGAATTGCTGCCGTTGCAGTATTTGTCTTTTTCTACAGATTCCCACCCGGACGTGGCGCTTACCCACTCCAAATCGGACAAATAGGTCACTTCACCAATTTGCGGGCGTTCTTTTACCATAAAGGCTGCCGGGGTGGCGCTTATTTTAATTTCCTGCCCCGCCGTGTCTACTGCGGCAATATCTGTTAAGGAAACCGTGTAGCTGCCTGGTGCGGCATCTGCTTTTACATCCAAAGCAATCTCTGCAAAATCAGTTGTATCCGCCGGGATTCCAGCTTCGCTTGTATAGGTAAATACGGTTTTGCCGCTAGCTTCTGCAGAGGTGACTGTACCTGGTATGCCATCCTTTAACGTAACAGAAGCAGGTTCAAATGCAGTTTTATCATAGTCAACCGTAAAGCGGATTTCTTTTACCAGGGAATCGGACGGCAGGCTGCCAAGCTGTACGTCTATTTTCTGGGACGCCCCCTGGATAATATCGCCTGCGGACAGTATTGCCTGTGTGCCGAATTCTTCTTTACTGAGCTTGACAGAAACCTCTGTAATTTCCATGTTGCCGTTTGCAGTATAAGGGGTTGCATTTTCCATATATACCCTTAATTTTTCTGCATACACAGGCTTGAACTGTATTTTGGCAGTCTTTGCTATAGTTAGCTTCACCTGGTTTTGGACTTTTGCCCAGCCCCCGCCATCCCAATACTGTACTTCCAGTACAGACGGGATAGCCTTTCCGCGGCCGTCTGAAAAAGCAAGCTCTATCTGGTTCATTACCTGTGACTCATCCCAGCTAAATTCTATGTATTCAGATCTCCTGGACGCGCTGTTTGCCGGAAGCAGTACGGATGCCCCCCTGCTGTATGCGTTAGTCCAGCTTGTAGATGCATCGCCGTCTACCATTTTTTCAGGATAGTTGTTGGTAGAACCGGTAAAGGATGCCGTTGCAGCTGCTTTTTTTGTCGCAAGCTCTGTACCAGCTGCGGCTTCCTCACTCTCTGTCACAGTAGCCGAAGCTTTCAAGGAACAACCGTCGATTACACCTTCTGCTTTGCCCTCCGTAAGTGTCCCCCAGGTTACGGCGCGCATTATGCTGTATTGCCCTGCACTGCTGTTATAGTTTACTTTTACTGCGGATGGAAGGGTTATCCCCATGCCTTCCGGTATAGTGATATTAACTGGATCTACAGATTCTTCTGTGCTTGTAACAGCAATCGCCTGCGGTGCGCTGCCTGTGCCGTCCTGCGTTACTTTAATTGCTGTCTGTGACGGTTTTAAGCCGTCAGCGGAAACGGTGAGTACAGCATCCCCGGCTGTTTTGCCCGATTTTAAGATTACCAGTACTTTGCCGTTGTATGCGCTGCGCTCGGAATGGGTGTTTTGTTCTACATTACCGTATTTATATAGCTCTGCACTTTCTTGTTTGCCATTGTCTACGCCAAAGATAGTAACCGCCCCGCCAGATACATCAAAATTTACCAGGTGATCTGCGTTGGGGACCATATTGCCGTTTTCATCTACAATGGTGCATTCCACATAGGAAAGGCTGCTGCCATCAGCTGCAAGGACGGTTTTGTCCGCTTTTGCCTCTATGGTATATGGTGTTCCAGAAGTTGTAACACTGTCAGTTGCAACAATTTTGCCGTCTTTATCATATGCCCTTACTTCGAGCGTTCCTGCTTCGTATGGCACATTCCATGTCAGGTGGAGCTTGCCGGAATTTAATTCCCCTTCATCTAAGACTGCGCCAGGGCTTGTATAGCCTCCTGGGTTGGCGTTATCGCCCCAGGTCTTATCATCGCTTGTCTTTTCAGAGGTTTCGTAGTATTTTTTACCGTATGCAGTCTCTTTTTCATCAAAGCTTTTTTTGCCAAGCGATTCGCCGTTTAAGAACAGCTCAGCGCTCTGCTGGTTACTGTTGACCCAGACCTCTACTTCTTCACCGTCGTGCCACTGATCCCAGTTGCCGGGAAGCAGGTGCACCATAGTTTCATCTATCCACTGGCTCTGATAGAGGTAGAAGGAGTCCTTTGGAAAACCTGCCGTATCTATCGTCCCAAAGGAAGACACGCCTACCGGGAAGATACTATACGGCGTCGGCTCTCCCAAATAATCAAACCCGGACCAGATGAACTGGCCGATAAAGCTCTTTCTATCACGGTCTTTTTTAAGCCCGTATTCATTAGACATCGTCCAGGATGCAAAGTCGTTGTCATAGTTGGATCCTCCCCTGCGGCCTGGCGTCTGGTTGATGCCTGTGTTGCTGAACTGCGGGTCTAAATACACGCCTCTGGAAGAGGTCTGTGACGAAGACTCAGATTCAAAGAAAAAGGTTTTTGTGCCTTTCTCAAGCAAGCCGCTCCCAATGGAGAATCGTTCGATTAACCCGTCTACAGATTTAGAGGTATTATAGTTTAGGCCGTAGCCGTCTAAAACCTGGTTTACTAATCCCCATACTGAGTTGACAGCCGGGACGCTTCTCTCCTGGTCGCCGCCCATTATTACATAACGCGTGCTGTCTGCCGCTTTTATATCGCGCATTAAACGGACGGCTTCCGTATATTCGTTTATGCCAGACGGATTGACGCCAAGCACATCGTACTTTGACGCGTCATACCAGCCTGGTTTTGTGCCTACGCCCCGCACTTCATTACCAATAGACCATGCGATAATGGACGGTTCATTTTTATCACGGGCAACCATTTCCTGAATCACCCAGTCGCTCCAAAGGTATTTTGCCCCTTCGTATTTGGTTGTAGATTCGGGCATAACGGTGTAGCCGTTTGGTTTTAGGCCAGCCCATCCCAGCGGAATCTCCATAAAAAAGAAATTGCCAAAATCATACGTTGCTTTGGGCTTGCCCCAGCCGTCGTATGCTTCCTCTACCACAAGAATACCTTTGCGCCTGCAGACCTCAATCGCCTGTTTGGACGGAGGGCAGTGGGAGGTACGGTAAGCGTTGACGCCCATTTCCATTAATTTACTGAACTCGCGATCATATGCGTCGGTATAACTTACCGCGCCAAGAGAGCCGGAATCGTGATGGAGATCTACGCCCTGCACTTTGGTATATACGCCGTTTATGTATAGTCCGCCGCTCTTTGGATCGCTTGTCGTCTCCTGTATGGACGCCCAGCGGAAGCCGTATTCCATAACTTCTGTATCAATCAGCTTATAGCCTGCATCGCTCCCGTTTTCTTCCGCATACAGGTCTGCTTTTACGGTATATAGGTATGGCGCGCCAATATTCCATGGATACCACAAGTTAACATTATTAATCTGAATGGCTTCGTTGCCAGATAAGGTAAGGCTAAATGCCGTCGATGGGTTCATTGCCGTCCTCTCCGTGCTCTTTTTGGCAACTTCCCTGCCTTCTGCATCGAAGACACTTACTTCCATGTAGACATTAGAGTTTACGGAATCGGAATAGCCTTCTGCTACAACGTCTAAATATGCCGTCTGGCTGTCTTTATAATCAGATTCCAGCGTCGGCGTCGTTAAAGTAATTCCGTTGCGGTTAAAATGCGCCAGGTTATCGATGACAAGATGTACCGGGCGGACGATACCGCTCCCGGTGTACCAGCGTCCGGACGGCGACATATTCTGCACCTTTACAACCAGAACGTTTTCGCTGCCGTACCGGATTTTCTTTGTAATGTCTAACGCAAACCCAGTATAGCCGTTGGGGTAGCTTCCCACCTCTTCCCCATTCAAATAAATAACACTGTTCTGATAAACGCCTTCAAAGTCGATTGCAATTGTACGGCTTCCTTCAAACGCGGCGGGAACCGTAAATTTTTTGCGGTAATAACCGAGACCTCCCTGCAAATATGCCTGGGAATCCTGAGAGGAGCTTACCTTTTCCCCTTCGATACTAAAATCGTGCGGGACATCCACAGTACGCCATCCGGCATCGTCAAAACCATCTGCTATGATTTGGCCAGTCGTATACTCGCCCGCGTCTTTTACGCCCGCTGCCGCAAAGCCTCCGTCTGCCGCTTCTGGCGTGCGGGTTGCAAGGTAAAACTGCCAGTTGGCATCAAAATCGACTGCGCCAAGGGCGTCGTTCGATATGTCTTGCACCAGTTCAGACGTATCTATGATTTCTATGGTCATGGACGCGTCGTATTCTTTGCCGTCTATGGTTACTTTACCAGGCACAGTTACGATATCGCCCGCTTTTGCCTCAGCTACCGCCAAAAGCGCGGCGGCATCCCATGTAACGTCGCGCATAGCGGACGTGCCGTCTGTGTAAAGGACGGATACCTGCGCCGGAGCGGTAAAATTCGCGGATGATGCAATTTTTCTGCTGATAGCTGGTATACTGTCTACTTCTTTTGGCGCAGCAGGGGCTTGGCGATAAAGCTTTACGTTGTCCAGATTAATATATTCCCCTTTTATTTTTACAGAAATGGATATGTCGCAGCTTCCGGTTTCATCTATTGTAAAAGGTTCTGTTTCATAAGTAATCCACTGATCCCATTTCTCAGGCTTTAGATCAACGGTCTTTCCTCCAGCAGTAAAAGACGCCGTCATAGAACCGCCGTCATTGCCGCCCGCCGCCGATATGGCCGCTTTATAGACGCCAGGCTTTAGATTATTTACTGTCTGGGAAACAGTATAGGTCTCCTCTGTGTCCGAATGGTTACACGCCTCATATATATTTGTCGTATTATTCTTGGCCCATTCATTGATAAAAACCCTCCAATAAGCTTCTTCTGCGTCGCTTTCACCTTTTCCCTGAAACGACCAGGAAGCCTGTCCGGATTCAAAATCCCCGTTGGGCACTTCAACCTCAATGAAGCCGTCTTCTTCTGCCGCATAGGCGGGTATTGCCATATTGCCAGCCGCTGTGGTAAAAACCATGGCAAAAACTAACAGGAATGACCAGAATTGCTGTAGATGTGTGTGTTTTTGTTTCATATCTTTCCTTCCCTTTCTTTGATTTAGTAAATAAGCTACTTTTATTAAGTCTAACAAGGATTGGGGAAGTTTTCCAGAACACATTCTATAGTTTTTGTTTTCATTTTATAGATTAGCAGTACAGCAAACTGTAGGGAGTGGATGGCAAGCTTTCACGAACTCTTATTGTAAAATCTTATAAACCAGATCCTCCAGCTCTGCTACATCGCCCTCTACGCAAGAATCTTCAAACAAAATACGCATACGCCCTGAATCCAACAATATTTCCAAATCAGCGTTTACCTGCATCATAACAAGCTCCCGTATATTTTTCTCTATGGCAAGAAAAATCAAATCTGTTTTATAGCAGCATTCCATAAACAAAAGCTCCTGTTTCAATCCCTTCACAGATTCAATCTTCCGGAACCGTACATCTAACTTTGCTTCCATGCTGCACAATGCCGTAGACTGTACGTCGTATTTGCTGTATAGCTTGTCCATAGCCTCCTGGCAGGCTGCGTATGTATCTTCTTCTCCTAAAGCATAAACAACTACCAGCGGCAGTTCTCTATATAAGCCCATCTTTTTTTTAAGCAATATATCCCCTTCTGCCCCTCGCACTGGATAAGGTTTTAGATTTTGAATTTCCTCTTTTATATACTTCCCCTCATTTTTCCAAGTATTAAACTGCGCAGCCGCAGCCGGGACTGCAAAGCTATTGGAAGGAGGACACCCAAGCTCTTTCAGCAGGCCAATATTGCAGTTGGCATACAATCCCGCATAAAATAAATCCCCATTATTATATGCCAGTCCGCCTGGATGCAGACAGTTTATGGTATCTGACTGCACGCCTGCCACAAATGGATATGCAGTCGGGACAGTTATATACCTTCGATTGTCCAACGCAGCCATTAGAATGCTTTTCTGTGCAAGCTGATACACTGTTTCATATATTATACTTGAATCGGAAAGTATGGAGGATACTGCGCTCATACAGACAATATCCACATCCAGTTCAAGGCATAGCTCAAGCCCTTTCTTCAAATGTAATATATTGCCCATGGGCTTCTCTAATATTTTTCCACTATCCTTTAAGATCTGTATATTGAAAAGCTCATAACCGGACGTAAAATAATCCAGCACCCTTGCACAAATTGTTCCATGGGATGTTTCTGACGCCTTTCCTCCGCTTCCTTCCCCACAGGCATTGTAAGTATAAAATTCCCTGCAATGCAGGCTCTCAGGACATATACTTGTATCTAATATTGCAATTTTACTCATAAATTCCCCCTAATATATTAGATCGAACTTTTCACATCCATATACTCCTGACCACGTTATTGGACACCTGCCAGCTAAAGGATTACTCCATATGGCCAAAAAATCTTCTGTAGGCCAGCCAAAACCGTAGTCAGGCAGAGGGCAGGGTGTTCGGCTTTAGCCCCTGAACACAGACCCAGACGCATACCTTGCCCTCTGACTGACGGCCCATTTGCCATCCACTCCCTATAGATTGCTCTTGTATGCCCTCAAAATAATACATCAAAAACTCTTGTATTTTCCTTCTCAAAAGGATACACTACAACTATAAAATGCAGCCCTAAAGAATAACAAAAAGGATAGGAAATAATATGGATATTTTTGGTATATTAACATTAATTGGAGGACTCGCATTATTTCTATACGGAATGAGTGTCATGGGAAGCGGCCTGGAAAAAGTTTCCGGTGGAAAGTTAGAGCTGCTTTTAGAACGCCTGACATCCAATTCCATATTTGCCGTGCTCTTAGGGGCCGGTGTCACCGCAGTCATCCAGTCGTCTTCTGCCACAACCGTCATGGTTGTAGGCTTTGTAAACTCTGGCATTATGAAACTCTCACAGGCAATCGGCATTATCATGGGCGCGAATATCGGTACTACCATCACTTCCTGGATTTTAAGCCTGACAGGCGTCGAAAGCGATGCCATACTAATCCGCCTGTTAAAACCTTCGTCGTTTTCCCCTGTGTTAGCATTAATCGGGATTATCCTGTTTATGTCTGGGAAAAACAGCAAAAAAAGGGATATCGGTGAAATTCTGCTGGGCTTTGCAGTCCTAATGTTTGGCATGGAATCAATGAGCGGGGCAGTTAAGCCATTGGCAGATGTGCCAGAATTTACAAACCTGCTCACTGTATTTAAAAATCCACTGCTGGGTGTTCTAACAGGCGCTGTGCTTACGGCAGTTATCCAGTCCTCTTCTGCTTCTGTCGGCATCCTGCAGGCGCTTTCGGCAACCGGGGCATTCTCATATGCCACCTGTATCCCGATCATTATGGGGCAGAATATCGGTACCTGTGTTACAGCTATGTTATCTGCGATTGGAGCAAATAAAAGCGCAAAGCGAACGGCATTTGTCCATCTGTATTTTAACCTGATCGGTGCAGTAGCCTTTATGGCGCTTTATTTCGGGCTGGATCTGTTTATCGATTTTTCATTTTCAGACGATACCATTAATGCCGCGGGGATTGCGCTAATCCACAGTATATTTAATATTGGGACAACCCTTTTGCTTTTGCCCTTTATCCGTGGGCTGGAAAAACTGGCGTATCTGACTATTCCACTTTCTAGTGAAGAAACGAAGCCGGCAGTAGATACGGAATTTTTGGTTTTAGACGACCGTTTCTTACAAACGCCTGGATTTGCTATTGAACAGTGCAGAAGCCTTGCAAGCAAAATGGCGGAACTATCGGAGGAATGTTTCCTGGAAGCTGTAGATGTACTGCTTGGAAACTATTCTGAGGAGTCTGCACAAGAAGTAATTGCACTTGAAAACCGGATCGATGTATATGAAGATAAAATTGGCGTATATCTTACGAAACTAAACAGCCAAAACCTAGCGTACCATGACAGCCAGAATGTTTCCACCCTGCTGCACTGTATTACGGATATCGAGCGTATTTCTGACCACGCAGTAAATATATTGGAATCTGCCAAGGAAATGAACAAACGCAAGCTGCATTTTTCCAAAAAGGCTGTAGAAGAAATTTATATCTACACGGAAGCGGTAAGGGATATCTTACGGCGTGCTTTCAGGGCATTTATAGATGGCGATGAACAGCAGGCCCTTACAGTTGAGCCGTTAGAAGAAGTAATTGACGAGCTAAATAAAAACATCAAAAAGCGCCATGTAAAACGCCTGCGGAAAGGAAAATGCACGATTGATCTTGGGCTGATTTTATCAGATATTGCTACGAATTATGAAAGGGTGGCCGATCACTGCTCCAATATTGCACTTTACTTAATTCAAGGGCAGGATACAGAATTAGAAGCGCATAGCTATGTAACCCATTTGCGGGAAAAAGACGATACTTCGTTTGAACTGCAAGTAGAATCGTTCACCGAAAAATACGGTTTAGGAAAAAATAAATAGGATGGAGGGGGGGGGCAGCAATTCCATGCTGCCCCCCTCAGATACTCCCGTAATCTTACAAAAATGCATACTTACATATAAACAGCACTGCCAGTACATACATGAGCGGTGTAATTTTTTTGGCTTTCCCGCACACTACCTGTATTACTACATAGGAAATAACCCCTATTGCAATACCTTCAGAAATGCTATACACCATTGGCATTGCAATCATACAAAGATAAGCCGGAACCGCATCTGCAGCGTCATTAAAATCCACATCCAATATAGCCGACACCATCAAGAAGCCTACAAAAATCAACGCCGGAGCTGTCGCAAATCCCGGAATCGCCGTAAAAATCGGTGCAAAGAAAATCGCAAGCAAGAACAAACATCCCGTTACAACAGACGCTAACCCCGTCCTTGCCCCTTCCCCCACGCCTGCAGAGCTTTCTACAAACGTCGTTGTCGTAGAGGTTCCGAATATAGCCCCCACAGATGTCGCAACCGCATCTGCCAAAAGCGCAGGCTTAATCCGCGGCAGCTTGTCCTCTTTATCCAGCATACCAGCTTTTGACGAGACTCCGATTAAAGTCCCTATTGTATCAAACATATCCACAAACAAAAAGGATAGTAGGATCACAATAAAATTAAACATACTGACACCTGAAAAATCCGCCTGGAAGCACTGGCCAAACGTTAGCCCAATTGCCGAAAAATCCGTAAATGCCAAAGACGGATACAGGGAATAAAATCCGTTCTCCACATCAATGATGTAAATACCTGCCGCCTGTGCCAGCATCCCAAGCCCCCATGTTGCCACAATCCCAATTAAAATCGATCCTTTTACGCCTTTAATATATAATACAGATGTTACCAGCAAACCAATTAGTGCCAGCACCGCGCAAATTCCCTGCGTATGCCAGTTCCCGGCAAAATCCACATAAGATACCAGCGTAGAATCATTGTCCACTACAATATGTGCGCCCTGAAGGCCAATAAATGCAATAAATAGCCCAATCCCCGCGCTCACACCTTTCTTGAGCGTACTTGGAATTGCATCGAATATAGCTTCCCTTACATTTGTAAGCGACAATACAATGAAAATTAGCCCTTCCACAAATACTGCCATTAGGGCAACCTGCCAGGAATATCCCATTGCGCCGCAGACGGTAAAAGAAAAATAAGCATTTAGCCCCATCCCTGGTGCAAGCGCAAATGGGTAATTTGCCAAAAGTGCCATAGCCATCGTCCCCACAAACGACGCCAGGCAGGTTGCAATCAATACTGCGGTCGCATCCATATTGGAACCAAATTCATTGCCCAGAAGGCTGGGATTCACAGCCAGGATATAGGCCATGGTCATAAATGTGGTAATCCCTCCAATAACTTCGGTTTTTACTGTACTGTTATTCTGCTTTAATTTAAAAAATGCTTCAATCAAAATTCACTTTCCCCTTTTTGGTTTTTTAATTGCCTTCGTATGTAATGACGGATGCCACTTCGTATTTGCCTAGCTTGTCCCTGCCCTTTAAACCTGCCAGTTCCATTAGAAATATAATCTTTACGACTTCGCCGCCCAACTGCTCAATCAACTTCGTGCAGGCTTCGATGGTTCCCCCTGTCGCAATCAAATCGTCTACCAGCACCGCTTTCTGCCCAGGTACAATAGAATCCTTATGCATCTCAATCTCTGCACTGCCATATTCCAAATCGTATTTTGCTGAAATCGTCTCACAGGGAAGCTTTCCTTTTTTGCGGACCGGCACAAACGGCTTGCCAAGCGCGTATGCAATCGGCACCCCAAAAATAAACCCTCTTGACTCTGTACCCACTACTATGTCAAAATCAAGCCCCTCCAGCAGCTCAAGCATAGAGTCAATTGCAAGCTTTAAGCCCTTTGCATCCTGCAAAACGGTCGTCACATCGCGGAAGATAATTCCTTTTTCTGGAAAATCTGGAATATTACGCACATACTCCTCTATTTTTTTCATTGGTTGAACCTCCTTTAGCTTTAATAAGATATAATTTCATACCCGGTATCTGTCACGAGTACCTGTACTTCCCACTGTGCGGACGGCTTGCCATCTTCCGTATAAGCTGTCCAGCCATTCCGCTCGTCTATGTAAATCTCAACCCGCCCCATATTCACCATTGGTTCAATGGTAAACATCATGCCGGGTACCATTAACATCTCCGTACCGCGTTTGGTATTGTAGCCAACCCACGGATCTTCATGGAAGTCAACCCCTACTCCATGCCCGCCAATCTCCCTTACAATGGTGTACCCGTGGGCAAACGCATAGTCATGGACAGCCTGTCCTACATCGCCAAGGAACCCCCAAGGTTTGACTTCCTTTAGCCCTTCATAAACGCATTCCCTTGCAACTTCAACAAGTTTTTTCTTCTCGGGGCTAACCTCTCCGATGCAAAACATACGTGAGGAATCCGAATAAAACCCGTCTAATACCGTAGAAATGTCTACGTTTAAAATGTCCCCATCCTTTAGTACCACCTGCTCCGACGGAATCCCGTGGCAGACCTGGTTATTAACTGATGTACAAGCGCTTTTGGGGTATCCCTGGTAATTTAAAGTTGCCGGGTATCCTCCCATCTTTGTCGTTTTTTCAAACACCATTGTATTGATTTCTTCAGTATTTATACCTGCTTTAATATACCCTGAAATATAATCCAGCACTGCAATGTTAATCTTAGCGCTCTCTTTAATCTTTGCAATCTGCCCTGCTGTCTTAATCATTTTGCGATCCGGCACAATGTGCCCTGCTGCCGCAAATCCGGCTATTTTTTCATCAAATGCCTGATGGCATGCTTTATATTTCCTTCCGCTTCCGCACCAGCACGGATCGTTTCTCCCTATTTTCTTTGCCATAATTTCCCAGTCCCTCAATTTATTGTTATATTTCCAAAATTCAGCTTCTTCCAGAGCTTTTTGTTGATATCATAAGTATGCTCTTTTAACAATTCCTTATACAAACTTCCATTTATATTATATTCCCTATAATCAACACCCTGTTTATCCGCATAGGCCTGCTGCTGTTTTTGCGCCAACGCCATGCGCATAAACTGTTCATCGATTTCCTGCATCGAAACACCAAGGCGTTCCTGCCCTTCTTCCTCTAAATCACACCAAAAATCCATTTTCTGGTTATCCATAAATACTGTCTCTTCCTTTGTCAGCACCATTCCCTCTTCTTGGGCCATACTGCAAAAAATCACATCATGTACTGCCATGTTGAGTGCGGCATCCTTTCCAGCAACGCGGATAAACTGCCCGTTTGTATGTGCATTCCAATATTTATTGGTATTATTAAGGTCATATACCTTCGCCTGAGACTCAATTTCCTGCTCCTGGTACGCCAAGTAAACCGCCAGATCCCGAACCTGGTACTTTGTGCCGTCTACCGTATAAGCCCAGTCATCCATATGCTTTTCATATAGAATCCGATCTGACTTCTTTGCGCGCACTATTACGGCTAAAGCTACCGCCCCAAGTAAAAGCGCCATCCATACCACAAATTTACGGGTCTGCTGATCCAGTTTCTTTAAAGCCATACCATATCTCCTTCGTAATTATAATACCCTGCGTACCGCTACGATGGTACGGTATGTAGCTGAACTGGTCGTTATCCCCACCGCTGTACTCTGTGCATGTACAATCTGGCCGCCGCCCATATAAATTGCCACATGCCCGGAATAGCAAATCAAATCCCCAGGCTGTGCATTGGCATAACTAACTGCTTTTCCGCATCCCTGCAGTGCTGCCGAACTATGTGGCAGCCCAATGCCAAAGTGTGCAAACACACTCATTACAAACCCTGAGCAGTCTGCTCCATTCGTAAGGCTTGTTCCTCCCCACACGTATGGGTTGCCGACAAATTGACAGGCATAGGATACAACAGCGCTGCCGCTTACGCCCGTAGAATAGTCCGGGTTGGCACCGCCACCGCTGTCTGTCGCGCCGCTGCTATTATTGTTGCCTGAACTACCGCTTGTCCCACCGCTGCTGTTACCATTACCGCTATTATTTTGCGAAGCCTGCTTTGCACGTGCCCGTTCTGCCGCTTCTAAAGCTTCCCTCTGCCTGCGCTCTTCCTCCTCCCTTAGCCTGCGTTCCTCTTCCTGGATGATCTGGTTTTGTGCAATAATAGTCTGTTTAAACTCATCCGCCGCTGCCTGTGCCGTCACAAGCTGGTTGTCATAATCCCCCATCTGCGCACGTTTCGTGGCTAAAACATTCTCTAAAGAATCCTGTTGCAGGGCGTATTCTTCCTGCATCGCCTCAAGCTCGGCCTTCTCTGTCTCCACAGAAGCCTTCAAATCTGCCACTTGCTGCACCGTAGCCTGATACTGTGTCAGAAGGTTCCTATCGTATTCATAAACATCCGATACATATTCTACCCGGTTTAAAAAATCCGACATATCCGCTGAGCCCAAAAGCGCCTCAATCATCGCTGTGTCGCCCTTCTCATACATAAACTGAATACGCTTTTTCATAGAAGCATACTGGCTGGCTTCGGTCTGCTCCGCTACGGCCAGATCTTCGGTCACCTGCACAAGCTGCGCATTCTTCGTATCCAGCTCCTCTTCCAAAATTCCAATATTCACCAGAAGGTTGACAAGCTCTTTATCCTTTTCGTCAATCTCACCCTGCAGCGCAGACTGCTGCTGTTCAATTGCTTCAATCTGCCTGTTTGCTTCCTCCAATTCCCGTTCCGCCTGTTCCTTTGCATCTTTAGCTTTTGACATTGTACTTGCGTTAACTGCCTGCAGATTTGCAAAAGCAAGCGAAGAAATCAGGACAAGCGCCAAAACCTGCTTTTTTCCGTTTAACTTCACACGCATCCTCCTCAATGGAAACTATGTTAATGGGCTGTCGGTATTATAACATTATAAACGCATAAACGCAAGAAAGCGCCAGGGGTTTTGCAATGTTTTTTGTGGAAAAATAGGGACGGCTGGCAAGCTACGCCAGCCACAATACAACCGCAATCACCCTACCGTTTTTATAATTAACAGCTTCTCCCCCGCCTTCACCACTGGCCCTGCCAAATGGTTCATTTCCATCAGATTCTCCACCGTCGTATGATTTTCCTTTGCGATCCCAAACAAGCGGTCGCCCTCCCTTGCAATATACCCTACAATCCCCGGCCTTTGCTGCAAAGCTGCCAAATCCAGCTCCGTCTCCTCAATCTGGGTAATCGTCTGCCGCTCCTGCTGCTCAAATGCCAGCAAATTCAAACTGATTACCGCTTTTACATCAATTGTGCGGCTGTCGCTTAAAACTGTCGTCACCTGCTCTATACCGCCGTCCATATGGATTTTTACCGGATTTTGGGCTTTTGGTACTTCAATCGTCTGGGAAAATGGGATGTATGCACGTTTTGATCCGACTGGCATTGCTTCATCCGGTGTTATGTAAAGGATTTCTACGGTTAACGTGCCTTCTGCCAGTACGCCCTCATCAGTTATCGAGGTCTGCTCAATGGCCAGCTTTTCTTCATTGACACATATCTGCAATATATCTTCCTGTTCCGCATCCATTTCAATTTTGTCTGCCATCCGGCACTTTGCTTCGTTTTTTACCAATAGCTTTTCAAAATAAGCTGGCAAAAATGCCGGGTTAACCTGCCTGTCGAGGGCGTAGATATCTGATATCACCTCAATCTGCTGTTCCTTCCAGAGGCAAATAGACAAATTTACTACCATTTCAAGCATGATATTACGCTCTTCCCCATCTTCATCTGGCTGGATTTCCAAATTCACCTGTGCTAAATTTGCGTTAATCCGGTGGACAAGCGTTTCTTCACATGCATTGCAGTCCACGCTCCCCTGCACTGGAACAGTTGTTTCAAACCACTGCAGCCTCTCTTCTTCTTCTGCCCCGGAATACAGCACATAAATAAGCGCTTCTCCACCGACCTCAATTTCCCCGTTTTTCAAATGGCTGGCAATTCCCCTAAGCTCAACGCTGCTCCAAAGGATTTCGTCCATATTCGGTTTATTGGAAGAAAGGGCTATTTCTTTTCTTATCCGAAGGGTGTCTTTTTTATCCGTTATAAGCTCTAAAACATCCATCTGCTCCGTTTCGATCTCGCAATTGGTATTATCCCCAACCCCAGTCAGTACGGCAGTCTCTTCTGGTTTTTCCGCAACTGCGGTAAATTCTACCAGAGAACGGATGCCTAACTTCCTTGAGTTAATGACACTGACAGAAATATCCTCAATCCGCCCCTCTACTTTTACCGGATCCAATTCTTCCGTTCCATCAATACTCAAGCTCTCCTGAAAAGAAATTTCCCCATTTAGGCAATTTATCTTCCGGCTGTCTAAATCCGTCCGGTATAAAATATCAAATTCCAGTACTCCCTTAAACCATACATGGCCGTTGTTGACATGGATTTCATCTAAGTGGATTTTTCCCCGTTCTTTAATTACTTTTGTCAAATCCGGTTTAAAATCGGGCAAATTATAATCATCATCCAATGTCATCTGGCTAAATGCCCTGCCAACTTCCCTGTTTTTATGTAAAACCTGTCTCTCTAATTCCACAAAAAAATCCTCCGTTTTGAATTTGTACTATCCTATTCAAAACAGAGGAGATTTATTCCTTTTAACAAAGCTTCATTCGTATTTCCCTTGTAATAATATCCGTATAACTAAATGATAATAACTGCGGTGGGTTCTCTGCATTCGCATCCTCTACCAAAATCGTAAATACACTCGGATATGCATTCTGTATGACACCCTCCTGAATGTCAATTTTATTCCTTCCACGGTCCAGTTGAATCATTACCCGGCTTCCACACTGCTGGTGTACTGATGCACGTACTTTGTAAATGTCTTCCTGCTGCATTCTTATTCCTCCCTTTTCTGTGGCTGCTCATGCATGAATTGTCTGGTTAATTGTGTTCTCACCGTTTTAGTATAGCACAGCGCAAAACCAATGTCAAAAGAAAAAACCCTCTATCCCACCGTTATTTTCTTTGCTACAGCGCCCTATCCACACCTTATCTTATTTCAACAAATGGCATTTACGCGCCACCTTCACAATCATTTTCCCCTTCGGAAACCCCAACAGCTCTTCCCTCCTGACAGCCCCCGTCTTAAGCACCATCACACCATAAACTACCACCGCCAGGACAATCGACGGCACCAAGCAGGCCACATTGCTCTCCACGACCATCTGAAGCCCCATATAAGCCCCTTTCGCACAAAGCCCCATCACCCCGGCCGCAATCGCCGGCAACAAAAACATACGCACAAAATCCTCCTTCACGCCAATACAGCGCCGGACTGAAATGCTGTTTAATACACACATCACAAACGAATACACAATCAGGCAAATCACCAGCGCATACAAATCCAGCTCCGTAAACATCAAAAGCCCAACCAAAAGCGCCGTCTGCACCGCAAGCGCAATCCCTGCATTGCGCACCGGAAGGTTCACCTTCCCAATCCCCTGTAAAATCCCGTTGCTTAGCGTCGAAAGCGAATAAAACACCACCGTCACTGCAATCAACGCCAGAAGCCGCGCCGCCATATCAAGCGTATCCTTCTGGGGAAACAAAAGCTGCATAATCGGCTTTGCCAATACACCAAGCCCCACGGCGGAAGGAATAGCAATCAGCATCGTCGTAAGCATTGCGTTCTCCACCTTCCTGCGCGTTGCCGCACTGTCCCCCAGTGCACAGCTTGCCGAAATCGTTGGAATCATCGCTGAAGACAGAGACGACGCCAGAGCAATTGGAATATTGATAATTACCATAGCTTTTCCAGAAAACACCCCATACGATGTCGCCGTCTGTGCTACGGTAAGCTCCCTTACATAAATCATCACCTTAGAATATACAATTTGATTAAAAGAGGTGCTAAAATTATAGATAAACGTACTCAAAATAATCGGCGTTACCGTACCTAACATTCCTTTTAAAATATCCCCATAAGAATCGGTATACCGATGCCTGTCCCCGTAAATCCTATCATGCAGCCAGTCCCTGTTCAACCAGTACACAAGCAGCATAAATAAAAGCGCAATTAAAACACCGCTGCCTGTCCCAAGCGCACTTCCTGCGGCACCGTATATTGCCTGTTCGGTCTTATCAAATCCCGCCATGCCAATCAGCATATGGGCTGCAAAAATACTGATGACGGCATTTAAAATCTGCTCCACAATCTGGGAAACCGAGGTCTGCAGCATCGAGCCGTGCGCCTGAAAATATCCGCGCAATACACCTGCAAACCCGGATAAAAAGATAGTCGGCGCAAATACCCTGAGCACAATTGCCGCCTCTCCTTCCAGAAACAGCCCTGCCTCAAAGAATATAAATATACTTGCCGCCCCGCCAATCACGCTCACATAAAGCAACGCGCAGCGGAAAATCTTATGGGCATTACGGTACTCTTTAAGCGCCAGCTTCGATGCAATAATTTTCGACACGGCGGAAGGAATACTGTAAGAAGACAGCAAAAGTACAATCGTATAAATGTTATATGCAGAAGTGTAATACCCGTTGCCCTCATCTCCAATAATCGTCGTAAGCGGGCTTCTGTATAATATCCCAATAATCCGGCAGATAATCCCAGCTGCTGCAAGGATACCAGCCTGTTTCAGATAGTTATTCCCGTTAAATTTTTTCCCCATAAAAGACCTCGCATCTATTTTAAATATCAAAAGAAATGCATGGCAAACCCCCTGCCTGCTTTACCTAAAATTTTACACTATCCCACATAACTAGTCAAATTCTAACCACTAAATTTAAAAGATTCTTTATAAATCCTCAGCACATTCCGATAAAAAATATCACCAATTTCTTTCTCCCCAAATCCCCTCTTTTTCAGTTCCTGTTCCAAGAGCCCCATTTTAGAACAGTCTGACAGCTCCAGATTACAGTCAATCCCATCAAAATCAGACCCAAGCCCCACACACCCGGTACCACCTACGTTTACCATATGGCATATGTGGTCGGCAATCCGTCCAACACTGCTATAGTATATACCGTTTTCCGGTTTTTCCACCAAAAACAGGCCGTAATAATTTATACCTATTACACCGCCCCGTTCTGCTATTTTGCGCACCATATCATCGGTAAGGTTCCGTTTATGCCCGCATAATGCCGCAGCATTAGAATGGCTTGCTACAAACGGCCGCTTTGCATAACGGCACACATCATAAAATCCGGCTCTAGGCAAATGCGATACATCCGGTATAATCCCAATCTCTTGCATTTTTTCCAGAAATAGCACCCCCTTTGAAGTCAGCCCTTCCTCTGTTGCCAGAGAATTGGGATAATTCCAGGTAAATGTCATCATCCGGACTCCATCCCGGTAAAATTCTTCCAGCGTATTTTCATCCCCAAGGCATACTTCCCCCTCTTCCAGGGTCAAAACCGCCGAAATCCTGCCCTCTTTCTGATTTTTTAAAATATCCTCTACCGTCGTGGCCTGACGTATTTTATCCGGATATTTCGCAAGTTCCCCTTTAAATACCGCAATTTGCCTCTTGGCACATCTATACGGATCTCCCCCATTCTTTAAATCTACAAATACCGCGAAATTTTGCAGCAAATACCCTCCCTTTTTCATCCTGTTCAAATCTAACTGAAAATGATTAGAGAGCAGGTTTGCCTGCCCTCCATTTTTTCTGTCATAATAAATTGCCGATACTGTATCACAATGCAGATCTGCTACATACATACATAAAATCCTCCCACTACATTAAAGCCTGGGCAAGCGGCGTTTTGAAAACCTTCCCAGATATGAACCAATATCCATCGCCACCGCAAATAAAAAAATTTCCCGTACTATTTCCTTTCTAAAACCCTTTCCCTGCAGCAGATACATCATCAGCACCAGCAGCACGGCGACCCCTAAATAAACAAAGAAAGCTTTCCCCGCCTGAAACAAAGCCTTAGCTGCACCCAATTCCCGTACATCCAAAATCACCAAAACCACGGCTATCATCAATAACAGCGCCATAGTTACGCCAAAAATAACCATACCTGATATAAAAAATGCCGATTTAAAAAGTGCATTATCATTACTAAGCTTTAATCCTGTAATCACAACCAAAAAACCCACAGCACATCCCAATAATATCCAAGATACAATTTTTTGAAAATTTTCCCATTTTCTTTCGTCTGTTAACATCATTTCACCTCACCATACACTTCCTGCCGCAGCCAGCCCCTTTGCCAAATCCTCCCTGTAATCAGGATCCTTGTGCGAAAGGCTGTTTACCACACATCCAAAACTGTTTTCATTGCCGGTTGCATGTATATATTTGTGGCTTCCGGCATACATTGCGATATGTCCCGGAAAATACAGCAAATCCCCCGGCCTTACCTGTTCTACTGGAATACTATGCACCGGATAGCCCGCCATTAACTGCGCATCACGGTAAATTAGTACGCCGCACATCATATAACACATCAACGTAAGCCCTGAGCAGTCAAGCCCTTCTGCGGATTTTCCCGCCCATCGGTACTGTGTTCCCAGATAACGCGCCGCATACACCAAAAGCTGTCTGCGAAACGGTATTTCCTGCCATCCGCCACACTGTATCTGCCGCATAAAATATCTTCCTGGATCTTTACTATAAAAATAACCGTCGTTATCCCTTCGTTTTTCATAAGCAACTTGCGGCAAGTATCCTTCCCTCCCGTCAAAAAGCACTACCTTCTGGTATCCGGCTTTTTCTTCTGGCAATACACTAAGAAAACTCCCTCTGCTTAATGTACACAAAATCCTTCCCTGTACCTTCGGTTCTGCCAAAATATCTGCAAAAGCACGCCCCACAAAAACTACGTTTCCACACACATCCCTTTTACGCAGCCCATCCTCTGTACAAGCACAAAGATCCCCCTCTTTTAGGAAACCCTCATACCCATAATGTGTCACAACTCTGCACCATTCACCCTCCTTACCCAAAATCTTAACTGCCCAGCCCATCAATAGTTCGTCAATTGCTTTTTTCCTATCTGCACCGTACAACCAAACAGACGGCTTTGTTAAGATACCAAATTCCATTCCAATATATTCCCACTATGTGTTTACTGCCATTTTATGTAACAGCAGACCGCCTTTATTCATATAGTTCGTACTGCATAAGCTCATATTTTAATTTTGAACCCTCCATAATCCCTTCAGGCAGCAGTGCCCTTGCTACCAATTTTGGCTCTTCCTCTGTATCTGTTTTAACTAAATAGGCATAATCCCCGTCAATTTTTACCACTTTATAAAATACTGTCTCAAACACTCTACATCCTCCTATTATATTTCCCTGTCCCGCCCGGAATAGTATTCAAAAAACAAAAATATAAAATAATTATGGGAAGCCTTATTAAAAGGCTTCCCATAAATTAAACAAATGAGACATCGGGGGCTCGAACCCCGGACAACTTGATTAAAAGTCAAGTGCTCT
>OFGE01000729.1_pt1 | contig 34305 bp, 29 predicted proteins | sample 1521681 | NCBI WGS metagenome assembly OFGE01 (sample SAMEA3504093, study PRJEB24116) | mouse gut metagenome | biome: mouse gut; feature: mouse-associated habitat; material: faeces | place: Denmark | collected 2011
CGTCAGCCGTCACCGAGAAAGTCGATGAGATGCAGACATCCATAGAAACCCAGACGCAGACGGTCAGCGAAATAGGTGGCAATCTGACCTCTTCGATTGACGACCTGAAAACCGAAATCACCAATAAGATTGACAACTTCACCGCCAATCCACCGGTGCAGAAGATTGAAAAGACAATCCGTATTGCCAAGGAATCATGGCAAGTCTACCTTGCAATGTTCATCTCGGTGTTCACATTCATCTTCTTCGGAGCTACCACTATCTGGCAGGAGTCGCGCATCGAACGAGCCCGTATCTCCGACATCAAGTATCACTACATCCTGATGCACGGAGGAGTTAACTCCGAAGGACTCGACAGCATTCAGAGCTGGTTCCGCGACCCTGAACGTGTCAAGCAAATCGAAAAAGAGGTGAAAGACTACGAAGACCGTGTGCAGGAAACCGCCCGCGCCCTCGACCAGAAGCACCGCCTCGAAGAAAAAATCAACGAACTAAATTCACAAACAAACCCCAAATCCAACAGAAAATGAAAGCATCCAACAACCTCAACCAACTCCTCTCCCGTGTGAAAACCTTCTCCAGTCGCAAGGCTGCACCTGTAGCCACTGCCATACAAACGGAAGCTCCGCCCACCAACATATCGATCGTAAGCAACCCTCAAATCAAGGCGGCATTCTCCGAAGTAGAGAAATATCTCGCCGAGAACTACGGCACTCCAAAAGCTCAACTGCGCTACAAGGATTACACCAACGGTGCCAGTCTCATGTGCGAAGACGCGACATTCTCAATGTCACTCATCATCCTTACGACCGCAGAAGGCCTCTACAACCTCCCTGACAACGTGCTCCTTTTAGGACACGTAACTTCGGACAAGGGTGTCGACTGGCTCACGGATGAAGTCAGCGACCTCATCGTATTCCTCAAACGCCTCGGTGCAGACCATCGAATCCAGCACCTCGCCCTCGCCTTCTCCAAAGAAAAGCCCGACCACCCGGCCACCGTCAAAGAAGCCGATGTCACCTGCATCCGCCTCTACTAAACTCCAATCCCACCCCTCGCCCCGACAAGAAGACAGCTCTTGCCGGGGCGATTTTCATTATGTTTCTCAGCATATTCCATTGCTATGTCAATAAAAATGGTTAACTTTGCACAAAATTACAAGAAGTTGTAAAAAGATGAATACTGAAGATAAACCAATACCAGTCAATAGAATTAAAGCCGTTTTAGCCGAAAAACAGATGTCTGCCAAACAACTTTGTGAGGCCGTAGGCAAAAATGAAACCACGGTTTCACGTTGGTGTAATAACAAAATTCAGCCTTCTGTTCCTCAACTTCAAGAAATAGCTCGCATCTTAGATGTAGATGTGAGAGAATTACTATGCCCAACAAAATGAATAGAATAGGTATTGACATCTTTGCTGGTGCAGGTGGTCTCAGTCTTGGTGCTGAGATGGCCGGCATCTCTATTGCCCATGCTATTGAAATAAACCCTAGCGCAGTTAAGACATATAAAAGAAATCATCCTACTACCAATATCATATGCTCGGATATTCGAGATTTAGAGCCCTCTGATTTGAAGTCCAATGACAAGGGAGTATTCATTATCATGGGAGGCCCACCCTGTCAAGGGTTCTCATTGTCAAATACACGAAGTCGTACAATGAAGAATCCTAATAATTCTCTTTTTGAAGAGTTCCTTAGATTCGTTCAAGAGATACAACCGGATTGGTTCCTTTTTGAAAATGTATATGGGTTTGCCAACATGAGCAATGGAGCTGTAAGAAGGTTGGTTGAAATATGCTTCAGGAGTTTGGGCTATGAGGTGGAAGACGAAGTCCTGTGGGCATCTGATTACGGTGTCCCTCAAAGACGTAATCGATATTTCATGGTCGGTAATCGTCTAGGCATTAAGTTTAAATTCCCAACAAAACATGAGACATCAATATCTGTATGGGAAGCAATAAGTGATTTGCCCGTTGTCGGGAATGGCGAACAGTTATTTGAGGGCGAATATCTTTGTGGTTTAACCGAGGCAACACCTTATCAAAGGCTGATGAGACGTAATTCTAAAAGTCCTAGGCAGAATCTAGTGTCACTTAACAATGAATTAGTCATTAAACGATACAAGCATATACCTCAAGGAGGTAACTGGAGAGACATTCCGGATTACTTAATGACCAATTATGCCGATAAAGAAAGATGTCACAGCGGCATTTACAAACGGCTCAAAGCCGATGAACCATCAGTGGTAATCTCAAACTACCGAAAGAGTATGCTCATACATCCTTTTCAAGACCGAGGTTTGTCTGTCAGAGAGGCTGCGCGTATTCAAAGTTTTCCCGATGACTTCTATTTTGAGGGTCCAATCTCACATATTCAGCAACAAATTGGCAATGCAGTACCGCCCTTATTAGCCAAAGCCGTTATCCAACAAATCCTTAAATTAACCGAAGACCATGAGCAAAGACAAAAAAATAAACCCCAGAGCTGATATGTTAATGGGGTCTATGCGCTCAATGGGTTATTCTTTTGAGTCCGCAGTCGCTGACGTAATTGACAACAGCATTACCGCAAAATGTACAACTGTTAAGATTATGTTCCCTTCTACCCCTTTAGACGAATTGGCTGTTGGTATTTTGGATGATGGTATTGGCATGTCTAGAGAAGTCTTGATAAATGCGATGCGTTACGGTAGTATAGCATCTGAGTATAAACGAGAAGATGATGATTTAGGTCGATTTGGGCTTGGACTTAAATCAGCATCACTCTCCCAGTGCAAGGTTTTGACAGTTATCAGTTACTACGAGGGTAACGTTGCTGCTTATTCGTGGGACTATAATTATATCCTTCAGAGAAAAGACTGGATTGCCAAAGAACTACTTAAAGAAGAAATACTCCGACTCCCTTATATTGAAGAACTGACTACGCAAGGAAAAGGGACGCTGGTACTATGGCAAGATTTTGACATTTTACATAAATCTAGTGAAGGGCTGATTTTTGATGCGCTCAACGATATGAAGGTAAGACTGGACGATGCATTAGGTCTTATCTTTCATCGTTTCTTGTCATCAAATAAGAATAAAGTCTACTTGTATATAAACAATCATAAGGTGCGTCCTCAAGACCCATTTCTTGAATCACACCCCAAAACCACGACAAAAAAAGAAAGAAGTATTGCCATCCAAGATACTACAGGGATTGAACGTCATATTGTAATCAAACCGTTTGTTCTTCCTTACGCCACAGATCTTACCGACAAAGACCGAAAGTTAATTGGAGGTATCGAGAACTTGCGCTTACGGCAAGGATTCTATATATATCGAAATAACCGCTTAATTATTTGGGGGACGTGGTTTGGCATGAAGCCGAGAGCTGAGTTGACTAAAAATGCGCGTATACGAGTTGATATCCCTAATTCGCTTGATGATATTTGGAGTATTGACGTAAAGAAACAATCCGCATCTATCCCAAAGCGTATTCAGCAACAGCTAAAGAACACTGTAATGCAGGCATTGGAAATATCTACGGCTAAACAAACTCATCGCGGTAGAAAGGAAAAAATTGATGATGAACTCGATTACATTTGGGAGAGATATCAGGACCGCAATAATGCATTCTATTACCAGATAAATCGGGATAGCAAACTCTTTCAGTTTGTTCGCGAGCAAATGACTGAGGGGGATTTTTATCTCCTTCAAATGCTTTTGAATGAAGTGGAAAAGAACCTGCCCATTCAACAGATGTATATAGATAAGTCCAACGAGAAGATTACAATACAAGAATCAGACCAACGTCTTGAAGAGGTGTTGGAAATTGGAACAAGCATGGCCAAAAGCATCAAGACTTTCACAAATCGCTCATATCAGGATATTGTAGACGATCTAATGAAATCTGAGCCACTATGTAATTTCTCACAAGTACGCGAAATCCTTTTAAACCGGCTAAACAATGAAGCTAACTGAACAAGAACATCTGCAAGTCATGTCAATGCTAAAACAGCAGATTGACTGGGATATTGACAAAGGCAAACGGCTTGAATATGACAATATACAAGCATATATTGACCGTGTAATAGGATGGCTACACATTGAAACTGATGAGGAAGACAATTCTAAAATCTTCTCAAACATTGAGTATACATATCGAATCACACATACAACTGGACAGTGTATTTTTTCCGATTATGATGACAGACATAATTGGTATGATAACAATGCATACTCTTCAGGGTATTGGATGCGCTACCGTCAGCATCTAATTGATAACACCAATATAGACATCAACAGCATCAATCTTTTGGATGAAACTACCTTGCCTAATATTATGAATTGCCTAGGCAATCCAAAAGATGTATTCGACGGCACACGGCTCACAAGAGGCTTGATAATTGGTGATGTTCAATCCGGTAAAACTGCTACCTATTCCGGCCTAATCTGTAAAGCAGCGGATGCAGGATATAAAGTTGTTATTCTCCTCGCTGGAATCACAGAAAGCTTGCGACAACAAACCCAAGAACGTATTGACGAAGGCATTATAGGTTATACTATCAAAAAACAGCATAAGAGTGAGATCCGTGAGCGTGTTGGAGTGGGTAAATCCAATCACCAAATTAATGCCTCTCCATTTACGTCTTGTATAACTGATTTTGTAAGTAGTAGTGATAAAATTGCTACGTCATTACATTCTCAGAACTCTTTAGTTCTTTTTGTAGTAAAGAAAAATGTATCAGTTCTCCATAAACTTTATAGTTGGCTAAAAGAACTTAATCTTGACCCTGTATATAACTACGTTGATGTTCCTATGTTGCTCATTGATGATGAAGCAGATAATGCTTCTGTCAACACACGTCGGGACGAAACAGATCCTACTCGGACTAATAAACTTATCCGAAATCTGTGTAATCTTTTTAAAAATGCGACATATGTAGGATTTACAGCAACGCCTTTTGCCAATGTATTCATTGATCCCGACTCCGAGGATTCGATGAAACACGCTGACTTGTTTCCCGAACATTTTATATATGCGTTGCCGACACCCTCTAACTATGTAGGTGCAAATCGCATATTCTATAGCGATGGTGATTGTCATAAAAGTCTTCGCTATATTACTGACATAGATGAACCAGACTACGCTTCGGACGAATATAGAGATGCTATAGAAAATGACCCAGACACACTGAATTCTGGTCCATTCTACTATCGGCATAAGAAGGAATGGAACGGTACATATCCCGCTTCTTTGCGCGAGAGTACCCTTTGTTTCTTCCTTGCCAATGTTATAAGAGATCTTCGGGGCAATCACTCTGCGCCACGAAGTATGCTGATTAACATGAGCCGTTTTGTAAAAGTGCAGCACCGTATTGCCGAACGTGTCAATCAAGTTAGAGAGGAAGTGTTTAATACCGTTCGCTATGACTTTTCTGAAAAAACTTCAGAAAATAAGAAACTAACTTTATTTAAAGAATTCAAACAAATATGGGACAAGCATTTCTCTGAAGTGTCAGATGTAACTTTTGCAGATGTGGTGAAAAAACATAACCTCATATCAGCCATTGAGAAGATTAAGGTTATGGTTATCAATGGCTCAAAGAATAGCGATAAGTTGGATTATAAGACCAATAAATCCATCCGAGTCATTGCTGTCGGAGGTATAGCACTTTCCCGTGGCCTTACATTGGAAGGGTTGCTAGTTAGCTATTTCTATAGGAATACTGCGACTTTCGATGTACTTATGCAGATGGGACGATGGTTTGGCTATCGTCATGGTTACGAGGATATCTTCCAAATATGGACTACCCCTCTTAGTGCCAGTTGGTATGCGGAGATTGCTCGTTCTTCTGATGATTTGAAGCGCGATATTCGTAACATGTTTGACCAACAGCTTACTCCAAAGGATTTCGGCATTAAAGTAAGAGATAACTGCGATGAGTTGCAAATTACAGCATCGAATAAAATGCGCAACACGTACAATCTTGATGTTCAGTATTCCTACTATGGTCGTTTCTTTGAAACTCCATATGTGAGTTTAAACGCCAAGCAGAATAAGAAGAACTGGGAAGCCGTAGCCTCTTTAACTAGAAATTTATTTGAGTCAGGATTCACTTTTAGATTTGCTGACATTCGCAAATACGATGACAACAACATAAAAGATAAAAATGGGGCATCGCGATTCTTTGAGAATGTCCCAAAACAAGTGGTAATTGACTTCATCTCCTCTATAAAATGCTCTTTAGTAAATATGTTCTTTAACGTGGAGAACATATTAACATTCTTACGGGATCCTGAGAATACTGAAATAGAGAACTGGAATATCGTATTCGTTGGGGGTGAAAGCAAGAAATACTATGACATACCAGGACTTGAAAATATTCAGTGTGCCGCCCGTACCATCTACTACAATCCTAAACGTGTAATTCAGATAACATCTAGACGACGCCTTTTAAGCGCATCTGCTGGTAAACTAGCACTCTACCCTCATGAGATACAAGCGGCCGAAGAATCACAGAGAAAACGTTGGATAGATGAAGGTAGTTGTACCCCAGAAGAAGCTACACGTAGAAATATGCCCATGAATGCGTATTTTGCTCAGTTGCCCCACAGAACACCCGTACTATACATCGTTTTGGTAGATCCAACTAAAGAAGAAAAGGATGATACCAAACAACTGGTTAAGTTTATGGATTCTTTAGGAACTGAAAAAATCGTAGCATTTGGTATTGGTCTTCCATCAGTAGATGATCAAGGCAAGTCATGCCACTTTAAAGCGAACAAGACATATTACAAGTTAAACATGCTTGACGACTTAAGCGAGGAGGAAGAAGATGAGGAATAAGATATATACTACATTTTCAGAAGGGTTTCAACCGGGACAATTCATACGCCTTAATGATAATGATGCGTTGAATCTTTACATTGGGAAAGATGATAGTGGTTGTTTTTCGTTTGAATTTCTTGGTCATTTTACTCCTACTCGACTTGTAGGTTCTGAAGTCATATCTGTATCTCAGACTAAGAACAATCAACTTATATCCATACGTTTTTCGTTGGAGAATCAAGACCTCCTTGAGTACTTCTGCACGTTCTGTGAAGACCTCGTAAATTCAACTATGGATATTACAGACGATAACATCGCCTACAAATCACTATCTCAGCGCTATTTATCTTGGAAGAAGCTATTTAGACCAAATCAAGGTCGGCTCAACGAAAACGAGGTCATGGGGTTGATTGGAGAATTGCTATACCTTAGAGACCATATGTTTGTGCAATATGGTTTTGATTCAGCCCTTGAAGCATGGACTGGTCCTGAGTATACTCATAAAGATTTCTCACTTGAGGATGAGTGGCATGAAATTAAAACAATATCCTCTGGCAAAGGGACTATTAAAATTGCATCTCTCGAACAGCTAGACAGTGACATCGATGGCACTTTGGCTGTTTATGAACTTGAGAAGATGAGCAGTTCATTTAACGGCACAAAGTTAAATGATATAGTTAATTCAATTATACAAATGCTAGGTGTTCATCAACGGGAAGTATTCTTAAATAAACTCAGTGGATTCGGATATGATTTTTCTCCAGAATACAATAATTACGTATATTCTTTATCATCGTTTGAGAAATACAAAATAAACAATAGTTTTCCACGATTGAAAAGGGAACATATACCCCTATCTATTAGCCGTGTACAATACGAACTCAACAGAGCAGAACTGGAACCATTCAAAATTACATCTGAATAATTATCGATTATGGACATTCTTGAATTTAGGACTCAATACATTGATAATCTTCGTTTCAAAGCAGAACATGAAGGGAGTGAACCTGAAACTCAATTCATAAATCAAGCCCTAGAAGATTTGGAAGCAATCGGAGAATTAAAAGACCCGATTCCAATGTCAGTGGAGATGAAAGGTCGCAGAGGGCGAATAATGGCATTCGATGCTTATGCGTACGATGATGCAGATGCCTCACTTGTACTCATTGCAAGCGATTTCTCCAATGAGCGTGAACGTACGTTATCACTAACAAACTCACGTATTGTAGAGCTGTCGACCAGAATGCGCAACTTCCTTGATGAAGCTGTTAATGGTTCTATTTCGGACTACTGTGATGATTCTGATGAAGCCATAGATATAGCTAAGGAATTCAAGAAATACATCGGGAAAGGTCTCATAAATACTGAAATTATGAGATTTAAGTTCTATATTCTAACAGATTCGGCACTAAGCAAACAGGTGAAAAGCGTTGCACAAGAGGATTTCCTCGATCGTCCAGTTGAACTCAACGTTTGGACGATTGAGCGTTTTTTCCAAACATTTGCATCAAATTCAAGTGAGATTATTGAATTTGACACCTCTGAATTCGGTTGCGCAGGCATCCAGTATCTTAAGGCTGATCTTGGTAATGCAGATAGCTATGATTCGTATCTTGGTATTGTACCCGGAGAATTCTTGGCGAGACTATATTTAAAATACGGCAGTAAACTCCTTCAAGGTAACATTCGGGCATTTCTAAGTGTACGTGGCAATGTCAACAAGGGCATTCGTCGAACTATCATGGAGCAACCACATAAGTTCTTCACTTATAACAATGGCATAGCGATTGTAGCTCGCTCCGTTGCCTTCTCACCTGATGGTACAAAGATTATTCACTTTAAAGACCCACAAATCATAAACGGAGGCCAAACGACTGCATCCTTAGCAAATGCTATCATTCGTAAGGAAGCAAAGAACGGCATGGAGAACATATTCGTACCAATGAAACTGACAGTTCTCAACGTTGAGAATGACATGTCAGAAGAAGAAATTGATAACTACAATGACATCACAAAAACCATCTCTCAATGTGCTAATAGTCAAAATGCAGTCTCAGCTGCTGATTTTTTCTCTAATCATCCGTTCCATGTGATGATGGAAAAATTATCAGATACAGTGTTGGCTCCTCCAGTAGATGGCAACCCCGTCCAAACCAAATGGTTCTATGAACGCTCTAGAGGTAAGTGGGAACAGGAACAGATGAAACTTACTCCTGCCCAGCGCAAGAAATACTGTGACATGCACCCTAAATCGCAAGTCATCAAGAAAGAGAAGTTGGCAAAGTGCTTAAATACACTTGCCATGAATCCTCATCAAGTATGCCAAAGCTCAGCAATAAACTTCAGCCGTTTCGCCGAACAGATAGATAAAATATATTCTGAGTCTCGTGACTCTATAAACGAAGAATACTTCAAGAAAGCAATTTGTTCGGTTATAATCTTTGACAAACTTGATACCCTTGTAAATAAATCTTCATGGTATCCAAAGGGTGGCAATAAGGCTCAGATTGTCCCATATGCTATTGCCAAGCTTATGTCGTTGCTCCCCAAAGATAAGGATCTTGATTGGAAGGCAATATGGCAAAAGCAAAATCTATATCCTGCATTAGCAAAGGAGTTACTTGCAATAGCCTACTGTGCCCATATCTATCTTATGGATCAGGCTGGCGGTGGTCTTGTACGCACTATCTCACGAAATGTTGGTACTTGGACCGGTTTCCAGAAAGTAAAATATGAACTTTCTGACGAGTCTGTGACTTCATTAATTTCACGCAGTGAAACTAATGCTGTTGAGGCCGCAGCTAAGAGAGCACACCATTTCAACTCCGACATAGATCAATCTGTTGAAATTTTCAACCTAGGTGAGAATTATTGGAGAAGAATATACACCGCCCTAAAGAAAGATGATTTGCTATCATCTGGAGATCTCAGCTTCATAAACTCAATTGCTAACTATATCGGCAAGAACTCACTGCCTACTTCTGCACAGTGTAAGAGACTCGTGAAGATTGTCACAAAAGCCGAAGATAACGGTTTTATCATGCCTAACGAATAACAAAATGGTACCAGACTTCGAAGAATTCATATTAGCGACACTGAAGATTTTGGGAGATGGGAAAACTATCTCTCTACAACAGTTAAGGACTGCGGTCAGCAATTACTTCAAATTCTCCAAGGAGGATTTAGCAGAAACTACACGCAGCGGCAATAATACTAAGGTGGTTGACCGTATAACATGGTCCTTGACATATCTTTGTCAAGCTGGTCTTGCAGAAAGACCTCAGCGTTCATTCGCAAAAATTACGTTCTCAGGCATGGAATTACTTGAGAATCCACCGACTATCATCACACGAGACTTTCTTGTTTCAAAATATCCTTCGTTCCGAGACTTCACAAATCGAAAACGAAAACAAGCATCTAAGGCTCATAAAAATGAAGACGATTCTGAGACGAATACAACAACTGGCCTGTTAGAATCTGAAAAGCAGTTGAAGGAACTAAGATCTGCCATCTCCACAATCAAAAGGATGGGGATTGCTCCTTCTCAGGAGATGCTTACAAAGCTAGGAGAGTTAGAGATTAGCCTTACAACATCTAAACTCTATCCTGCCGTTTATTCCGCAATAGAAGAATTGGTAAAATCCAAAGACTTCGTATTAACAATCATTGTCAAAGAAGGGAAAACTTACTTTAACTATTCCGATGACATATCTGAGGCAAGCGAGCAACTCAATAATTTTATAATATATGAGGGAAATGCACCCAAAGCAAAAAAACGTCGCCCAAACCTCAACTTCTATCAGATGGGATTAATCGATGGAGACGTCCTTACGTTTGTTGCCGATGAGAACATCCATGCTACAATTGTTAGTGAAAACAAAGTCGAATACAACGGCAAGGAATATTCTCTAACAAAGCTCACACAGGAGCTTAAAGGCCTAGATCACGCAATTCAACCTACAGGAGAATGGCGCTTAGAGGACCAAAACCTACTCGATCTCTACAATGAAACATATTCATGAATTCCTCTATGCTATGCAAGATAGATATAGAGAGCATGAACATCATCTCGCTTCCGAGGGACTGGGGATGGAGGAGTATGCGCGTAATTGGTCAATGTAGATTGAGCGGTCGATATATTCATAAATATTCACTATCAAACAACGAACAAACACTAAATACAAATGAGTAAACTTGAAAATATTACACGTGATTTCCATCCACGGTGTGCGACCTGCGGATGTCAGGATATGTTTGAGTATAATGAAGACCAGACTTTCATTAAATGCTCTAATTGCGGTAGGGAATATCCTGGTGGCAAAGACGAGCTATTAGAATATAATTCCGAGGAGTTGGAGGCTCTTAAAGAAGACATGGCTCAAGAAGTAAAATCAGCCCTTACTAAAGAGCTCAAATCCATTTTCAAGAAATGGAGATAAGCAATTGGTCTGTTCAGGATTGGGCTGCCGCTATAGGAACAATAATAGCGATTGGCGGTGTGGTGTTCGGTGCTCTTAAAGGTATCGGAAAACTCTTCCTATGGCTAAAACGCTGGTATAAACCTCAAGCAGCAGATATACGAGCCAACTTCTTCAAACAAGGGAAAAGTTGGCGTATAAGAGTTTACAATGCTTCAGAAAGTGATATTTACGCCGAAAAAGTTCAAGTGATTATTCCCGATACAGAGGGTGTATACGTTCGTTGGGACGATTCAAAGACTTTTCCTTGTCTTAAAAAACATGGAAGCTTTGATATTAGTGTTCTTTTATGCACAAGCGCACCAGATTTCATGCCTATTATCATCAAATGGGTCCAAGGCAAAAAGAAATTTAGCGTAACTGAAACTCTACAACTTAGATCATAGTAACATCACTCAGCAGCATATATCATTTACAGCTTCAAAAGAGTTGCGAATAAAAAAGACTTTATGGCATACGAAGAAGGATATAAAGAGTTTGAGCAGTATCTTGCTTCCTGGGAACCGGGGGATAGAGAAACGTGTGCATAACCGTTCGATAGCTATCGGATTGTAGGATGTCAACAGATTCAATAATGGATATGAGTGAATTTGACGAGTATATAGTTCACGGGGAACCGGGGCAGAGGGAGAAGGCTGATGCTTGGCAGACGGCTATCGGTCTTCAGGATGTGGATGGGTTGAAAGTTTCGACCTATCTGCTTGACACTGCGCGTCAGCATATCGAGGGCGACATATCCATTGATGAGGCTCGCGACCGCATCAAGGCGTATTATGAAACTAAGTCCGAGCATGATGCTGTGGATGAAGAGGGCGACAAGGCTTCCGTCAACATCGCAAAGATTCTCAATGAACCGTCATTCGCTTTCTCATTAGTTGGACTTACATCTATTCATCGACGTATCTTTGAAGGTGTATTCAAGTTTGCCGGACAGTTGAGACAGGTAGAACTCAGTAAAAAGGAATGGGTGCTTGGAGGAAATGCCTCGGTGAGTTACCAACCGGCTATCGACTTACGCGAAGCGATTGAATATGATCTGTCTTGGGAGAAAGAGTTTGACTATTCAAATCGCCCGATGGCTGAGATTATCAAGCACCTGTCTCAGTTTATTGCTGACCTATGGCAAATACATCCGTTTCGGGAGGGTAATACCCGCACTACTGCTGTATTTCTGATAAAGTACCTTCGCTCGATGGGTATTCCGGTAACCAACGATATGTTCAAGGAACATTCATGGTATTTCCGCAATGCCCTCGTCAGAGCATCATATAAAGGATTGAATATCTCGCCTACAACCGAATTTGTGGAACGATTTCTCCGCAATGTGATTCTCGGCGAAAAGAATGAACTCCGCAACCGTGATATGCTCGTCGGGGTATCCCTTCCGACAACATCTGCCCAAAGTATCACGATGCCCAATCCAAAGTATCAATTTGACACTTTGGATTGTACTTTGGAAGAGTTGGCAGTACTCAAGACTATCGAGGACAATCCTAAAATCACCCAGACTGAGATTGCAAAATCTATAAAGAAATCAGCATCTACAGTCAAGCGCATTACCTCTAACCTCGTCGAGAAAGGAATCATTGTCCGTCGCAACGGTCGCCGCAACGGCTGGTGGGAAATCTTATCAAAAGAATAACGATTATGACTGAAAAAGAAACACTTCAATTGCGCGACTTGGCTGAGGCCGGACAGGTGCAGTTTAAGGAACGTATCACAAATAAAGAGGATAAATATGACATCGGCTGCGAGATGGTGGCATTCAGTAACTCTCGTGGCGGCAGACTTGTTATTGGCATCAATGACAAGTCGGGAGAGATCAATGCACTGTCATATATGGAGTTGCAGGAAACAACCAATCTGCTGACGAGCATTGCCTCAGAAAACGTGATTCCTAATGTACTAATTGACGTTGAGAATGTACCGACTACGGGTGGAGCGGTTGTCGTAGCAACAATTCCAGAAGGCAAAAACAAGCCTTATCATGACAATAAAGGTATAATATGGGTTAAGAATGGAGCGGACAAGCGTAAGGTATTTGACAATTCGGAGCTTGCCGACATGATGGGTGACTGTGGTCGATATTATGCCGATGAAGAGGCAGTGCGCGATGCTTCCATTGAAGATCTTGATGCCGATACCATCAAACTGTATATGATGGAGCGTTTCTCCCCGGTGTTCCGAGGCAAGAATATTGATGAACTGACAATGAAGGATTATTCGCTTGACCAGATGGCGGGATTCGTCATCAAGGGAGCGACTATCGAGCGGCTTTTGCGGAATCTTCGTTTCATTCGTCCTGACGGTCAAATGACGAAGGCGGCGATGATGCTTTTCGGTAAATACACTCAGCGTTGGTTGCCGGAAATTACGGCCAAATGTATCTGCTTCTTCGGTAATTCTGTCGGAGGCACTCAGTTCCGCGACAAGATGCACGACATGGAAATCGAAGGAAATTTGCTTCATCAGTACCGTACCATCATGAACTTCTTTACCCGCAATCTACGGAAGGTGCAGGTAAAACGCGAGTTCAATTCTCTCGGGGAAATGGAGATTCCCTACGAGAGTCTGACGGAGTATGTTGTCAATGCCTTGGTGCATCGGTCGCTGAATATAAAGACTCCGATTCGTATCTTCATCTTTGATGACCGGGTAGAGATACACAGTCCCGGTTCACTCCCCAATGGTCTAACTATCGAAGATGTGAAGAACGGAACCTCCATGCCTCGTAATGTGTTCCTTTTCACAAATGCAAATTATCTGCTTCCATACACGGGAGCCGGAAGCGGTGTACGCCGTGCGTTGGAATATGACCCGGATGCGGTTTTCTCGAATGGTGTTTCCGACAAGGAAATCACCCATGCCTCCAATGAGTTCGTCATCACCATTCCCCGGAAAAGTAACCAAGTTACTGACCAAAGTAACTTAGTTACCGACCAAGCATCCTCAAAAAGTGAGCAAGTTACTGACCAACCTCACCGCAAAAGTGACCAAGTTCCCGACCCAGTTATTAGTAAAACCGACCCAGCTTACTTTGAAGCCGACCCTCCTATCGACCCAGTTCCATCAAAATCCGACCTACCTACCGACCCAGTTAGGCTAAAATTATCAAAAAAGCAACAGGATATTCGCAACTTTTGCTCCGTACCAAGAAGTCGTAAAGAGATATTGGAACGTGCTGGAGTTTCTGCGCATTTTGATAATAGAAAGAAATATATCTATGATTTGGTTGAGGCTGGTGTACTTGAACCCACCATCCCCGAAAAGCCCAATGATCCGAATCAGAAGTACCGACGAAAGAAATAATCGGATAACTTTACCCTCAAATTAACGACAGAAACAATGAATAAAGACCTTGACACACAGATAAAGGAGGCTCTTAAAGCTTATCTGGCTTCGGGAGTTGAGGATCAGGTGGACTATCAGAAGTTTTACCTCTATTCCATCGTGACCCACTCAACTGCAATTGAGGGTTCTACTGTCACTGAAATTGAAAACCAACTTCTTTTCGATGAGGGTATTGCAGCAAAGGGGCGCTCTTTGACTGAGCAGATGATGAACGTCGATCTTAAAGACGCTTATCTTTATGCTTTCAAAATTGCAACTGAGAATCCCACATATACGCCTCAGTTATTGCAGCAACTGTCTGCCCTTGTTATGCGGCGAACAGGAAGTGAATACTCTACCATTGCCGGACAATTCGATTCATCAAAGGGCGAATTTCGGTTGTGTAATGTCAGTGCAGGAATCGGCGGCAGGAGTTATCTTGCATATAATAAGGTTTCACGAGCCGTGGATGATTTTTGCGGATGGCTTAATCAAGAAGTTGCAAATGTTGACACAACGGATATTGCGACATGTTACCGTCTGAGTTTTGAGGCTCACTTTAGGCTGGTTACCATCCACCCTTGGGTGGACGGTAATGGCCGGACTACAAGGTTGGTGATGAATATGATTCAACGGCAGTTGGGACTGGTTCCTTCCATAGTCAGAAAAGAAGACAAGGGAGAGTATATCCAGTCGTTGGTTGATAGCCGTGAGAATGATAATTCTACCATAGCGCAGGATATGATGCTTCGTCACCATATATCGAACCTCAAACGTCGGGTTTTACAGTATCAAGAAGGCAATGGCTTGATTAATAACAATGTCGGTGTAAATATCGGTGTAAATGTCGGTGTAAACAAGAATGGTGTCGGTGTAAAACTTACCAACACACAAAGAAAGATATATGAGTTGATACAGGCAAATCAAAGCATCACCCATTCTGAAATGGCAAAAGCTCTTTCCGTTACATCCAAAACAGCTGAACGAGCCACAAAAGCATTAAGAGACTTCGGATTGTTAGGGCGCGAGGGTTCTGACAAGACCGGCAGATGGATAATCCTGAAATAGCCGCTATTTTTTAACAGCATCAAGTAACATTGTCGGTATAGTAACATGAAGTATTGATTATGGAAAAGTATGAAGGGACAAGATATAATTCAAAATGGGATGGATCGACATGGTTCATTCTGGGACTGGTTGCTGTGTGCTACGCTGTTCCTTATTTCTTGGATGACGGAATTTGGCCGACGATTATTTGTCTTGTGATGTTGGCGTTTGTCTTAGTGACATTCCTCAGTATCTACTACCGCATTGACGGAGATACACTTGTGGTATATTCTTTTTTTATCCCTACCGCCTACCCCATTGATAAGATTAAGGAGATTAAGCCGACTAAAAGTGTACTCTCATCACCGGCAACATCGCTGTCTCATCGTTTGGCAATCACCTTCACCGACCGAAAGATTCTCAAAAGCTCCATTCCTCTCATTATATCGCCCGTGCGTCAAGAGGAATTTATCCGGCAACTTCTTTCTGTCAATCCACAAATTAAGCATTTGGCATAGGTAGGTTGAGGCAAAAGAAGCAATCATTCGCTACTCAATATATCATATAATAAATATTTTTACTGCCTTTGCAGTATTAAAAGATAGATTGAGTATGGCAAAGTCTTCGGCTTAGCCGCTTTGCACTTTAAAATAAAGACAATGGCAAAGAACACAATGGGTACTAAGTTACCCCGGAAACTGGAGCAGAAAATGGCTCTAATGGGCGAGCAGATTAAGCTCGCCCGGCTGCGTCGTAATCTTTCGATTGCGCAGGTTGCTGAACGTGCGACCTGTTCGCCACTCACTGTGACCCGCATCGAGAAAGGTTCTCCTACGGTTTCAATCGGAATCTATGCCCGTGTTCTTTATGCTCTGCAACTTGATGATGATCTTCTTTTGATTGCCAAGGAGGATACACTCGGACGCAGCTTACAGGATTTAAATCTCAAACATCGCCAACGTGCGTCAAAGAAGTCATAGTTCATAGACACTATGAATATATCGGCTCAAATCACGTGCAAATATGGCAAAAATCGGCTCGAATTGAGCCGATAATCCAATAATTTTTAGTAAATTTGAGCCGATAAAACTTATCAGATATGACTCAAGAGATTGAAATACTTCAATTCCTTCACTACAATCCGGAGGCTTCACGTGCTGAAATAGGCTCGGCATTGACCAATACCCCAAGTCCGGCGACACTTAAACGAATGATTGCCGATGGTGTCGCTAAAGGACACATTGAGGTTATAGGTCGTGGACCGGCTACTAGATATAGACTTACTCCGCAGGCTCATGTGACGATGGAGCTGAACCTCGATACATACTTTGACAAGGATGTCGACGAGCGTCAAGTGCAGGAATCGTTCAATTTTGAGCTCATAAATGAAATTCTTCCAAAGGTGGATTTATTCACCGATGAGGAACTGCAACGTCTTGATGATGCACAGCAACTCTTCCGTCAGCACCTTTCGGAGATGTCCGAGTTGGAATATCGCAAAGAGATGGAACGTCTCGGAATCGATTTGTCATGGAAATCTTCGCAGATAGAGGGCAACACTTATTCGTTGCTGGAAACTGAAAGGCTGCTGAAAGAGAAACAAACGGCAAGCGGAAAAACCAAGGAGGAAGCCGTGATGCTACTCAATCACAAGGATGCTCTCGACTTTATTCTTGATGTGCCGGACTATCTTAAAGATTTGACAGTCGCTCGTATCGAGGAGATTCACGCGTTACTTACAAAAGAATTAGGTGTTGAGAGAAACATCCGTCACCGCCGTGTAGGTATTACTGGAACAAACTACACTCCGCTTGACAATGAGTTTCAGATTCGTGAGGCACTTGAAGATACAGTGCGACTAATCAACGGCAAGAGCAACATCTTCGAGAAAGCTCTGCTCGCGCTCGTTTTACTCAGCTATATTCAGGCGTTCACCGACGGCAACAAACGCACAGCCAGAATTGTGAGCAACGGCATTCTAATCGCCAACGGCTATTGCCCGATTTCATTCCGCACAGTGGATTCGATTGACTACAAAAAGGCTATGCTGATGTTCTACGAGCAGAACAATATCGCAGCCTTCAAACGCATCTTCATCGACCAATTCCTCTTCGCCGTCAAGACTTACTTTTAGAAAATTTATATGGAACGGTAATCAATCTCTCTTTCAAATTTGTTTCATCAATAACAACATATCCAACTATTATGGCTAAGAAGAAATCCAAGAATAACAGCAAGGGACAAAAGCAGCCCGCACTTTCTCCATATCGGTTCATGCGTGAAAAAGCGCGAACCCTGCCAGTTGGCAAATGTTATATCGCTCCTCCTGATTGGCAGGAATCCGGAATGGCTCATGTCATCGTTACCCGAGTGCGACCAAGCGGCAATCTGGTTATGGCATCCTTTCTTGTCGATACGTTCTGTCTCGGCGTAAAGGATGCCGGGTACCATGAAAATATGACTCCGTATGATTTTGAACAGTACCTTGACAATTATAAAAACGGGATGGGACTTGAAGAAATCAGTTATAATGAAGCCCACAACATTATCTATGGAGCAATGGCTTTCGCTGAGGAAGGTGGCATTAAACCGTCAAAAGAGTTTGATCCGGCCGGATATATTCTGGAAGAGGATACGGATGACATACCGCTGATTGAATATGATTTCGGTAAAAACGGCAAACATTTTCTTGTTGTCAATCCTGACAGAAAGGAAATTCCATATTACCATACACTGAAGAAAAACCTTGGCGATGATTTTGAATATGTCATGCCTTTTGGAGAGGAATACGAGGACGACAGTGATGATGACGATGAATACTCTCCGTTATCCAAAATCGACTCTGAGACCATAAAGAAAGCGTTTGAAGGGATGAGCAAATGGCAAGAGGAGTCAGACCGTCATCCCGATGAAAAATACACCTATCAATACCACGACTATCCTCAGACGCTTTCCGTCAAGAATCAGTTTATAGCGGATGAGCTGCTTTCGCCTGATAATTACAGCTGTCTGCCCCATGAGGTCATCGACCGCATACTTGCTCTGCCGAAGGACGAAGCGGCACAAGACATCAGCAATGTCATGCTCTATTCTATCGGCAAAACATATAAAGGTATCAATGATGATACAATCGAGAGTTGGAACAACAGTGCTATTATGCACTCGCTCATACTTCTCGCCCAACTTCAAAGCGACAAGGGTCTTGATGCAGTTCTTGAGATTATGCGACAGACCGATGAGTTTGCCGACTATCATCTTGGCGACCTGACTCCGGAACTACTACACCCTGCTCTGTATGCGTGTGGCAAGGATAATATCACCGCAATAGAAGCGTATCTGAGCCAAGCCGGACTGGACTCTTATCTCCGCTCACAGGCACCCGATGCTTTAGCAATGATAATCTTCAATCAGCCGGAAAGACGTGGCGAAATTATCGAAGTGTTCCGACGACTTCTGAACAATATGGTTTCAAATCTTCCTGTTCAGAGAGCTTGTGACGGCACATTCGCCGGTTTTGTGATGAGCAATCTGATGGACATAGACGCGAAGGAACTCATCCCCGAAATCAAAGCCACATTCGCAACAGATTGTGTGAATAAGACCATAGCCGGAGACTGCAAAAATGTCATCAAAGACATCGAACTCGGTCGTGGAGCAATACACAATGACAAATATCAGATTCCTGACATATATGAGCAATATGAGAGTCTCAAAAAATTCATAACGAAACCAGAATAGTCCCGTTTTGTACGCTCATCTGTATGTCGCGAAAAGTTAATTGTTAATTGGGTCTATACCATCTTTGCGGTTCTACTTATCGCCGCCGGAGGTTTCGGTTATGGATTCTTCTATCTGTTGAATCAGAACAGCCGACTTATCGAAACCGAATGGCTCTACCGCAGAGAGCGTACACTCTACAAGAGCGAAAAAGAACTTCAACTCCTATTGAATCACGAAAAGGATTTTTTCACAGGAACGTCCCATGAGCAGGATAGCATCAAAGACGTAATCCGCTACTGGGAGCAAAAAGGAGATTTCGACAAGACTTACCTCTACTTCAGCCCAGCCGAAGATTAATTCCAACGCCGCCGAGAGCCACCACCCTCTCGGCGGCGTTTTGTCTATAATTGTCTGACATTGTTGTCGGTAGTTGCAAAATTTATCTTTGTTTTGATTGTAATCTCAGATTTTATATGTAACTTTGCGTTTAACATCAAAGAATTGTAATCAGTAAGCAAAACAAGTGATATGGAATCACCCAAGATAAATAGAATCAAAATTGCATTGGTTGAGAATGGTAAAACCGGAAAATGGCTTGCCAAACAAGTAGGCAAAAATGAAGCTACGGTTTCCCGATGGTGTTCCAATAAAATGCAGCCCTCCCTTGATACACTTGTAAGGATTTCAGAGTTACTTGATATTGATGTTAAGGATTTAATTGTAAGCAATAAAGCATAGTCATGGACAAGAAAGAAATATTTGATAGAATTGAATATGTAGTGGCATGTGTCGGAGCTTTCGCCCAACGGTATCAGCTTTCCAATATGCAAGCCTACGCATATCTGCGCCGTTTCACGGGCATAGATTTCCTTCTTGATTGCTATGCCGCCGAACATACCCTTTCCATTGATGACGCTGTTTCAGACCTTCAGGTCATTTGCCAACGGGAAGGAGGGAAAATATGATACGCCTCTATCACGGGTCAAACGTAGCCATTGAGCATATTGACCTCTCACGCAGTAAACGCGGCAAGGACTTCGGACAAGGCTTCTATCTCAACGCCAATCCGGATCAAGCCATGGAAATGGCTGTCCGGACAACCCGATTCCTCAGCGAAGGAGTAGCCACTTTATCGTGCTTTGAATTCGATGAAGACGAAGCGAAAAGGGGCGGCATAAACATAAAGGTTTTCCCTGACTATTCCGAAGAATGGGCGGAATTTGTGGTGACGAACCGCAAGAACAATTCGGATGTTCCGGCTCATCCCTACGACATTGTTATCGGACCTATTGCCGACGATACTGTTGGCGTTCAGATTCGCCGTTTCATAATGGGCTATCTGTCGGCATCTGCATTGGTCGAAGAACTGAGATTCAAGGGCAACCATGCTGTACAATACTTTTTCGGCACACCCAAAGCCATACAACTCTTAAAACGCATCGAATTATGACACAAGACATACAGTTTCAAATAGAATGCCTTGCGGCTGAACTTGCCGAGATGCTTATGGCAGAATATGGCTGGGATATACACCGCGCCCTCGACGAACTATATTCATCAACCACCTTCGCCAAGCTAAACGACCCCGAATGTGGTCTCTACTATCAGGGAGCCGTCTATATCTTCCAGTTTCTCAAATCCGAAATCGAAACCGGCAAGGTAGCGTAAATAAACAATCAACCCCAATTATGTAAACCACTCTATCTATACTTATTAATATGATAAAAATCAATGACATATTAGAAAAAACATTGCAAAATATGCAAAATGCCGCAAACAGTCCTTATGGGTTTGGCGGTATTCCTACAGGGTTATGTGATTTAGATAAAGCATTATATGGATTTGAGAATTCTGATTTGATTGTTGTTGGAGCACGACCTGCAATGGGCAAAACAGGTTTTTTGATTACTTTGGCTCTAAATATGGCTAAACTTGATATTCCTGTTATGTTCTATTCGTTAGAGATGAGCAATACCCAAATTGCTAATCGTATAATTACTAACGAAACAGGAATAGATGGTCACAGAATTAGAACGGGTAGAATGAATGATAAGGAATGGGATGTATTAAATAGAACCATAGAAAATATAGCCACATATCCCATATTCCTTACAGATAAGAATAATTGGGAAATAGAAGTTTTTTGTGATAAAGTAAAAAACGACATAGAGAATACTAATGCCAAGATTATATTTATCGATTATCTTCAGCTTTTCTCAACTCGTGAGAAGTATCAAAACCGCTATGAAGAAATTGCGCTTTGTACACGCGAGTTAAAGAAATTGGCTAAAGAACTTGATATACCGATAATTGTCGCATCTCAACTTAATCGTAATGTTGAAAATCGACCTTCTGGAGTTTATGTAGATAAGAAGCCTCAAATGTTTGATCTTCGTGATAGTGGTACTATTTGTGATGATGCAAATGTTGTTCTACTTCTTCATCGTCCAGAATATTATCTTCGTAGTTATGAAGATGCTGAAGGAAATGACATAAACGGTCTTGCCGAAGTAATCATCGCCAAAAATCATATGGGGTACGAAGATACGATAAAGCTCCGTTTTAAGCCTGAGTTTGCAAGGTTCGAGGATTGGAAGAATGTAGATAATTCCGAACGGCTGTTGGATCTGTACAAAAATTCTAATACAATAGAATCTCCATTCTGATATGTAAAAAAGGACTATGGCCAAAAAAAGCAAATCATTCTCACAGGTTCAAGTTACTGATGTATTGGAGCAACTCGGGCAACGTGGTACTTCGGCGCCGGAGTTTATCTATGACCTCCTGCGCATCTTCGCCGGATATGGCGACGGTCAGATACGCCGTACCAAGGTCGGTCCCGGCAACCTTGCTAAAGACGGCGAGACAGTCCTTATCAAGAATCTTGTCGCTTATCGCGAAGCCGTTGTCAATACTCTCGACGGCGATTGCTCTAAGATGTACGATGTTATCAACGCCATGCGCGATGATGCGAAGATTGCCAAGCACTCTCCACGTCTATACATCGTGAGCAACGGCGTTTTTGTTGTGGCATACGACCCCAAAGAAAACGACTGGTACGAGAACCGCATCGACCTTCTGTGGAAAGACTTTGAATTTTTCACACCGCTTGCCGGTATTGAAAAAATTCAGTTCACAGCGGAAGCCGAGGCCGACGTTAAGTCAGCCGAGTTGATGGCGAAGCTCTTTGATGATATTCGCCGCTACAATGATATCCGCGACCCTCAGATCGTTCATTCGCTCAACGTGTTTATGTCGCGTCTGCTTTTCTGTTTCTTTGCTGAGGATACCGGCCTTTTCCCCGAAGACAATCTCTTTACCAACACGCTCCGTACTCACACCAAAGAGGACGGCTCTGACCTCGCCAAGTTTATCGACCATGCTTTCCTTGCTATGTCGACAAACGATTCCGCAGTGCTTTCCACTTTGCCGAAGCTCTACGAAGTATTCCCATACGTCAACGGCGGTCTGTTCCGCGACCGTTATCCCATCCCCGTGCTTTCTCGCCGTGCCCGTACTCTGATTCTCAACTGCGGTGAATACAACTGGCGCGAAATCAACCCCGACATATTCGGCTCGATGATTCAGGCGGTTGTTACCCCGGAACACCGCGCAGGTCTCGGTATGCACTACACATCGGTGCCGAATATCGAGAAAGTGATACGCCCGCTTTTCCTCGATGCACTCGAAGAAGAATTTGAAACTGCTTGCGCCGAGGCCCGCGAAAAGATGGCAAAGAAAGCAAACCACGACCGCGCATCTCAGCGGTTGCGCAATCTGCTAAACCGCCTGTCAAACATCAAATTCTTTGATCCTGCCTGCGGTAGCGGCAACTTCCTTATCATAACTTATAAGCGACTTCGCGAGCTTGAAATCCGCATCTGGAAAGCGATGCGCGAAATTACCGGCATGGCACTATTGCCATTTCCCAACATCACGCTCACTCAGTTTTATGGCATCGAACTTGACGAGTATGCCGCTGAAACCGCCACACTCTCAATGTGGCTCGCCGATCATCAGATGAACGTCAAGTTTCAGGAAGAACTCTTTGTCCTTCCCGAAACCTTGCCGTTAAAGCCATCCGGCCACATCGTATGCGGCAACGCCTGTCGCCTCGACTGGAACACCGTATGCCCCCACGCTCCCGAAGATGAAGTCTACATCATGGGCAATCCACCGTATCTTGGAAGTAAACTTCAAGATGCGATACAGAAAGATGATATGAAAGTAGCTCTTTCTGATGTGAAAGATAAAAAAGGCGTAGATTATATAGCTGCTTGGTTTTGGAAGGGCGCAAAATACATTAAAGAGTCAAAAGCAAAGTATGCTTTTGTTACAACGAATTCAATCAGTCAAGGCGAGCAAGTTGCAATGCTATGGAAGCCTATCTTTGACCTTGGACTTGAAATATTCTATGCAAGAACCTCTTTTAAGTGGAGTAACAATGCTAAATACAATGCGGCAGTAACTGTTGCTATCATTGGCGTTGGAAATAAAAACAATACTCAGAAACTCTTGTTTAATGAGCAAGAGAATAAAGCATATAAAGTTAAAAACATCAACCCTTATTTGTCTGCCTCTGACAATGTAATTGTCGCTAAAACATATAATATACCCCAAGGGCTACCTAAAGCTGAATTTGGTTGCATGCCTTATGATAATGGACATTTGTTGTTGAGTGAACCCGAAAAAGATTCTATGCTTGAAAATTATCCCGAAGTGAATATTTTTATCAAGCAAATTATAGGTTCACAGGAATTTCTGAACGACATTCATAGATATTGCCTTTGGATTGACGATGATAAACGAGATGAAGCAGAGTCCATTCAACCCATCAAAGAGAGAATTGAAGCGACTGAATACTTTCGACTCAACGAAAGTAAAGATGGTGCGTCATTAGCCGAACGTCCTCATCAGTTTCGTGAACACTATGTTATAACAGATAACAGTAAGGATAAAGTTATTATTCCACGTGTTTCTTCTGAACGCAGACTATACATCCCTATTGGCTATCTTGACAAAAATGTGGTTATATCAGACTCTGCCTTCGCTATCTACGATGCCGAGAAGTGGCTGTTTGCATTGTTGACTTCAAGGATGCACAATCTTTGGGTTCGTACAGTTGGTGGTAGACTAAAAACCGATTATAGATATTCAGCAACCCTCTGTTATAATACATTCCCATTTCCAAAACTGACAACAGCTGAAAAAGAGGTACTGGAGCATCTTGCGCAGAACATCCTCAATATCCGCGACGAGAACTTCGACATGACACTTGGAGAAATGTATAACCCGGAATCAATGCCTGAGGAACTGCGCGATGCTCACCATCAGCTCGACCTTGCCGTGGAGCGCATATACCGCCCCGAGCCGTTCACTTCTGACGAAGAACGCCTCGAACATCTTTTCAAACTTTACGCAAAAATGACTAAGAAATGACCTTTATACCATTTTCACAAAGAAACGGATACGTTGAAGTTTCGACAGTTATTATTCGAGAAACTTTAACAACACCGATAATGAATTCTATTCAGAATCTTTTCACAGAATTGTGGAATAAATATACCCTCCCATTATCAATATTTGAAAAATTGACTGCAGAATTCGGTCGATATTATCTTAACAGTCGTATAGAGGGAAATCAGCATAAAATGATAAATCCAATCCATTACATGGACTACGACGATTTGGAGTGGTATGAAAAACTTGACGTAATTGAATGGTGTTTAGATTATCTCTATAAACATTTGAATTCTGACGAAATACACAAATTGGATTGCGGTATAATCGACTTAAACAAGGAATTTGAACGCCATAGATATGGATATAGACTGGTAAAGGGTACATTTATCGAAACGACGTCAAACCAAGAAATAGGGAGTATTGAACATGCTATTTCCATAGCCAATGGTAATGTACAGATACATCTTAGACAGGCATTGCAATCAATCTCACCTTCAAATCAAACCCCAGATTTTCGCAATTCTATTAAAGAGTCTATATCTGCCGTGGGTAGTTTTTTGCGGGAAAATTTCGGTGGACAAACCTTAGGAGATGCGTTGAACAACATGCAAAAAAAGAGGCCTAATCTATTGCATAGATTTATCGTTCAAGCTATTGAGAAACTTTATACGTACACTAATCAATCGAATACAGGCATTAGACATGAATTGCTGTCGCATGATTATTTACCAGATCATTCTGATGCAATTTTTATGCTCGTACAATCCGCCTCAATTATTAATTACGTGACAAACAAAATGTCAGTTCAATCATGACAAACCTTGTTGAAGTAGAATATGCCCAAACGGGCAAATCAAGTAACACCGATGCGCTCGGTATGCGCGAAATGCAAGCGATGGTGTACGCTCAGCGTCATCGTCAGCACTTGCTCGTCAAGGCACCACCTGCATCGGGCAAGAGCCGCGCCATGATGTTTGTGGCTCTTGATAAACTCGCCAATCAAGACGTGAAGAAAGTAATCGTGGCAGTTCCTCAGCAAAATATCGGTCGAAGTTTCAAGGACACCCCCTTGAAGAAGTTCGGATTTTTTGCAGACTGGAACGTTGCCCCTTATTGGAATCTTTGTCTTAATGCCGGAAGCGAGAACTCCAAGAAGTCGATTGTCCAAGAGTTTCTTGACCATCCCACCGCTACAAAACTCGTCTGCACCCATGCCACGCTCCTTAACTCGCTCAACGGCATTGATGCGCGAAAACTCGACAATGTTTTCTTCGGCATCGACGAATTTCACCACGGCTCGGCTGACGAGGACAACCGTCTCGGCACTCTCATTCGCCGACTTCTCAACGAAACATCGGCTCACATACTCGCCATGACCGGCTCATACTTCCGTGGCGACGCCATTCCGGTTATGCGCCCTGAGGATGAGGCAATGTTTCAGCCGACAATCAACTACAACTACTATCAGCAGCTGAACGGCTATAAATGGCTCAAAAGCCTTGGCATCGGCTACAGCTTCTTCCAAGGCAACTACCTTACAGCCATTCCCGATGTACTCGACACCCACAAGAAAACGCTTATCCATATTCCGCACCCCAACAGCAAGACAGGGGCGTTCATGAACAAGCACGACCAGGTGGCAGAGATTATCAAATATATCGGAGAGATTGTCGACCGGGATTATAACAATTATCTCTACAAAGTCAAGACTGCCGATGGTCGTATTCTTACCGTCGGCGACCTCGTCGAGGATAGCAAAGAGCAGCGCGATGCGTTACAGTCATATCTACAACGCATGAACAGCCGTGACTCGCTCGACATCCTCATAGCCCTCGGCACAGCCAAGGAGGGCTTTGACTGGGAGTGGTGTGAACACTGTGTCACCATCGGCATACGCGCTTCGCTGACCGAAGTCGTTCAGATTATCGGCCGATGCACGCGTGACTGCGAGGGTAAGACCCATGCGCAGTTTACAAACCTTATTCCATGCCCTGATGCAGCGCAAGACGATGTTTCTATGGCGGTCAACGACTTCCTGAAAGCCATATCCGCTTCATTGCTTATGGAGCAGGTTATGGCCCCAAAATGGAACTTCAAGACCAAGGTCGATGATGAAGACAATCCCGAAAAGCCGAAAAAGCCGGGCGAAGATGACCATGTTATCGAGGTCAAAGACCAGCCGAAGCTCAACGAGAAAACCAAAGCTATCGTCGAAAACGATCTTGACACTCTCGTTGCAACTACGCTCTCTGATAAAAATATCCGAGAGGCTATCATCGGCGAGGGTATGGCCGAAATGATTACCGAGGTTTACATTCCCAAGATTATCCGCGACACATATCCCGACCTTAACGAGGAAGAAGTCGATGCGGTTGCAAAGCACACAATCCTGACCATCGCCACACAGGGCGAACAGGTTGTAGTCCCCGATGATTCCGGCAATAAATTCATCAAGATTGCCAACAAGTTCGTCAATCTCAATGACCTTGACATCAATCTTATTGCCGAAATAAATCCTTTCCAACGCGCCTACGAGGTAGTCAGCAAATCGCTTACCCCCGAAGTGCTCCGCACCATCCAATATGTTATCGAAGATAAGCGCTCAGAGAAGCTGACCGATGAAGAAGCAATTTTGCTATTCACAAAATATCTTCCAAAGTGGCGCGAGGAAAATCCGGGCAAAGTAAAGCCGGAGATAACCGACGGCGACCCGCTGGCGCGCCGCATAGCCATGGCTATCGAACATCTCCGTCAACTCAAACGCAATAAACTCGCACAGCAGCAATGATCAACTGGGAAAAGGAACTCGAAGCGATATTTAACGACCCTCTCTTGGCCGATGTTACCGCTCCACGCAAACGGGCAACATCAAGCGACCGACTTATTGCCGGATTCCAAGAGATACTTGCCTTCTACGAAGCCAATGGTCGACTTCCCGAAGATACGCCGGAAGAAACTTCGTTGTACCATAAATGGACTGGGCTTCTGAAAAGTGAGAAGAAAATTGAGCGTTGTCGCCCGTTTGATGACCTCGGTATTCTTCCTCAGCCTGTTCTGACTGCGGAAGAACCTGAAGCCGAATATCACCGCGAGCTGACTGAGGAAGAACAGCTTGAAGCTATTCTTAATGACCCATTGCTCGCAGATATTGAGGATGGCTCAGACCTCGGCCTTTTTGATGTGCCCGAATATATGCGCCAACGCCTTGAAGCGCGTAAAGAAGCTGACTATGTCGGCAAACGTCGCCCTTGCGAAGACTTCGACAAGTACACTGATGGCTTCAAGGAGATTCAGCAAGGGCTGAAATCCGGCAAATATAAGCTCGTGAAGTTTAGCGAGCCGAATCTGAAAGTCGGTCGCTACTTCGTCGAACAGGGCATTATTGGCTATCTTGCCGCTTTCGAGCAAGAGGCGAAGAATAATCTCAATCGCGTTGATGGCCGTACCCGCGTCATCTATGAAAACGGCTCTGAGGCTGACATCAAATTCCGTACAATCACTAAAAACCTTTCTGTCGACGGTTATAGCATTATGGATTGTTCGGAAATGTCGCCCAAAGATTTTGAGGAATGCTTCACACTCACCGATAAAGACGTTGAGAGTGGAACAATCTATGTACTTCGCTCTAAATCTTCTCGCCCCGAAATTGCAGCAATCAAAGACCTCTATAAAATCGGTTTTACCGTTACCTCTGTTGAAAGTCGTATTGCCAACGCCAAGAACGAGCCGACATATCTTTGTGCTGATGTCGAGGTTGTGGCTACATGGAAAGTCTACAATGTAAAATCTTCGACGTTCGAGGCTCTTATACACAAACTCTTTGCCCACGTCCAATTACAGGTAACTGTCGACGGCCACCGACCCCAAGAATGGTTTATCGTTCCTTTCAAGGTTATAGAAGAGGCTATAAACGCAATAATCATAGGTAAACCAATCGAATATAATCCGCAATTGTTACAAATAATTTACAATTGATTCATTATGAATGCAAAACATTTCAAGAAAAAATACTCTCTTGTGTGACCATTTGATTGTTCGTGCAACTCAAAACGGCGGTTACCTTTTCGCAAATTAATTCATTAATAACGGAAGAAACCTTATGAAAACTGAGTGGATTAAAGCCATAATAACTCAACTCTTTGTATTATTTCTGTTCATATCATTAAATGCAGAAATAATGGGTTGGTTTGATGAATATATTTTACCAACTCTTTCAAGCGTGAGCGAAGGGCCTATCTCATCTCTAATTTTCGCTGCTATATCCTCATATACAATAATCCTTTGGATTAATAGGTTTAGGTATCATTATTATGTAAAGCTCGTATATGTGTTGAGTAGCATCAGTCTATCCTCTGTATATTGGTTTTACAGACTATTTACAGACGAGTATGTTGTAACAGAGTCAGATATTTTCCACTTAGGATTTTCTGATATCATTTTTGGTAGTTTATTCCTGTTTGGTATAACCTCTCTTTTAGTTGATTTAATTGAATTAGATGAACCCACTTCAAACGAAACACAAAATGAAGATAAAGCTCCCTTATTAGAGGATAGGCCTATTACTAAACGAGAGCAAGATAGACTTGGATTCGGCGATGAAGTCGATACGTTGTATCAACGTATTATAGAAAGAGAGACAACAACAGCATTAAGCATTGGCATAAACGCCAGATGGGGAGATGGAAAGTCCTCATTTATTAATCTTATGGAGGAAAAGTTCATTCAGAATAAAGATCGTTTTATAGTAATTCGGTTTAATCCTCGCTATTCAACCTATGATACAATTCAGTCTGCGTTCTTTGAGATATTATACTCTGAATTAAGCAAATATGATTCAAGATTTAAAAGTTCATTCAATGATTATCTTAGGGTAATTGATGTAATGACTGATCATAAATACTTATCGGCTTTATTCCAGACATCAACGTTATTTAACAGAGACAGTGAAAAATCAAGAATCAATGATGCAATAAAGCGTTTAAAAAAACGTATTATTGTTATTATCGAAGATTTGGATCGTTTGACGGGAGATGAGATTGTTGAAGTTTTCAAATTAATTGATGGTAATGCAGCCTTCGATAATCTAATCTTTATCAGTGCTTATGACAAGAGACGTATCAATTCACTTTTAGAATCAACGGATGAATGGACTGCATTTTCCGATAAATTCTTCACATGGGAGCGCCCTCTTCCATTGAGATCATCACAATTTTTATTAGATTTCCTGATTCCAAACTTAACAAGCGACCTTATATTTAGTAAAGAGGAGATAGAAGAGATCAATAGATCAATAATGGTAAACGCAACATTCTTTACATCCTATCTTAAAAATATAAGAGATGTCAAACGGTATATAAACTTAGTTAAACCATCTCTCAAGAGAATCTATAAAGAAGTAAAACTAAGGGATTTCTTGCTTATAGAATTGGTTAGATATAGGTATCCGGATGAGCATAGAGTTTTGTATGAACAGAATTCTCATAAAGACAGCGAAACAAATTTTGAACGAAAAATAACCATTGACGGACTTGAAGACCAATATAAATCAAAGGATATTCTGAATGAATTATTCCCTGCTGATGGGAATAATTCATACCGATCCATTAATTCGGTAGGTGGCTTCTCGATATACTTTCAAGAGCACTTATTTGAGCGTACAAGCCATGAAAAAATAAGTTCAATGTTTGAATTGGATCAAGATTATCGGGCTCTTATCGACGGAATCTTAAATAATAAAGGATGGAATCAGCTTAATGAATATCTTGGTTCTCTCAATACGCTTTCCTTGCAAAGTTGGGATGCTGTAGTTAGATATATCGATATATATATTTATCTGAGTGCACAATACAACGAAAGATTAAACTCAACAATAAATGTGGGTATTCTTCTTGAGAAAAGAGTTGCAGAGCGACTATGTAAGAAATTCGAGATTTCTATGGATAATTATAAGTCTACAATATATCATAAGTTAATCGGTAGCAATAATGAATATCCCTATGAAATTGTGGAGCTGCAATTATGGGCATATAAGAAAGGAGAGATAAGACATGAGTTGATTTTCACAGAAAACGAATTGCTTACCATTCTTAAAAATTCACTTAAGGATTTGGTAAAAAATAATCCTGGCTATACTGCATTACATAATAACATTCTTAGAGCTTGTATTTCATTTATAGAACCAAATAGTAAAAAGGTTATACTTGATTCTGAGGCATGTGAAATGGTTCTGCATTCAATCATGCGTAAGCCGGATGAATATATCAATAATTTTGTTTTTCTAGCTGGGGTTTCATCTTCTCCTGATTGGAATAGTATTACCTGCGATCCCTTCTGGAGACAAATATTCTTAAGTGCCGAAAACCTAAAAGACTTCATATTCAATAAAAAATTGGATAGCCTAATCAATATCAAGAGAGTGCGGAATTTTTGGTTAATTTTCGAAGCAAACAACTATGAGCCCATCGAATTCCAAAATCAGGGTCCTGTACAAGCAAAGATTGATTACAATCTTGTTGTCGAACGTCAGCTTCTGGATGAAATTTTAGAGATAGAATCTATAGTAAATTCAATAACTATTTCATCGGAAAAATTTGTTTATGCTTACAAAGTTCTAAAAGACTCTTTAGAGCGATTATCCTCCAATACTCTTTATATAAAGAAAAATGGCGACGTAAGAAAATCCATTCAGCATAAAAGAGACGAATTAAACCTTTTCAGAGATTCTAAACCATTGGAAATTACTCCAGAGATTCTTGATAAGATTAAACTCTTTGAGGATTATCTGAATGAGCACCTAAGGCATTGAATATAAAATATAATATGGATAACGGACAGATAATATTGTTTCAGACGCAGGGAGGCGAGACGAAGATTGAGGTTCGGCTTGCCAATGAATCGGTGTGGCTTACTGCCGACCAGATGGCGGAGCTGTTTCAACGCAATAAGTCGACCATTTCAAGACATATAAAGAATATACTTGGAAGTGGTGAGTTACAGCTAAATTCAGTTGTTGCAGAAAATGCAACAACTGCTGCCGACGGAAAAACTTACACCGTTTCTTACTATAACCTCGACATGATTATCAGTGTCGGATATCGTGTCAATTCGCATCGGGGTGTGCAATTCCGTCAGTGGGCTACTCAGGTGCTGAAAGAATACATGATCAAGGGGTTTGCACTGAATGATGACCTGCTTAAAAATGCCGGACATGGGAATTACTTTGATGAGTTGCTTGCGAGAATCCGCGACATACGCAGTTCGGAAAAGGTATTTTACCGCATGGTTCTTGAAATATACGCCCTAAGTATCGACTATGACCCTCGGACGGAAACAACCCAGCAGTTCTTCAAGACAGTGCAGAACAAGATGCACTTTGCCGCTCACGGGCACACTGCCGCAGAAGTGATTTACGACAGAGCAAATGCCGAAAACGACTTTATGGGTCTGACTACATGGCGCGGTGCATTACCGACCAAACAAGAGGCTGAGATTGCGAAAAATTATCTTTCGGAGGAAGAAGTTGATATGCTCAACCGCATTGTCAACCTCTATCTCGACTTTGCCGAGCTACAGGCTAAGAGTCATGTGCCTATGTATATGAAAGACTGGATTAAGAAGCTCGATGATTTCCTTACTCTGTCGGGAAAAGAATTGCTCACACATGCCGGAAGCATATCGGCAGAAGTGGCAAAACTGAATGCTGACACTGAGTATGAGAAATTCCGCGAACGTACCCAATATCAACTCTCCCCAGTCGAGATTCACTTCATCGAAGCCTTCGAAGCCGAGCAAAAGAAACTCCGAGGAAAGCAATAATGCAGAAAGTGCAGAAAATGCAAAGAACACGACCCTAAAATGACGCTGTCTTCCAAAAGTATTTGGATATTTTTGTCACTATCCCCCATTTTTACAAAATAACCACTAGCACTATAACAAAAAGTCGCAACCCTATGATGAATGATCCATTACCACCCAAGAACCTCCACGATCTGCGCCCACACGTCTAATAATACCTTGTTCTTGCAATTTCTTTAGATGTTTGGAGACGGCTCGATCGGAGATGGAAAGCATCTTAGCAAGTTCATTAATAGTCACTGACGGATTCTCCTTCATTTCGCATACTATTCTGTCGCGTGTTTTCTTTGAACCTTTCTCTGAACTTTTCTCTGAACCTTTCTTAGTATCTTGTTCTGTTTGTATCGGTTCTGTATCGGGTTTGATTCGGGTTTGGTTCAGTTTTGCATCGCCCCTGACAGACATGAAAATCTCACGATAAATGGTGGCTGTGAATCCACCCTGCTCTACTGCAAATTCAGGCCGTTTAAGATTGGCTTTATCAAAAGCCTTCATAATCTTTTCATAACCACGTCCCCAAGCCTCGATGAATCCGGTACGATAGAAAACCTGTGCCATCTTTGGATTGCGCGGTTTGGAGGTATGCTTACTCATCAGAGTTTCTACGGTATAATTTTCCGGCAACACTCCTTCATTCCATAAGCGGATATGGTCGTCATAGATACTCATCTGATTCCACGTACCGAATTGCAATTTGTGTACAATGCTGTTGAAGATGATTTCACGGAGAGCATCTTCTGGAATTTCCAACGGTTCCTTTCGTTGTAAACCCTCATAGTGTATGGGGCGGATAAGATATTTGCTGCTTAACACCTGCATTATCTTATCAGTCATTTGAATCAGATTCCCTTCGATTTGGTCTTGGCTCAACAAGTCAGCATCATCCGCACCAAACCGGCCTATCTTGAAGCTGGAGGTTACAAATCTGCGTTGGGGATATTTTCCAAACAGCAGAACAGCTCCGTTTGTGGGGATTCCGTCCTTGATAAGTCCCAGATTGGACAAGACTTCTTCTTTGGAAGATTTACGAGATTCGGGTTCCATACGTCCCTCCCCGATAGCATGATCCAAGAAATATTCAATCGCGCCGTCGTCAATATCATCCAATGTAACTCCATCACAAGGAATATCCTCCCAATTCAACCCCATCTTCTTCAATAGAAACTGATGGAGGGCATTTCCACGCAACTCTTGTTTCGTAGCCCCGCTCCGATAATAATATGCTCCGCGATAAGAAATAGGCATCCCACAAGGTTCAATGACAATCTCAATGACATCCTTGCCATCCACCTTAATATGGTTTGTCTCTGGAAACACGCCGGTATTGTTGATAATCTTGTTAGGAATATCCTCCAACTGCTTATGAAGATTATCCACGCCAACAACAGTCAGATCATCGTCAATGCCAATATATATCTTTCCGCCTTGAGCGTTAGCAAAGCCGGACACCCATTTCAGGTATTCGTCTTTCCATATACGCTTATGCTCAACGTTTTGATTTTCTTGATTCATAGTGCAAAGTTAACGAAAAATCCTGGCTCTCACACACGGCTCTTTCATTTAAACTAAAATAAAGAGCACATCCTCCCTTACCCGCTTC
>OFGE01000736.1_pt1 | contig 34170 bp, 31 predicted proteins | sample 1521681 | NCBI WGS metagenome assembly OFGE01 (sample SAMEA3504093, study PRJEB24116) | mouse gut metagenome | biome: mouse gut; feature: mouse-associated habitat; material: faeces | place: Denmark | collected 2011
ATTGCTGTTATGTCTGGTTCGTCGTCTGCTATGAGGATTCGGTATGCCATGGTGTCTGTCTCCTTTGCTGTTGTACTGGTGTTTACGCTTCGTTTATCCATATCGGGTTGTTTATGGGTGAGAAATCTTTCTCGTTTTAGTATATCACTTGAAATGCTATTTTTTATCTACTTTTCTATTTTTTGTACCTTTCATTTTTGTTGTCAGGACGACAGTTCTGCGCTATAATGATTATAGAATAATTCTGTCAGGCATGAAGAGACTATACGAAAGGACGCTACATGCAGAAAACCTCACAAGATTATGACAATGTATTCAAGACGATGAAGAGCAAGCACAAGAGGCTGTTCATCTCCGTAATCAACAACATTTTTGGAACCGGGTATCCCATGGATGCCCAAGTGACGGTGCTGCCTTCGGAAGGATACCTGACTGAAAGCGGGACAATGAATGGCAGCAAAGCGATTGAGGAAAAGATTTCAGATTTCCTGATAAGGATTGGACAGGATGTCTACCTTTTAGAATGCCAAAGCTACAATGACGACTCCATGGCAATCAGAATTGCGGAATATGCTTTCATCGCTGCGAGGCAGACCGCTGTATGGGACATCGGCCATGTGACCATCCCAATGCCAAGGTTCTCCATCATTTATGTCAAGAGGACGAATCGGACACCCAGGACAACTACCGTTACATTCACTTTTCCTGATGGACAGAGCGTGGATTATAAATCGGATAATGTAATTCTGGATGACCTTACCAGAGAATACATTGTAAAGGAGAGGCTTTTTCCATATATCCCCTTTTATATCGCAAGGTATGAAAAGGAAATCTCACTGGAAAAGGATGTGGCGCATGTGGTGGCGGATTTAGCCTATTTCAGAGATGCGATGCTGTGTCTACGCGACACAGGCGAATTGTCCGATGGGGAGATGATAGACCTGATGGGATTCGTGAATACCATCATTACGCACATCACGAATGGGAACAAAAATGAAGAAAGGCTGGTGAATGTCATGGGCGGAACGATAATCGAAACGGAATCCGAAAAGTGGATGCGGAGGGGGCAGGCGAAAATGATTGTCGAACTGGGACAGGAAGACGGACTTGACGATGCTTCTGTTATTGAAAGGCTACAGAAAAAAATGGGAGTTTCCTTTGAAACTGCTTCAATGTATTTGGCGCAGTATGGGAGGCGGCTTGGGTAGGATTTTGGTGGGCGCGCTCCTGCTGGAGGATTGCGCCCCCATGTAGAAAAAGGTCAGTGAACATCTGCATCTATATCAAAAGCTTTCAGTATCGTTTTCTGCACTCTTGTTGTTACACAATTCATCCTATGCGAAAAGGCAGATTCATTTCAATGATTTCGGCCCTTGGCGCGCATTTTTATAACATGTCTGAGCGCATTTGTAATCGGCTTTTCCACAAAATTATAAATCACAATGCCAACACATAATGCACTGAAAATAAACAGAATATAGCTTAAAGCCCATGAAAAATTTCCAAAAATATTATAGAAAATTTTAAGCAAAAAATAATGTGTAAGATATATTGCATAAGAAGATATTGACAACATTCTAAGAATTTTTCTTCCTATTTTACTTCTGATTTTTAAACCAAACATGTGAACCGCAAGAATCAGAAGCAAAAAACCAATCCCAAATAAAAAGAATCCACTTCTGTTATTTGCAATGCAACCAATTATTCCTAGAAAAACAGTGTATACCGCACAAATTATCTCTTTTCTTTCTGAAATAGCGAGCGCCGCTAAAACCCCTAATAAAAATGTATACAACAACGAAAAAAAGTTCCAGTTAGCAAATTGTGTGCTGGTAAATCCATACATCCATTCTTTTATCACTGGCACTATTACAGAATAAATTCCAACAAAAAATGCCATTTTCCAGAAAGAATTAACATATCTGTATATTACTGGTGAAATTATATACCACGCCACAAAACAAGGCATCGTCCAGAAGAAATTGACAGAATTCCACCACATCCACTCTTTACACGGCACAAACATATTAAGAAATACAACATGATATAACCATTTCCATGAAACAGGTAAATCTTTATATATATAGACATCCAAAATAAATGTCATAACTAAGGATATGTAGTATAGCGGTAATAATCGAACAGCTTTTTTTATCAAATATTCTTTTATTGTGCTTGATTTTTGAATGGAGCTATATGTAAAAAAACCGCTCAGCAGAAAAAATAGTGAAACTCCATATGCTCCTAACGAAAAAAATAATTGCACTATATGAGGATGTTCGTTCAAATATCCATTGATATGTACAGATAATACCATCATAACAGCTATAACTCTGAATAAATCCATCATATAGCTCTGCTCGCCTTCCTCACTTTTATTCATATGGCCCTCCCCTTATCAGTTCCATCTCATATTCTCTTTAATCTCAAATGCATTATTTTCTAATGCTTATCCTGCGATACTCTTATAAATATTTCTTTTATAAATTGAATACTGTCTTTAAAATCATTATTATTCCAATTCAAGAAAGCAAAAAACCCATTCGGTACTACGATACATATCAAGAATTTAACAGCTATTGATGCTATATGACTTAAACAGAAAAATGTGCAAATATAGTATGTCAATATTCCTGCTACCACCATTGTTGCCGTGGCTCTTATTAACTCTATGTAGTATTCCTGCACGCCTTTTTTAAAATACAACCTAAATAAAACATGTGTTTCCCATGGTATTTCTACAAAAATATAACTTATAATAGTTGATAGCATCACTCCAGTAACACCAATAGTTTTAACCAATAAAATATTCAATGTGAAATTCAATAAACATCCAATTAATGGCCTCCATTTATCTGCCCACCAAATTCCTGCTGCATCCTTGTATGTCAGAACAGCTTTCCGTATCTGTTCAAAATAGAATCTTATTATCAGCGCTAAAACTGTCCCCATTCCAAACATGAGATTCTCTCCCATCCACACAATCATAAAATCCTGAAAAAGGCAAGCAAGGCACACGCAACACCATCCTGTAATCCAGATAGTTAAAAAAAAGATTTTTTTAAAATCGGCATAGTTTTTATCCGATGTTTCAATAGCAATGCTGTTACCAATACTAGCTGTAATTGAACTATATATTAAACCGATAAAAATCGCTATAGATGTTACTATATAATAGTAATTCCCATATATAGCCACTGCAGTAAGACCAAGAAAGGTGGAAATCACAATCGAGTCAAGTGATATCGATACTGTATTTCCAATTTTTTGTAAAGCTAAAGCACTGACATTTTTCGTAATTTTTCTTTTGTTTTCTATATCCAGTTTCCCATAGCATCTATATTGTGGAAATCTTTTATCACACTCTCTTGAGCACCACAAATTATATATAACCGAATTTAAAATTATAAGAAAAACATACAAATAAATATTTTTAAATAAAATAATAGTTACTATCTGTAGAATACTTATAAATATTCTACATAAAGTTCCTATTTTTTCTGATATATCGCTTCGCTGATGTGCATTAATAAGCGATACTTTGTATGCAAAAAACAGATAACTCACAACAGTATTAGATAAATATAGTATCCATATTATATATATATTTATATCTTCAGGCGGTTCTCCGTTAATAAGCTTTCCAACAAACGGAGTCAACAAACATCCCAATAGCAGGATAGCAACTCCAATAATTCTATATATTCGACGATATAGATTCAACAACGCTGAGACTTTGGAAACATTGCCGTCTGAAATAGGTTTATACATACTGGCAACAATGGCGCTGGCAAATCCCAAATCGGCAAGATTAAGAACTTGTAAAATAGAACTGAATAAACTACTAAGCCCCAGATAGCTTTCTCCCAGAAATTTAATAAATATCGTTCTTACAATAAACGGGAAAAAAATGCTTACCATACGGTTAAGTAGTCCAAAAACAATATTCCGCATTGAATTATGTGTTCTGGTATCCCCCATATCATGCCCCTATATTTCTACATATTCATCAGCTTCTTTATGTTCTCTTTAATTTTATTTTTTATAAATTTTCCATTTGCTCTTGCATTAATACATTTAGCAGAAATTGTTCCTAATTTATCTCTACATTGCATATACATTTTATCTTTTACAATTAATTCATTTAAAGTATAGGCCCATTCTGTATTTGCTTCTTTTTTCTTCAAAAAACACACATTGTAAAAAAACTGTTTATATAAACCATTAATTGCTCTATCGGAAACTTCTAAAAAGGCATAGTCTGACAATAATTTGGAAAGCTCTTCCTTGTAACATTTAAATTGTAAGATTGCATTTTCCAGTGATGAATCGACTCTCTTTCGAGTAACCTGATTTATGTTGCAACAATTATAATCATAAAAAAAAGAATTTTTCATCACATAGAACTTTTTCCCGCATCGTAGGAAATCTTCATTAAATCTTACATCTTCCGCTAATCTTAAATTTGGCTGAAACTTAAGAGTGCTATTTCTTAACAAATCCCCTTTATAGCACTTATTCCATAAGTAATGCCAACATGGAGACGGTACATTTGCTTTCACTTCCGCAATCTCTGATACAGTATGTAAACCTTTTCCTGCTCTAAATGGATGTTTAATGGAAAACATATGTTTATGAATAGTTCGATAAGCATACATAATACAATCTACATCATTACGTATATAAATGTCTACAATTTTTTCTATGGCATCATCTGCACAATACCAGTCATCAGAATCAACAAATGTCACAAGCTCTCCATTTGAATGCTCTACAGCTATCTGTCTTGATGTAGAAGCACCAACATTTTCCTCTAATTTTATCAAAAATATGCGTGAATCTTTTTCCTGCATATTTTGTACAATACTAACAGAGCAGTCTGTTGACGCATCATCTGTAACAATAATCTCTAAATTCCTATATGTCTGATTGCAAATCGAAGTCAAACATTTTTCAATAAATTGACCTGCATTAAAGGCTGGAATGATGATCGAAACAAGTACGTCCCTCATTTAAGTTCCTCCTGTTTCCAATCAGGACAAGTAATCATTTGATTTTTCCAACGCCAAAAACTCAATAATTTTATCCATTGATTTAACTGTTTCCTTCAATGTAAAATTACATCTTTTCAAGCCACTGCCTCTGGAAACTCCTCCAATATGTTTTACGCGAATTTTTGTTGAAAACATTGTTTTGGCTTTCCGCTTCATGACCTGGTAGTATAGTATTTCTTCTTCCATAAACATAAATGTTCCAGGAAATAACTCACCTTGATTCTTTAAAAAATCAGGAGAGAAGACAAGAAAGCATCCTGGAAGCTGCACATTATACCGATTATCAGTTATTACTTCATTCTTTCTTTTCTGTCTTCTTTTATTCCTAATCTCGGAAAACAAATAGAAAAAAGGCAAAAAAAATCTGTAGACTTGGCATTTCATTCTTCTGTATTTCAATTTTGGAATAGCAATCAAGTCATCATTATTATAAGAAATATTCGCAGCATTTCCATCCTGATCTAAAATAATACCACTTAGCACATCATACATATGTTCTCTATATTCCCCTCGGATATCGCTAGCGAACATATTGTCCGTTATGCGGATATCCGGGTTTAAAATGCAAACAAAATCACAATTATATTTATTAATACATAATTTTATTCCAATATTATTTCCCCTTGCATATCCTAAATTGGAATTATTTAAAATAACCTCACACTTCTTTTCATTATCATATTTTTCCTGTAGCTTCTTGCCAGATTTATCCGGCGAATTATTATCAACAACAATTATAATGAAATTTTCATTATCTAAATATTGAAAAACACTTTCAATACATAATTGCACATCATCGCTGGTACAATAGTTTACGATAACAAATCCTGTCTTTTCAATCATATTCCCACTTCCTTGATTTCTGTATATTTAATGAACTATTATGTCTGGATTGAGGCCTCGGATATATTAAGAAAAGGAGTTTATGGAAGCTTTCATACAAATTTTCATTTCATTCCAAAGTCTAAAAGCCGTAACTGCGCTTTTCTGGCCACATTCGCCAAGTACTGATGAATTATTAATCCACTCTTTAGTCAAAGAAACAGCCGTTTTAGTATCCTGTTCCCTTGCATTGATAATGTAAGGATAATTAATTGAAGAATATACCCCCTCAAACTTTCTGCTATACGATGTAGGAATAACTATAGTGCCAGACGAAATAGCGCCTATAGTAGCGTGCATTCTTGCGGCAATAAGAATATCAAGTTTTGCAATATAACTCTTTGCTTCAATACAATCTTTAAATAGTGGTGAGGGAACTGTCTCAGGGAATTTCTCATGTAGTTCTAAATATGGTATATAATCATTATCGGAAGGATTTGATAAGCTCTCGACAAAAGCATGTAATACCAAATGTACACGATAGTTTTGATTCAACAAATAGTCAATAATTTCCTCACAATACTCTATATAATTCGTTTTAAGATGAAAACGCTTATTTCCATTTTTCGCATCATCCCAAAGCAATCCCGAAACATTTATTCCTATATTTTTCCCATCTTTGAGCTTTTCATATTTTTCATACGGAAGACCAAAAGCAACATCAGTACCTAAAATTGGTTTCCTTCCAAAATGGTCATAAACATATTTCTCTGACATCGAGTCTCTGACATATACCTCATGGCAAGATTTAATGATTCCACATGCCATGTCAAGAGACTTACTGTCCGAAAACGGACCAATTGTCTGACTTCCGAGTATTAAAGGTATGCCGCGCTTTATAATTTTCGCTTTAAGTTTACTGGAGTTAATGAAGCTTCTTTGTCCATAGATGTCAGAAAAACTATCTCCTCCAGTATAATCAAAGATGCCGCTCATCTTAGAGATTTTTTTAGGGAGAAAAACCAAGTTTTTTAAGTGCATCATAAAAACCAGCTTCAATCTAAGATTATCATATGAATGCTCTGGCATGTACGCTTTGATGATTTCCTTATACCTGAAACCGCTTAAAATAAATTTTTTCATTGGCATACGTTGGAACAGATATACATCAATCTTCTTATCGTCCTCCCCTGATATCTGATTCAGTATTTCCAGCACAGAATATCCCAGCGCTTCACATCCTTTGTTCGACTCATGGATGCTAACTCCCATTAGCCCAACCCTGATTCGGTCATTTCCCATTGCAAAATTCCCTCCTTGCTTGTATGATACATCTTGCAAATTCCTTGGGACAATCTATGTACTCATAAAATTTCATAATCTCTTCCGGTGTAAGATTCCACCACTGACTTATCTCCAAGCTTTCTATAATATCACTGTCAAAACGATACCTCTGTATTGTTGCCGGAACTCCGGTAACGATTGCATATGGAGGAACATTTTTGCTAACTACAGCACCTGCACCAATTACAGCTCCATTTCCAATAAATTCAACAGAAGATAATATCGTAACATTATTTCCAACCCATACGTCATTACCTATCTTAATGTCGTGTCGTATAACATCTCTTACTTCGAATCCACCAAAATTCCTATTATAAAAAAAGGGCGACATTGAGGCATTGCGAATCGGATGATTAGCCCCAATATATCTCACATTAGGGCCGAAAGAACAGTATCTCCCTATTTGCACTACCCCCCCTATATTAAAGCCATCTGAAAAACATGAGCCATATGAATACAAACCAACATCTACTTTGTCATACTTTTTCTTATGTTTTCTTAATGTCAAAGACTTAGCCTCTCCACCCTCAGAAAGAATTATTAAGTTCATGATTTTATTCATTATTTTGTATTTTAGTCTCTCACAAATCCTGGTTCCCATCATGACCTCTTTCTAAACCTTATCAAAAAACAGTTTCTCATACTTGTTGCCAACACCGTCTTTATCATAAAAGCAAATAAATGTATCTGATGAGTCATAAATCTTTTCAGATGAGATAATATTATACTTCGGCACATTACCTATCAGGGAAGCCCATCCACTATATGTACTTGGGGGACCGACAATCAGGTCACACATCGACATCGCACATAATTCACTAACTGTGGAACCACTGGAAATAATTACCTCATAATTTTCTACCGAACTCCATTCAGACAGACTAATCTTTTCATTAGAAAAAAGAATCACTTTCATTTTGTATCCCTGTAATTTATTTTCACAAATTTTATCCACATTTCTTCTATATATATTGTCTGGGAAATAGTACTTGCCATCTAGCCAGTATTTGTAATCTCCTCTGCGTATATGACATCCAACAATAAAGTCTTTGCTACCTCTATTCAAGATATATTCTGCCTGTGTTTTAACTTCTTGTGTAAAAGAAAAGTATTCTCTTACTAAATTTATCCTTTCACGCAAGGCCATATGATCCAGAAACGGCCAACCCCAAAAATAATAAGTTGAATCACGGAATTTACCTGTGCTTATATAGTCCACATATATCTTGACTGCATCTTTTCTACCCTTTACTTGAATAATCCGTTCATTTTTCCAGTTTATATACTTCAATATTTTTATTATGTGTCTTGCCCAAAATGCATACTCTTTTTTAGATATACAGTCATTCAATTCTGGCTGGCTGAATTCTATTCCATCGACTTTTGGAAACTTGCAGTACTCTACTTTATATCCCCTATAATGTGCGCTAGCAATTATATTAGCACATAAGAACAGCTGGTTACACAGTCCCATTTTGCCTACATCAATAAGCTTAAGCAATTTCTCCCGCCTTCCTGTCAATTCTGTTTATGCCTATTGCATATCCAATAATCATGTAAAAGAGTATAAGCTCACTATCTACAGAAACCGTCAGACAAGCTCCTGCAAAAAATAAAATCAAACAGATTATAATGTGATACAATTTATCAGTTCTCTTCAAGTCTCTGTACTTTATTAGCCAGAACTTTATTAGTAGAAACAGATAAGTTAAGACTATGCCGGTCAATCCACATAACCCGTTGCTCAGCGCCACAGCCAAATAATAATTCTCTATTGAAGTTTTCCTTACCATATATCCGGTGTTATTCACATTTATCCAAACTCCAAAATCATATTTATGTCCTCTTCCAAGAAACCAGTGCCCTTTCAAATCAGATGCAACCCATTTGAATAATCCTGCCCGCTGATCGCCACTCCCAAAACCATACGAACTAGCCAGTTTATTATATTTCTCTATATTAAAGGAAGTCCCAATTATCGCTATAAGTACCTGCAGAGCAATCTTTATCCGCTCAAAATAGATAATGCAGAGCAAAATAGCAATAGGGAGTATAAACAATATTCCTTTTCTGAGATTGCTTCTCTTCAACAGTCCAGTTGACATTAGCAAATATAGATACACAACACATCCCACCAATAATGGCCCTCTTGATAAGGTCAAAAAAGCAGCCGTGAGAATCAGACATAAAGCAATCCTCTTTCGTTTCATTTCGTTTTTGCTTCCATCAAAGGCCGCTATATATATACATACAAAGCTTATCATAATTAAATAGACACAATAATTAATGGAATTGTCAAAGGAACTGGCTGCCCTGGCGATACCCAGCCGATAGTCATTTGCGGCACCCCTCTCTATGGTATAACCAAACAGCCAGGCAAATATATTAAATCCAGTAAATGCTTCTATAATACTGAAAATACTTAGCATCACCGCTGAAATAATTAATATATTAAAAAAATCATATCGTCTCTTCTCAACTTTTACAAATGCATATCCGCAATATGCAGGTATCACAATATCAGTAAGCCGAAGCAGAAGAAATTTAAAATCCTGATGATAGATTATTGGAACTGCAAGCAAAATGAAAAATATCCAAAATATATTTAGTCCCTTATCTAAATAGAATTTTTTTGTCTTAATCAATATTAATATAAAGATAAGCAGTCCAAACCAGCGGTTAAAACCAGTGATTATATGAAGCCGTTTTGGCACTAAAGGAATTAGCAATAATAGTAAATATAATATATTCTGTATATGCACAGTCATTATCTCCTATACAGCCGCATTCCGGGATAAGGTAACCCACGGCATATCTGCTAAATCTGTTTTTTTACTATCCTCTTACAGGATCCAAAGAACCTTCTCAATTTTATTTTTACCGGAACATGTCTGCCAAATTTTTTTAATATGCCAAGGCTATAAGGCGGGACTGACCGCCGGAAAATTTTCATGGCTACAATCAACCCATACATTGTGGCCTTTCTTAAATACTGTGATTCCTGTATAGTTGATATTATCTCTGAATATTGTTCGCCATTTTCGATTATGATTCTACATGCCTTGGATGCATCATTTAAGAGCTTGACCCCTTCTAAAGTTCTCGCATAAATAATATTTCTCCCTTCATGCTCTGAAAAATCAGGTTTCCCGTATTTATCTGTATACCAGGCATCACCGCATGCAATATCTGCCATAAGTCCAATTCCGTCCATACAAAATTTACATGTCTTTCTTACATCTCTCCCTAATATCGTGCACCATGATTTCTCATAGGTCATTTGGCTCTTGCTTCCATCTCTATTTACTATCTTCGTATAACCCGGCCATCCGTTACCTCTGTATACCAATCTTTCACATTTCTCGACATTGCTCCCCAATTGCTGCAATAGCCGTTCATTACCTAATTTGCTGGGTTGTCCAGCACAGAAAAAACTTAATAAATAAAGAATGCTATTCTTCAGGCCCCTATCCATTTCCATATACTGTCTTAATGCTGAACAATCACAGGGTTTTCCAACAAAAGCGTACTTTTCTCCTTCTGCCAACATATCACTTATATGATATAAAGGAGATGAAATGCTATAGCGAGAACCTGAACATTCAATAACCTCCTGTCTGGATCTGCTCACAACACAAACGGTCTCAATAGGAATCAAAGAGGCTTTTGTCTGTATAATGCCATCCACTAACTTGTTTTCCAGCATATAAATACATAATTCTGTCAATACCCCCCCGCTTGAGGCTATCCTTCTTACATCTGCATCAGATGACCACCCCAAAAATACTTTTTTATATGAACCAAAAAGGGTATCACTTAACATCTCTATCTGCTTTTTGGAGTTTGATTTACCTGTAGGACAAACCGTTTCAAGAAAATCCAAATCAATTTCAGTAATATCTGCTGTTCTAAACCCTTTTTCATCCTCATACATAGGCGCATCATAGACTGAATGGCATAGCCCGCAACCTGAACAATATTCCTTCAAGCTATCTTTTCTGGTTTCCTTTTCACTCATATTTATTTCCTTTTCAGTAAAACGTCCTAGTAGCAGCTACATAATCGTCATATTTATCGAAGATTCAGCTTTTTACCCCAATCTTCAAGTACCGTCTCTGGTGTTAATTTCATGTTGCCACCAGTTGGTATGAATGTCAGTTCAGAAAAGAAAACTTTACCATCTACATTATACAAATCTACCCGAACAAAGGGAAAATCTTTAGATAGCTCTGTTGCGATATCAATCATCTCCTTAAAATTTTGCGGCTTACTCACCTTTTCCTCACTATGAATATGGCCTTCCAGAGTAATTGGAAGCCAGTTCCAATCCATGTCAAAATAATCTAAATACAAATCCTTTTCTCCATTCTCACCATTTGATGATACATAACACACTTCTGGTATTCCATTAAAACAATAAAACTTATATGTCTTTATATCATCTGCAAGGTATTCCTCAACAATTATACGTTTTTTCACAAATCTATATTGTGGCTCACAATAAATCTTCCAAAAATCCTCCTTGAGCCATCCATCAACTGTTTTAATCGCATCTTTGACATTTATGTTCTCTTTATCTGTTACCAAAATGTTATATCCGCATCCATGGTTGCATTTAATTACAAACCGTTCCGGATATTCGTTCCAATGTTCCAGCAACTCTTTTGCTGATGAATATGCCCCCCCTATCAGTCGTGGAAGCAATTCGGAGTGTCCGTGTTCCTCAATATAATCTCTAACTCTATATTTGTCTACGCATTGCGTAATTATCGGATTATTATAATATGTTTTCAGCTTTAAATATTGCAGTTTCTCATTAATCCCCTGTGGATTTTTTAAGTTCAAAGGTTTCTTGAAATTATAAAGATACATCAATCTCGTTGTCAATTCTGGAGAAAATGATGATATCAAAATTTTTATTTTCTTTCTCATGCTCCTGTCCCTTCCGCTTTTACACATTCGTATATTAATTTTGCTGTGTTTTTCCATGTGAATGAATCCATAACTCTTTTATGTCCATTTAACCGATTCTTTTCCAGGATACATTTTATAATATCTTCCTCATTTCCTGCCAAATATCCTGATTTTCCGTCCTCAATAATAAAATCGGGACCTGGTGCATGCCATGCTACAACATTGCATCCATAATACATTGCCTCCAAGATTGCCATACCGAAAATCTCCTGCTGATTAAGATTAACAAAAACCTCGGCAATTCTATACAGCTCCCAGATATCCTTATTAGGAATTCTGTCTAATCGGTTCACAACAGCTTCTAAATTATTTTCCTTTATTAGTTCACATATCTTTCCAGAAAGTTCTCCGTTTCCAATCATCAAAAGGCGAAACCTCTGATCACTAGTATGTATCTGCTTAAAAATACGAAGCATTCTCTCAGGCTGTTTCTCCGGTGTCATTCTCCCTATAAAAAGAATAATCTTCTCTGTATCTAAATATCCATACTTCATTTTCAGTGCCGAAACATCTTTAATCCTATAATCACGTTTTAGTCTGTCAATATCCAGTCCAATCGGCGCAGTCAAAACATTCCTAACCCCCATAGTCCGCAAACTATCCGATACACTCAAAGTCTTGGCAAGACATATATTTTTTCTATAGATAGCAAGATTTCTGAAAAATAAAATATCAATCAGTAGACGCTTTATCAATTTATTACTATGGCTTTTGCTGACACCAACATATGGGATAAACTTAATACTGTTTTTTCGACACCATTTTTCAACAAAAGGTACCATAATCTGCGTATCTGAAAAACAAATCAGAATATCAACAGAAGAATCCATCTTCTTCACATCAGGTATACCATTACTGCCAATCTTCTTTGATGGTAATAGATATAAAGCAGTATTACTATATCCATCAATAATCTCCGTTGTTTCCTGTTCACTTCTTTCTACAAGTTTATAAATAAGGATTTCTTTAAAAAATTTACTGAGTGCCTTTGCAAGTCCCACCTCTTGCAAATTGTAAAACTCTTTATTTCCAAAATTTCCGATACTCAATATCAGAAGGCCTATTCTCTTATCCAGCATAATTCACCCAATATTCTTAGAAAGTTGTGTATTCAACGTAAATGTATGCTCCCGATTATTGGTGCACACAAAATTTCAGCTCCGTTTCTCATCTCTGCTAATATGTATATGAATCCAACTTATTCAAGTTAATAATGTCTGACAGTGATTGAACCTTAAAAGCAGCAAAATGCTTTTGAAAAAAACCTACAATCGGATTACTGGAACGTATTATGCCTGTACTTTCATATGACATACCATAATCCTTCACAAGCATGGTACGAATTTTTTCAACCTCTTTTAAGTATGGTATATATATCGCATACTTAAGTTTTTTACTCTTTGTTTGGGACTTTATATTAACCTTTCGTCCAGGCATATAACGAATATTCTGGAAATGATAAAATACCAATGGGAACTTCACACCTTGCTTCGTAGACATCTCAATCTCATTTTCGTTTAATTTTATAAGTTTATATTGTTCAAGATTCCACGGAGCTACACCACCTCCTAAATGTTGAAGTTCATGAACACCTTCAAAATTCCGTGTCCATGTATTGAGGTATTTTTGGTCACCCATTCTGTCAGGTTCCGGAATATCATAACACCATTCAAGGCATCTTTCTTTCCACCATTTGAGGACAGTTAAACCATTTTCGGTTTTTCTAAAATAATTGAATTGAACGCAATATTTTCCGTTTCTCTCTTGCAATTTCTGCCCATATTTATTATTCTTGAATCTATGTTCTACAATAACCACATCTGCCTTAGCTTGTTCTATCTCATCAAATAATATTTGTGGATTAGAATAGAAATAGAGATCAGAGTCAAGATAAGTACAGCTTTCCACATGATAGTGTTCTAATACATATTCTATTGTCACTGAAGTACAAGTCCAACAGTATTCCGCCTTGGATCTTATTTCCTTCTTAGCCAAAAGTTCTGGTGTTTCAAAGGAATTATGATGAATTATCTGTGCGTGTTTAAATCCAATATTATTTAAAACTTCAAATGCTTTGTCATCAAAACAAAATATATAAAGCGTAAAATCACTCGTTATTCTTTCCAAGGACTTATATAACGCAATTCCTTTATCCAAATAATAGCTATCAAAGAGTGTACAGAAAGTAATCATTCTTCTACTCCAATTTCTCTCATATAATCTTCATAGTTACGAATATATTCCTTTCCATCATAATGAGTACTCGCCAAAACAAGAAGGACCGAATCCTGTGAAAAGTCGTACATATCCTTCCACATCATTTTGGGAATATAAACTCCCATCATTGGCTCATTTAACTCTACTATAAATTCTTCACATCCATCCGTAATTCGAACTTTGCTTTGACCTGCAACGTTAATCAACACAAATTCTGACTCGCGATTGGCATGTTGTCCTCTAATAACCGCAGAATCCGAGTCATAAATATAAAATACTCGCTTTATATCGAACGGAACTGCCTGAGCCCCTTCAATCACTACTAACTTACCTCTTTCATCCCCTAAATCTCCAAATCGAAGTATCGGACATTTTTCTTTGATTGTCATTTTCCCATCTACCTTACCATAATTTACTTGAAATGATTCAGTGTTTCTATTACATACCATTGCTCATCTTCAGTCATTCCGTTATACATTGGAATGGATAAAACTACATTAGCCAAATGTTCTGTAATTGGAAAACAGCCAACTTTATATCCCAGATATCGGTATGCCTCTGCAAGATGTGGCGGAATCGGATAATGGACAATTGTTCCAATTTCACGATTATTTAAATAACTGACCAATCGTTCTCTCTCGTTACACTGAATCACATATTGATGCCATACACATGTTGCCAAAGGCGCTACTACCGGAAGTTTTATTAAGGGATTCCTTATTTCAGAAGTATATCTGTCTGCAATCTTTTGTCTTTCAGTTGTCAATTCATCCATATGCTTCAATCGAACCCGTAAGAGCGCTGCCTGCATTTCATCTAAGCGCGAGTTCGCCCCCACCATCTTATTGTAATATCGCTTCTCGCTTCCATAATTACGAAAAATTCTAAACTTTTCCGCAAGCTGCTTATCCTTTGTAACAACAGCACCTGCATCACCAAATGCCCCAAGATTTTTAGATGGGTAAAAAGAAAAACATCCAATATCTCCAAACGTCCCTGTCATCTGTCCATCATACTCTGCTCCGTGAGACTGCGCACAATCTTCTATCAATCGTAAATTATACTTCTCACATATTTTCTTAATACTATTCATTCTTGATGCCATACCATAAAGATGAGTGACAAGTATGGCCTTTGTTTTATCAGTGATTAAATCTTCAATTTTATCTGGATCCATGCCAAAATAGATATCTGGTTCAACAAAAATTGGAGTTGCACCATTCATAGTGATACCCATTACTGAAGCAATATACGTATTACCCTGAACAATAACCTCATCTCCGGTACCAATATTCAAAAGACGAAATGAAATCCAGAGAGCATCTAAACCTGACGCAAGTCCTACACAATAATCAGCTCCAATATATGCTGCAAATTCCTCTTCGAAAGAGCAAACTTCCTTTCCAAGAATATACCATCCTGAACGAAGAACTTCTAATGCTTTTGATTCAAATTCTTTCTGATACATATGGAATCCACGATCCATTCTATTTGGCATTACCTTCATAATAATTTTACCTCTTTTGCTCTATTAACTGTCCACCTAGTCCAACAAGAGCCCCATACCAGCCAAAATTCCATGACTCAATATTTTTTTCACAGCAGGCATATTATTATCTTCCTCTCAAATAGGCATTCCAAACAAAGCTCCAATTGGTTTTCATATATCGGCTAAAGAGACGCCTTGGTTCCTGGAGCAATCTAAAGAACCATTCCAGATTCCCCCGCTGCATCCACTCCGGCGCCCTCTTGATATTCCCCGCGAAATAATCAAACCCCGCGCCGACCCCAACCATCAGCCCCTTCACCTTCCCCTGGTGCTCCGCCATCCATCGCTCCTGCTTGGGCGCTCCCAGGCCTACCCAGACGAAGTCTGCCCTCGCCTCATTTATCAGCCGGACGATTTCTTCGTCCTCCGCAGCCGACACAGGCCCGAACGGCGGGCTGTACATGCCCGCAATCTGAACCCCCCCATGCGCCGCTTCCAGCCTCTCCGCCAGCTTCCCCAACGTCTCTTCGGTGCTTCCATAGAAAAAGTGCCGGTATCCCTGGTTCACGGATATCCTGAAGATCTCCCCCATCAGATCCGGGCCGGTGGTGCGCCGCATGGCCGGAAAGCCCCTCCTGCGCCCCAGGGAGCTCAGCGGCCCTCCATCCGGAATCGCCATGATGCCGCCGTTTAGCACTTTCCTGTATTCCATGTCCTCGTAGGCGGTGACCACCGTATGTACATTCGTGACGCAGATATAGTCTCCCGAAAGCTCTGGCAGGTTCCCGGAAATATATGCGACAAGCCATTTCATATCGATTGCCGCAACATCAACCCCCAAAATGTTGCAGACAGGTATGGAAGCTTTCTCCTGCTTACGCAGGTAATCCGGATTATAAGCCGTCGTCTCGCCTCCATGCATCTGCCCACCACCTGCCCTTTTACGTTTCTTTCGCCCGCTTTACGGCCATTCAAGCCTTGCGGGCTGATTTATTACTTTTTACATCATATAATGAAATTTTTAATAATGCAAGCCCTAATTTATTTTTGTTGATTTTGATGGTTTTCAACACTCTATCGTGCATTTCATTGTTGAACTGACCTCTGTCCGCACTCGGTTCCCCCAGAACTCCGGATCTGGGCTCCACCATACCGTAAGCCTGATGGCACGGAGGTCCCTTATAATCGCCAACAACACAACCCTCTCTATGAGGACAGTGCAGCGCTCCATATCAGCTCTTCATAAAAAAAGCCGCCGCACCTGCGATTCTTCCTTCGCTTGTGCGGCAGCTCCTCATTTCTATTTATACTGCTTAACGATTTCACTTGCCGTGAAACCAGACTGCATAACGCTGACTGGTTCAATCGCATGATTCCATCAGGCAGCTTTCAGCGTTATGCAGTATATTTCCGGCCAGTCAATCCGCCCTACTGCTCCATCTGTCTCCCCAAAAACCCCGCAGCCGACTGCAGCAATTTCTGCTCCACCTCGCCCATGCGGGTCTTGTTGTCGTTCTGCAGCAGCACCACGCTGCCGATGATGTCCCCCTCGCAGAGGATCGGCGCGATGGCCTCATGCTGGTACTCGTCCCCGCCCTCATCGCAGACCGGGATGAAGCTCCTGTCCCCCCTGGTGGCCATGATGGTCTCCCGGTTGTGGATCTTCTCCTCCATCTGCCTGCTGACGGACTTGTTCACCATCTGCTTGTAGCCTCCGGCCGCCGCGATGAACTGGTCCCTGTCCGCGATCAGCGCCGCATGGCCGGAGACCTGGGCCAGGCTCTCCGCATACTGCTTGGCGAAGGTGCTCATCTCCCCGATGGGCGAATACTTCTTCAGGATGACCTGCCCCTCCCTGTCCGTGAAGATCTCCAGGGGATCCGACTCCCTGATGTGCAAGGTCCTTCGGATCTCCTTCGGAATGACTATCCTGCCCAAATCATCTATACGTCTCACAATTCCTGTCGCTTTCATAGATATCGTCCCTCCATTTGTCAAGTTTATCAATGCTTCGCAAGAAGCCTTTGCTTCGTCAGAAGCCTTTGCTTCGCAAGAAGCCTTTGCTTCACAAGAAGCCTTCGCTTCGTTAAAAGCCTCTGCTTCCTCAGCCTATTCGAGAAGCCCTTTTATCCATATGACGTGGAGTTAGTATCTGTAAAAAAAGGAATTATATGCATGTTCCGCCGATGCTAATCTTTTTCATATCCGTTCCTTTTATAAAGTATCAGGAACACCAGCACGCTGATTGCAAGCTCCCCCAACAGCACCGCCATGTCCAGCGTGGAAATCACATATCTCTCCCCATTCGCCAGTCGTTCCGCCATGCCTGTCATGACCCCGGTGAACAGGAATCCCGAAATTTTGTGAAGCCCCTCCGACAGGTTCCCGAATACCGGTATCATCATGAATACCATCAGGAAGGGATAGGCGATCAGATTGGCATTCATCTGGTTCTTGGCGCAGATCCCCACGATCATCCCCAGCACGCAGCTGGTCAGGGAAGCCACCGCGCTCACCAGGAAGAAGGGAATCCAGGGCACGATTTCCAGGGAAATCCCGCTGATGAAGAGCACGATGTAGTTCACTGCCATCAACAGCGCGAAAGGAATCAGGATGCTTCCGAAAAAATACTGCACCCCTGTAATAGAAGATGTCATAAGGGCCCGCAGCGTGTGGTTCTCTTTCTCCTCCGCAATGGAAGTCCCCACCATGATGAAGCCGTCCGCGCAGATATTCATGCTGATGCCGATATTCAAAAGCATCCCGGTGAGGAACGGCACCAAAGTGCCCTCCGACCTGACTCCGTAGAGGATTTTGCACGCATACACCATCCCGATGACGAGCAAAGGCCCTATCATAATCATCGTGTTCCGGCTGATGCACAGCCATTTGATCTGCGTCACCGCAGCCAGTTTATGCAGGCCTGCGCCCCTCCGCGCACTGCCGCACATGCCCATCCCTGTGGGCTGCATCGTTCCATCCATACTTTTCATGTCAAAAATCTCCTTTCCGTAAGCTTAGTCCTACCTTCAAATTCATACATTCAAATCTTTCCCCGTGACCTCCAGGAACACTGTCTCCAAGGTGGGCTCGCAGGAATGGATCCGCATGATCTCGTCCCCCTCCATCCACCGGGTGATCTTTACGATGTTCTCGGGGTTCTGGGCAAGCTCCAGCTCCCTGCCGCCTGCCAGCAGCACATGGTACTTTTTGTTCCGGTTATACTTCAGGCAGATTTCCTGGGGAGAGCCGAACTCCACGATCTCCCCGTCGTGGAGCAGGGCCACCCTGTCGCAGAGCTTGGTGGCCTCCTCCATGTTGTGGGTGGTGAGGAAGATCGCCATACCCTGCTCCTTCAGCTCCAGGAGCATCCGGTGGATGGCCACGGCTGTGGTGGGATCCAGGCCGCTGGTGGGCTCATCCAGGAACAGGACCCTGGGCTTGTGCAGCACCGCCCGTGCCAGGACCAGGCGCTGGGTCTGGCCCTTGGAGAGCTTCCCGGCAGGTTTGTTCTTATGCTCCGCAAGCCCTACCTGGGCCAGCACCTGCTCCACCCTCTCCCGCGGCACTTTCCATATCCTGGCGAACACGGCCAGGTTCTGCCACACGGTCATCTTCTTATAGATGCCGCTGTTGTCCGAGACCACGCCGATGTTCTCATAGATGGACTCGTCGATGTTGGCGGAGTCCGTGCCCAGGAGCCTGGCCTCCCCGGAGGTCTGCCGTAGCTGTCCGGTGATGATTTTGATCGTGGTGGTCTTCCCTGCCCCCGAGGGCCCCAGGAAGCCCAGGATCTCGCCCTGGCGCAGGGTCATGTTGATGTCCTTCAGCGCCAGCTCTGTTTTGAAGCGCTTGGAGACATGCGACAGAGATAGAAGTACATTCTGTTCCATACAATTATCCTCTTTCCTTGTTTTTTATGCGGGTGCCAGTTCTGCCCCGCATACCAGCATCATATCCCCCTCCCCCGCCCCTGTGGGAAAATATGCCCAAACGGAAGGAGGCGCTGCCTGAGCGGAATCTCACATCCTCTCCAGCAGCGCCCCCTTCATGTTCCTGGCGAACAGGCATCTCTCTCCGTTTTTCATCCGTATCTCTCTGTCCTTCAGATCCAGCTCCGCAATCTGCTCCACATTCACCAGATAGGCCCTGTGGGTCCTCAGGAACCTGCTTCCCAGCTGCCCCTCCAGCTCCCGCAGGCTGCCGATGAAGTCGAACCAGTCGTTCACCCCGTGGAGGGCGATCCTGTGGGTGCCCGGGGCGGCCTCGAAGAACATGATTTCGTCTATTGGTACATGTTTTACCACATCCATCACCTTCACGGAGAAGAATTCCCTGTGCTCTCCCTGCTCCGCCCGCATGCGCTCCGTGATCACCGAAAGGCTCTTCCCAAGCCCCTCCTCCATCTTCTCCATGCTCTCCTTCACGATATAGTCCAGGGCCTCCAGATGGTAGCGGAACGTCTCGAAGGCCAGATTCCCATAGGCTGTCACATAGACGATGAACCCCCTGGGATCCAGCCTCCTGATCTCCCGCCCCAGAGCGAACCCGTCCATTTCCTCCCCTTTCAGCTCCACGTCCAGGAAGTAGATTCCCCTCCCCGGATTCTTTTCCACTGCCTCCAGAATCTCTCCCGGACGGCCGCTGCAAAGGGCAATCTCCATGTCATACCCCTGTATCATGATCTGTTTTTCCAGACATTCCCTCTGGATTCTGCGGACTTCCTCCTCGTCCTCGCAAATGTATACCGACAGCACCTTTTCCTCCTTATTCCAGTTCCGCTTCTGTCCCGCACAGCCCCCAGACATGGGCAGAGAATTTCCGGCCGCAAAAAAAATGCGTCCGTAAATCCTCTGGGGGGCCGTGCGGGACAGACGCTGTATTCCAGTTCCGCTTCTACACAACACAGCCCCAGACATAGCAGAGAATTTCCGCCCGCGAAAGAGATGCGTCCGTAAATCCTCTGGGGGCTGGCCGGGCAGACGCTGTATTCCAGTTCCGCTTCTGCACAGCACAGCAACTATTATAATTTACTTCCCGTTCTGCTCCCGCACCTTAAACTCCTGGATGAAATATCCCTCCTGCACCGCCGTGGCAGGCAGCACGTCCTCATAGCCTGCCAGAATCTTCCGGTAGCTGGCAAGCCCCAGGCCCCTGTCCGCCCCTTTGGTGGAATACCCCTGCTGCCAGATCTTATGGACGTCAACGGTATGGTACAGCCGGTTCTTCACCCGGAACGTGGTGTACCCCTCCTGGCTGCTGATCATGATATGCACCCGGGCGTCCTCCCGCCCCCTGACCTCCTCCATGGCATTGTCAATCAGGATTCCTAAGCATCTGCACAGATCCGTAATCCTGCACCTGGTCCCGCGGAAGGGGTGCATCACCTCCAGCTCACAGACCGTGCCGTCCCTCTGCATCTGGACCAGCTTTGTGAGGAGCAGCCCCTTTACCTCCGTCATGCAGACATTGCCAAGCTGCCCCATCTGCCTGATCCGGTCTCCGATTTGGCTGTCGAAGTCCTCCGTCATCTCCTGGATGAAGCAGTGCGTCTTCGCAAGCTCCCCCTCCCTTGCCGTAAGATACAGCCCCGACATCATATTTTTGTAATCATGCCGGAAGCGCCGCATCTCCTCCTGCATCCCTTCCAGCGTCTTTATATAGACATCCTGCTGCTGGAGGATGATCTGCTGGGAGGCGAATTCCCTGCGCTGCCATTCCTCCATTCCCATGTGGTGGAACAAGACCAGCGCCGCGAACAGCATGAGCAGCGTAATGCCCCAGCTGACATTGCGGCTCACCCCACTGCCCATGAGGAGGTCTGTGGCCCCATAGAACAGGATTGGATATGCGCTCAGGCAAATCATGCCCCGGCTCCAGAACTCCCCATGCTCCAGCCACCGGCGATACGCGTCTCCTATCTTCATTTTATACAGGAGGTACAAAAGCAGGAAAAATACCCCGGGCCCCACCCCATAGTTCACCAACATGTACACCCGGCGCTCTTCCGGGATATTCAGCACAAGGGGCCTGTCCGTGAAAATCAGAAAGGACAGCGTCCCCGAATACTCTACTACAATTTGCGTGAACAAGGTAATGCCCCAGCACCGCCGGAATTTCTCACGAAAGACCAGGCACACGCAGAGCGCATTCCCAATCAGCTGCACGTAAGTCAGCATTATGTTGCTGAAAATATATGCCAGTAAGCCTTTCTTGTAAAAAACGGTAGCGAGCAATATGACCGACACATGGCAGACTGTCGCAAGGGCGATTCTGCCAAGTCCGTATTTCCTCCAATCGGCGGGCAGAATCTTCAGCACCGCCATGCCCACGAAGACCACGTACACCAAGCTCACAACAATCGACACCGTATTATGGACGAATACACTCAAAAAACTCATGGCCCGTCACAGCTCCACATCGTTCAGCGCCGCTATGGCACAGGCGTAGATTTTCATGGCCTCCACGAACAGGCGCAGGTTCAGCGCCTCATCCGGCTCGTGCCCGCCCCCGTGCCCCGGGGCGAAGAGCCGCTCCCTGGCCTCCTTGTCCTCCTCGCTTTCCTTTATGCCGCCGGGGCCGTAGGAAAAGGCGTTGGGGAGCTTCCTGGCATAGGTGCCTCCTCCCATCACATAGCTTTTGGCATCGCTTCCCGTGAGCTCATTGTATACATCCGTCAGTATGTCCACAGCCGGATGCTCCTTGGGAAAATACCCGGGCCTGGAATTGCGCTCCAGCCGGAATCGGATTCCGTTGGCGGCGCCGGAGGCCGTGAGGGCTGCGATGTCCTCCTGATCCTTGGCCGTGATGGCATAGCGGATGTTCAAGGTCAGGCTCAAATGCCCCTCCTCCATGGCCAGCACCGTGCCCGCGCAGGTGGTCTGGCCGGACACTTCGTCCCGGTAGGCTATCCCCACCTCCGCCCCGTCGTACTCTCTTGTGAGCTTCCCAATCTTGGCGAAGAGCTGCCTGTCATTTTCCGACAGCGCTGTCATATTTTCCAGGAAAAGGCACAGCTCGTGGATAGCGTTGACGCTGCCGTGGGGAGCCGCGCTGTGTTTGCTGGTTCCGCAGGCGGTGACGCGGATGCCCCGGGCTTCCATCTCCCAGGAGATCCTGCCGGCTGTTGCGGCCTTGTCCTGCACCGGCCCGCCTGTCGCGCGCTTTTCTCCGGTCCTTTCCGCTGCGTCCCCACATGCTTCTGGACCGTGCTCTCTGGCAGCCGCAGCATCTTCCGGCACAGCCCCGGCAGCCCCGCACAGCCTGTCAAGCTCCTCCCGCAGCTCCTCACTGTCCGAAAACAATGCCCAGGCCCTGTCGGGAATCATGTTGCTGGCATTGCCGCCCCTGGCCTCCAGCACCTGTGCGGACACTGCGCCCTCCGTGACCATCTGCCCCTCCAGGATGCCCTTCTCGCCGTAGCACACGGGGAAATCGGCGTCGGGCGTGAACAAGAACGCCGGGCTCTCGTAGTTCTCAAGGTACCAGGCCACGTCGCGCATGCCCGTTTCCTCGTTGGCGCCGAAGATGAAGCGCATGGTGTAGGGGCGCGGCACATCCAACCTCGCTAGGCACTTCACCGCGTGCAAGGCCACCACCGAGGGGCCCTTGTCATCCAGGCAGCCGCGGCCCATGAGGAAGCCGTCCTTCTCGGTCACCTTGAAGGGTTCGAAGGTCCAGCCGGGACCCGCGGGAACCACGTCCATATGCCCGATGATGCCGAGCTGCGTGTCGGTCTCGCCGGGCAGGTCGGCAAAGCCGATGTGGCCCTCGCAGTTGGTCGCGCTCATGCCCATACCCTCGGCGATTTCCAGAGCCTTCACCAGCGCGGCGGCAGGGCCCGGGCCGTAGGGCGCGCCGGGTGCGGAGGCAGCCAAGTCCTCAGTCGAGGGAATCTCGACGAGCTTGGCGATGTCGGCCACGATGGCATCACGATTGGCATCCCAGTAGGCGCCGGCGGCAGCAACGATTTCCTTGCGATCCATGGCGTTGTCCTTTCATGTACGTCTTCCCCTGAAGTGCGGCACACCATATCACGGCATCGCAGGTTTTCCTGCTGGAATCGCCGTTCCACACACCTCAGGGCGAACTCTCCTCAACCTACTCCCCCGCTATTATGGGGCCTTGAAGGCATGCGCGCAGCGACCTGCGCCATTTGTTGCAGGGCCGTTAGCGAGCCCGGCCGGGACCTATCCCAACAGTGAGCTCTTGCGCCGCGGTCTCCTTGACGCATTTGTGGGATAATGCTTCACCATGGATATCGCATCGCGAACAAACGGGGAGGGGAAACGCCGTGCGCTCCTAACAGGAGGAGTCGGCTATGGCGTGGTATGTGGTCTCACATTTCCCCTGATGATATCGAACACCTTTCTCAAGGAAATGAGCCTTTCCCATGGAGCCGGCGATTCTTTCGGCGCTCTGTTCTTTCTCGCTTACTCAACGGCTATGCTGGTCCTGGCGCTCCGATGCCTTATCGTTCGCAAGCCGTGCTCTTGCCGTATCGTCATCGTAGCTCTGGCCGCTGTTTTCCTCGGCAACACACTCATGCTGCTTCGCCATCTGTCTTTTATTGAAGGAGGCTGGCCCTACGCCATCGCAGCAAGCGTGAGCATCGGAGTCGGCTTGGCCACTGCCGAAGTGGGATGGATGGAGCGGCTTGTAGCCCTCGGCAAGGACGACGCTGCGGCCCTGCCCCGAATGATCTCCCTCGCCTACCTTTTCGGAGGAGCTGCAACAGCGTTTATCTTTTTCGCAAACGGACCCGCAGAGCTCTCGTTCGCTCTGTTAGCCACTGTAGCATCCGCGGTGCTGTTTGCGCGCACCCCGGCAAACAAAAATGTCGCACGGCCTTCCTCCACTTCCGATCAAGTCAGTCTGGTGAAAGCCATTTCCTATCTCGCCGTGTTCTCGTTCGTCTTCGGAGCCGTCAGCCAAATGGTAGAGCTTACCGCCAGCGGCGTCATTTCCATCGAACTGCAGGCCATTGTCAGCATCGTCGCAGCTGCCGGCATTTTCCTCACAGCTACGTTTCTTCGCAAGCGGGCGATTCCCGTCGCCGACCTGTACGGCATCTTGTTTCCCCTCGTTGCCGCAGCTCTCATCGCGCTGCCATTCATCACGTCGCCATGGGTTCATGGCATCGCATCCATTCTCGTATTCGTGGCATTCTATCTTTCGGGAATGAACGTACGCATCATCGTGTGCCAGCTCAGCCGCGGCAGTAGCCAACTGCTGTGGGTGTATCTAGGCTGCGCCCTCGGCGTCGGGGGCCTGCTTGTCATCGCAGGCGTTGTATTTGGGGCAACGGTTCTCGCCCAGGGAAACCCCGCGACAGCTCTTGCCCTCGTCTCGCTCATCTCCCTGTTTATTCTCGCGATGAACCCTGTACTCGCCAACCGCATCGAACGCCGCACGAGCGTCGGCCAGGACGCAGAGCGGCATACGGGAAGCGACGCCACGCGCGAAGCCGACCTGAATGCCTTGGGGCACACAGAGCCTGGCGCGAAACACACAGTACAGGACTTCGCACACGAGCACGGGCTCACGGCACGCGAGGGGGAAGTGCTCGCGCTGCTGTGCCAAGGGCGCACCCGCACCTACATTGCCGACGAGCTTGGCCTGTCGCCCAACACCGTCAAGGGATACATCCGCACGGTCTACCAGAAGAGCGGTGCGGTCGATAAGCAAGATCTGCTTGATCGCGTCGAACTGTTCCGCGACCGCCCCTAAACCGCGTGCAGCCCTGTTTTCGCAGCCGCCTCTCGCGCGCATGATCCAGCCAATAGAGCAGGGGCGCTTTGCCGACGACGCTTTCATCGGCTATTTCTCCTCTTGGTTGCCACCCCTCCATTTTGGAGGGGGCCTCTTTGGGGCGTGACTAAATCGCCGTACCACCCTTTTTGGTGCTGGACGGCCTTTTCCACCCCTCCTATGATTCACATCGTTCGAGCAGGAGGGCCCGAACATGTTACCGAACCAAGGGAGGACACTATGAGCAAAGAGACAACGCACAAGAACCCGACTACGCCCGCGGTTTCGCGCCGTTCGTTCCTTTTCGGGCTCGGCGCCACAGCAGCAGTCGTAGCTGGAGGGAGTCTCGCCGGCTGCGCGCCCCAGGGCTCCGACACCGCGCCCGCAGCGGCGACTTCTGCCGATACCGAGGCCATGGCCGCAACAGGCAGCGCTGACAGCGAGCTGGCGACCGACACGGTGCAGGATGCTCTGGCGAAACCTGCCAAGAACCAGGAAACCAAGGAAGCCGATATTGTGGTTGTCGGCAGCGGCATCGCCGGCATGAGTTGTGCCGTGGAGGCTGCTCTGGCCGGAGCGAAGGTAGTGATTCTCGAGAAGAACGACACCCTGACCGGCGGCGACTCGTCTATCTGCACGGGCAACTTCTATTGCTGCGGATCCGCCAAGCAGGACAGCATGGGCTACACCGACTATGGCACGGCCGAGGAAATCGCCCAGTTCCTGTTCGACCAATCCGACGGCGACGCCAACATGGACATCTGTCGCATGGTCGCGGACAACGGCGGAGCCGCCATGGACTGGCTAGTAGGCTTCGGCTGCGACTTCGACAAGAAGCCCGGAGATGGCATTTCCGATCGCTCCATGGTATCGACCAACGGCGGCAAGGGCATTATCGACACGCTGATCGAGGTAGCCGAATCAAACGGCGCCGAGCTGATGATGGGCACCCGCGCGCTGCAGATTGTCATGGAGAACGGCCGTGCTGCCGGGGTCGTCGCTCGCCAAGGCGACACCGATTTCACTATCTCGGCCAAGGCCGTCATGCTGGCCTGCGGGGGTTTCGATGGCGAAGACTGGTCGAAGCAACTCTACGCCCCCGGCACCGTGGGTTGGCACACCTTCTCTACCCCCACCAACACCGGTGACGGCATCGAACTTGCCCGCGAAGCGGGGGCCCTCACCCTGTTGAAGGGCGGCTTGTCTCAGATTCACCTTGTCGGCCGCGACCCCCTGCCGCTCAACGACGAGCTCTCGAAGCTGCGCATGGTGAATACCGGCGTCTTTGTCACCGACCTTGGCTACCGCTGCGCCAACGAGTCAATGACGAGCCAGTTCGATTACTTCGTACCCTTCGTCCAGAGCGGCCGTAAGGAGTTCACCATTATCTGCGATTCCCAACAGCCAGCCGAGCGCATGGAACTTATCAAGAAGGCCGTCGAAGTCGGTGTTGCCAGCACCGCCGACACCATCGCTGATCTGGCCGTAGCTGCCGAGCTACCGCAGTATCCGCTCGTAAAGACCATCGAGCACTACAACGAGCTGTGCGCGGCCGGCGAGGACCCCGACTTCCACAAAAATCCCGAGGACTTGCAGGCTCTCACTCAGGCGCCATACTACGCCATTCAGATCACACCGAACACCAACGACTCCTTCGGCCAGCTGGCCATCAGCACCAAGGCCGAGGTGCTCGACGAGAACCGCCAGCCCGTACCGGGCCTGTATGCCGGAGGCACCATCGCCAACGCCGAGCTGTTCTACATGCGCTACGCCGTCAGCGGTGCGTCCATGTGCATGGGCACAGTAACCGGCCGCATTGCCGCGCAGGAAGCCATGAAGTACTACGGCGCATAACGGAGAATTAGGAGGTTGCAACAAAGAGCAGTCGCTCGATAGATTGCTCTGGGCGGCAACATGAGCCCCGACCCTTCAAGGGCTCGGCCCCAGAAAAACATCCTGCCTCCCCAAAACGGCCCCGACCTGGCAGTGCCAAGTCGGGGCCGACTGTTTGCGAATGAAAGGAAGTTGACCTACTTCGCGGCGCGCACCGCAAGCAGCAGGATCTACTTCACGCGCACCTTCTTCGCGGTGGACCACTTTCCGTAGAATGTTTTACCGTCTATTTTGTAGTAGGCCCGCACACACACGTAATAGGCCTTCTTCGCCTTTAGCTTCTTCAATGTGACCTTGTACGTCTTGCTTTTCTTGGTCTTCTTCGTCAATTTGACCGTCTTTTTGACAACCGCTTTCTTGAACTTCTTACTTGTGCAAGCCTGCACCTGGTAGCCAGACACGTTGCCGGTAACGCGCTTCCACGTGGCGGTCAGCGTCTTACGCTTCGACGACTTCAGCGTAGGCTTGGCCACCTTCTTCACCGCCGGCGCCGTGATCTTATACGTCTTTGTCAGCGCTCCCGCGTAACTGTTGATGCCTGCAACCGTTACTCGATAGGTGCCCACGCTTTTCTGGTTTCCCGCTATCTTCACCGTGTAGTCGCGATTTTGAACTAAGCGCGCACCTCCCTCTCCGAGCACCGTCACCGCGGGCTTGTGCGTCTTGCCCGTAAACACATAGGAGGTTTTGGAGAGAGTCATCGAGACCAACTTGCGCTTAGGGGCCGCTGTGGCGGGAGGCACCTTCACGACAACGACGGGCGTCGGGGTAGAAGAGGCGAAAGCCGCTTCGTTGAGAATCGGACCGTTCGTGAAGGCCACGCCGCCGGAATCCTTCGCAGCGAACACACGGTTCTCCACCACATGAGATTGATCGAATCGGTATGATCCAAACATTGTGCCTGCTCCTACCAACAGGAACGTTTGCAAGTTGGCAGGCACCCCGGTGTCGTTCCACGTTATGTCGGCGGCATACCAGGCATTGCCCACCTTGACGTTGTTCCACATATGAGCGCCGCCAGCATCCCCATCCACCAGCACGCAGGGGATGCCCACATAACCGCACAACACCTTAAACGCCCGCGCATAGCCTTCGCATACCGGCCCGTTTTGCCCCGCAGTACCCGTCAGAGCGCTCATGCACTCCCAAGGGCTGTGGGCCGCTGGCATCGAACCGCTGGCAACAAGGGTGTTGTACTCGTTATGCTCGCGCAGCCACCGGTCGAAGTACCTTACGGCCTCTTCTTGGGTGGCACCCGTTTTCAGGCCCTGCAAAATGGCACGCACCCGCTGATCGCGATTCCATATGTCCATGCGAATCTGATAGCCGTTCGTATAGTCCGAAGAGCGCACGCCCTCTCCCGATTCGCTGATCAGCATATAGCACGACAGCGTTTTGCCCTTCACCTGAAAAGCGACGGCAACGCTGCCTGAGAGCCAGAAAACCTCTGGATGGTCGCGATCGAAGGCAGCCAAGGTGGCCATAGCGTACTCGCTCATCTCAGCGAAGAGCGCCTTGGATGACCCTGATGGCAGCGCTACCGAACCTACCAGAATCGTGCCGATGCCGTCGATGCTCCTGTAAGCCCCCTCGGCCGGAGCCGTACCGTCGTAGTAGCCATCGTCAATAAGAAAGTCACGGACGCCATCCCCATCGGAGGCCTCTGCCAGCACATCGTAGAACTGGCGTGCGTAGGTGGGAACATCGATACGATCGATCCATTCAGCGTAATTGCCAGGCTTAAGAGCGACGTGGCCCGAGCCATCCAGCGAAAACGGAGCGATGCCATCATCACCCTCGGCCGAAGTTTCTATGCGACCGCGATAAACATAGTCGAACAGCTCATCGGAAGACGCAGCGTCGTTTTCTGGGGCCTCGGTAGACGCGGTGGACGACTCGGAAGGCTCGTCCTTGGCATCGGCCCAAGCAAAAGCGGGGCCAGCAAAAACAAGTGACCCTACGAGAACCAGGGAGAGTGCGACACGGACAGCTCGGCACGACGAGGCCATAGCGGAACTCCTTCTCGACATTCTGCAACGTAGTGGCGAAAGGGCCGGCGACGCAAGCCGCCGGCCCTTGGCCTCATTCTATCAGGCGCACGCGTACGCGGCGCTACTTCTTCACGACAACGGTCTTCGAGCCCTTGCTCTTGAAGAGCTTCTGGTAGGCGCTCACCTTGCTCTTGGGGACCTTCACCGTGAGCTTCTTCGCGGTACCCTTGAGCGCGTTCTTTCCGACCGATTTCAGCTTCGTCGTCTTCAGGGTGACGGCCTTGAGCTTCTTGCAGCCGGCGAAAGCGTTCTTGCCGATCGATTTCAGCTTCGCGGACTTCACCGTGACCTTCGTAAGCTTGGCGCAGTTTTGGAATGCACCGTCACCGATGGTGGCGATCTTCGTGCCCAACGTGACGGACTTCAACGTCTTGCAGCCGTAAAACGCGTTCTTGCCGAGGGAGGTAATACTATTGCCGAAGCTTACCGAGGTCAGCTTCGTGCACCCCTTGAAGGCAGATGCGGGAACAGCCGTCACGTTCGCCCCGATCTTCACTGACTTGAGGTACTTGTTGCCCGCGAAAGCCTTGGAGGCAATGGCAGTCACTTTATAGATGCGGCCGGAAATGGCAACCGTGGCGGGAACCGTCACCGAAGCAGCTTTCTTGCTGGAGGGCCCGGCGTAGGCCACGGCCGCGGCGCCGGTGACGGTGTAGGATGCCCCACCGGACGAGACCGTCTGGCCGACCGCCGGAGCAGGTGTAGCCGTAGTCACAGGCGAGCCTGTAGAAGTCGACGGCTTCGTAGTGGGCGTCGAGGGAGATGCCGGCTTGGTCGTAGGGGTCGAAGGCTTAGTTGTTCCCGGATTTGATGCGTCGTCCTTCTTCGCCGTTCCGACTTTCGTGCGCGTATCTTGAGCTCCGCACCGCGAGCATGTAGCCGTCTCGGTCCCATCCACCCCAACCTTCGCATCGTTGTTGTAGACGTAAGCACCGTAGGAATGACCCAGAGCAGGAACGGTTTCCTCGCCATACGAGAGTTCCGCGCCACACTCCTGGCAGCTTATTACTCGCCTATTCAATCCCTCTCCAAGGCAGGTAGGCTTCCTGATCACTTTCGTCACCGGTATACCCGCGACATGCACGTGGGGTTCATATGCCATCTTGCTCAGCACCGGGCCATTGGTAAAGCCCGGCGTCTCTTCAGACACTTTGTTGGACACGGGATGAGACTGCAAGAAAGCCTCCTTCCCGTCGGGCCTCGTGTTTGCACCCACCAAGAGCCACGTATCCGTTTCACATCCCGATACTGCGCCCGGTTTGCCGCCTGAAGGATCATTCCATGTAACATCCACCCCATACCAGGCACCGTCAAGCTGCACGTAATTCCACATATGCGGACCACCTGCATCGCCATCAACTAGCACGCATGGGATTCCAACCTTGTTGCATAACACTTTGAAGGCACGGGCATATCCCTCGCAAACGGGACCTCTATCTCCCTCTCGGCCATCAAGGGCGCTTATACATTCGTAGGCATCTTTGTAGCCCTGACCATTCGCAGCGACTATCGTGTTGTACTCGTTGTTGTACGTCAACCACCTATTGAAATGATTGATCGCGTCAACCTTATCCCAGCTTTCAGGCAGAAGGCTCACTATAGTGTCTATTCTTTCGTCGCAAAGAGTCACATCTTCTTTGATTACGCCTTCCCCTATATAACTATCGGCCCGCATATCAACGTCCGTATTTACTCCGTTGATTGTAGCGCGCCCTTTAAGAACTAAATAGGTGGTCAGCTTTCCTGCGCCAGTCTGGCTGTTGTATAAATACCTTCCCGTCACCACGGTTTGATTATCGAGCCAGAATACTTCGGGGTGGTCTCTGTCGAAAGCGGCCACTACAGCAAGTGCATACTGATTCGCTTCACTATTCTTAGCATCTTTATCAGCGAGGCTGGTGCACTGCTGTTCATAAACTTTCAGGTACCTGCTGCCGTCAACTACGGAAAATCGGCTGTCGTTTGCTGCGTTGCCTGAAAAGTATTTATCATCAACTAAGTAGTCCTGGAATCCATCCCCATCAACAGCCTCCTCAAGGGCTGCGTAGAAATCCAGTGCATATTCAGGTACGTCGAGGCGATCAATCCATCGCTCATGATTTCCCGCTTTCAGGGCCGTTCGCCCCGACTGGTCAAGGGAAAAGGCCGAAATATCGAGTATCTTAGAAGACGTCTCGATATCCATGACCTCGTAATCTTCTTGAGTGATCATGTGGCTTGCATCAAGCTCACCCCTTCCCGTGAGCGTTTCCGCAAATGCTTGGGTTGGCATCATGGAGGTGGCGAGGGTAACGGCGCACACAACACTGAGAGCGCGGTGACGAAGGGAGGTCATGGTAAGTCCTTCCTGCTGAAACTTCCGGCGCAAAACCGGGATGACGGCAATATACGGAGTGCCGATTTCTCTCTCAGCAGGGATTCTAGCGACTTTCCATCCTTATTGACAAGTGTTTCAGTCTTCTTTTATGTCCGAATTCTCTCCGAATGGAGTCTTGACCGTCTGGATGCTGATCCTGCATTCTCAGACTCGTTGCCGCATCTCCAAAATCGGCGCTCGCGAAGTCTCATTTTCCTGCAAGCTGGCCTGCCTCGCCTCTGCTCTGGGCGGCAGCCGAAGGGAGACGCTCACGGCGAGCTCCTTGTTCGCGTATAATGCCAGCCAGAGCAAGCCCAACGCAAAGGAGCATGTATGCTGGAAAATGTCGGCGAGGTTGATCTCGAGTTCTTCATGGCCGTGGAAGACGACGGCTCCGTTTCCACCTACGAGACCGTGGCTACTTTCCACGTGGAGGAAACCGACGAAGATTTCATCGTCTTCGTAGAGCAAGGCGCAGGCGATGACGCCGAAGACGGCGACGAACTGGAAGTCATGGCCGCGCTTTACGATCCCACCGAGATCGTGGAAGGCAACGCCGGAATGCCGCTCGTAACGCTGTACCCCATTGAAAACGAGGAGCAGGCCGAGCTGGTGGGAGCCGTGCTGCAGGACATGATGGAAGAGGAGTAGGATTCTTCCCTCCGCTTCGCAGATCCAGGATGGCGGCCTCGGCTCGTCGCCATCCTTCTTTTCCCGACCAAAGTGCGTATAATAAGCTCACGTTATTCGCGAAGGGGAAAGGTTCATCTTCATGAGCGACAATCTGCCTACCACCTCCACCTCTCGTCGGGACGACGACGGCGGTGCCCCCAGCCCCGCTACTCATGACGGCACTATCACCGAGAGCACTTCCGAGGACGCCCCCAAAAAGCCGAAACCCTGGTTCAAGCGGCTCTCGCTGACCACCTGGATCTTCATCGCGCTCATCTTGGGCGTACTCGCAGGCCTGGCCTTGCAAGGAGCGCCCGACATTGCCGACACCTACATCAAGCCCTTCGGCACCATCTTTCTGAACCTCATCAAGATGATCGTGGTGCCTTTGGTGCTGTTCTCCATCATCGCCGGTGTCGTGTCGCTCGACGATGTGAAGAAAGTGGGTGCCATCGGCGGCAAGACCATCCTGTTCTACCTGGTCACCACAGGTTTCGCCGTAACTCTCGGCCTCATTTTCGCCAACGTGATGAACGTGGGCGCGGGCTATGTGATGGACACCCAGGACCTCTCTTACGAGGCCACCGATCCGCCGTCGTTCATCGATACCATCGTGAACATCTTCCCGAGCAACTTCTTCCAGCCCATGGCCGATGCCACCATGCTGCAGGTGATCGTCATCGCCGTGGTGTTCGGCTTCGGCATGATCGCCGCGGGGAAGAAGGCCAAGCCGGTCATCGACATCTGCAACTCGCTGTCGGACGTGTGCATCGCCATTATGCGGGGCATCATCCTGGTGGCGCCCTTCGGCGTGTTCGGGCTCATCTGCCCCGTCATCGCCAACAACGGCATCGACGTGCTGCGACCGCTGCTGTGGCTCATTGTGGTGGCCTACGTGGCCATGATCTGTCAGATCGCACTGGTGTACTCGGGCATCATCAAAGTGTTCGCGCGCATGAGCCCGCTGAAGTTTCTGCGCGGCGAGATGCCCGTGATGGGCTTCGCCTTCGCGTCGGCCTCCTCGGTGGGCACGCTGCCTATCAACATGGAGTGCACCGAGAAGATGGGCGTGTCGAAGGAGGTCACCTCGTTCGTGCTGCCGCTGGGCGCCACCATCAACATGGACGGCACTGCCATCTACCAGGGTGTATGCGCCATCTTCATCGCCCAGGTGTTCGGCATCGATCTTACGCTGGGACAGCAGTTCACCATCGTGATGACCGCCGTGCTAGCCTCCATCGGGACGGCCGGCGTACCCGGCTCGGGCATGATCATGCTGGCCATGGTGCTGCAGTCGGTGGGCTTGCCGGTGGAGGGCGTGGCACTCGTGGCCGGCGTGGATCGCATCCTGGACATGATGCGCACCACGGTGAATGTCACCGGTGATGCGGCCGTGGCCACCTGCGTGGACGCCATGCAGAAGCGCATCACCGCACGCAAGGCGCGGAAGGCCGAGAAAGTGGCGAAAGCGGCGTAAATAGAGCCAGCAGCGAACCGCACCAGCCTCTACGCAAAAGCGCCCCCGGCAATGGCTGAGCCGGGGACGCT
>OFGE01000738.1_pt1 | contig 34124 bp, 38 predicted proteins | sample 1521681 | NCBI WGS metagenome assembly OFGE01 (sample SAMEA3504093, study PRJEB24116) | mouse gut metagenome | biome: mouse gut; feature: mouse-associated habitat; material: faeces | place: Denmark | collected 2011
AAATAAAAATATCCTTCCGTTCTTTGAACGCTGGGGCATGACGCCGGACGAAAATACCCGTGCTTATGCCGCTCTGTACGGTGAGCCCGAAACAAAGGCGCTTTACTATGTAAATAAAAACGCCAGGGATTACCGTGTGAACCATCCGGGTGAAGCGGGTACGATCAAAGATCAGGATGTAGTTACGGCGTCCGCTGCGGCGCACCAGAATTCCAATCAGGTTGAAATAAGCATTGCAACCAATCAGGACGCCAATCTGATTTTAGGTTATGAAATCAGCCGCAGCATGACGTCAAACGGAACCAAAGAAACCAAGGTTATCGGCTTTATCCCGATTGACACGGCGGCTTCCACCGTTTATGTGGATTCGATATCGGCGATTAACAACCGGGTGATGGAATATGAAGTACGTGCAGTCGACAAGTTCCTGAATTATTCCAACGCGGCATATGCCGGTGCAGCCAAGATAGAAACCGGCGGCGTATTGGATAAAACGCAATGGACTGTAGAGACGACGATGACATCACCGGACGATGTGGCGGTTGAACCGGACGCGGAAGATCCGGACAACGGCTTCGGCGCAAATATTGCGGGGAAAAAGCTGCACACGATTGACCGTGTCATTGACAACGATCGGTCAGAAGCGGGTACATACAACGGTGTAATCAGCGGCAATACGGCGCAGATTGTGGTGGATATGCACAAAACAGAGCAGGTAACGGCCTTTAAATACCAGGGTGATGCGCTTGGCAGTGTAAATGTAGACGTTAGCTTAGACGGTGAGAACTGGACGGCAGTAAAAACCGGCTTCCAGGGCTTAACTGGAGGCAGTGAGCAGACGATTTGGTTTGATTCCGTAAACGAAGAGGAACGGGACAGCTGGATCGGGACATACGACGCAAGGTATGTACGCCTGACTGCTACACAGGAAGGAAGCGTTTCCATTCAGGAAATTGAGATATGCGGCCCGTCGGGCGACAATCTGGAATTCATGCAGACCGCAGACGGCCAGCCGGCAATCGGCGTACTGAAAGAAGATTACCGGTACGGCAATGAACCGAAAGACGTAATACCAGGCGGCTCGCTGATATTTACCGGGAAGTACAAAGGAAATCCGGCGTACAACGTAGTGCTCCTTTACGATACGGAAGGGAATGTCATTGGGGCAAAAGACGATGTTGTAGAAGCAGGCCAGGTTATTTTTGCGGAAGTACCAAAACACGGCGAGTTAGGAGAAACCTCGGACGGTACATGGGTATACTATGTGGAACCTGGTCAGTGGAATCAGGAAACCTTACAGGCAATCAAGGGCGTACGCGGCGAGCTGTACCGTGTAGACAATGCGCTGACGAATGAAGGAGAGCGTATTGTCAGCGATACGCTTGTGATTACAATCCCGGAAAGCCTGCCGGACATCACGCTGACGGGAAAGATACCGGAGTAAACCCAATGGAAGGCGGCGGGAACGGGCATAAGCCGTTTCCCGTCAGCTTTCAAAACGAAGCATATATTGGCATGCATGACATGGAGGTATAAATGAAGAACTGGATGAAATCTACATTAATGGCCTTTCTTCTGGTTGCCGTGCTGTCTGTGACGGCATTGGCAGCGGGACTGGGCAGCGGCAGGCTTACAGCGAAAGAAAATGATGTAGCCGTGTCACTCAATATCCCGGAAGGCAAGGCGGAGGCAATTACATCTTTGCGCGTGAAACTCCGCGTATCCGTGAACAGCGGAAGTATGAAAGAGCCAGGCTTTCAGTTTGGGAAAGCGGTTAATAGCGTCGTAAAGGACGCTGCTATAGTACCAGGGGAAAAAGGCGGCTATATGGTTGACTTGATTGTATCTGGGAAAAAGGACCAGGCGATTTTTAACAATGAGGGCGATATTAGCTTAGGGACGCTGTCAGTGCGCCCAGACAGCGAAGCATATGATATTAAAGTGGAATTTGCAGGAATTAAGGCACAGGGCGATCAACCGGACGTATCCTATGTGAAAGCAGACGGGACATCGGAATTGTCTGTGCTGTTAGGGGATGCGGAGTCCGTGGTGTTAAAGAAGGATAAGGTGGAGCCAACAGAACCGACTGAGCCGACCGAGCCGACGGAACCATCAACAGAACCAACGACGGAACCATCAACAGAACCGACGACGGAACCATCAACGGAGCCAACGACGGAACCGTCAACAGAGCCGCCGAAGCCTGACGATCCAAAACCACCAGTTGTTGCGCCTATAACAGTAAGGACGCCTGAGTTGAGAGTTTCTGCAAAATCGGGATCTAATGTGGTCATGTTTACATGGACGAAGATTGATGAGTCAGATGGATATGTGCTTTATGTATATAACAGCGGTAAGAAGGAATTTGAGGCATTCCAGACGATTAACAGCCCGTCTGTTGTTGCATTTTCTAAGAAATACGCAAATGCGTCTACACAAAGGTTTAAGATTTGCGCATATAAGGTGGGCGCAGATGGGAACAGGGTATATAGCGACAGCAGCCCGGAAGCTAAGATTACAGTATGCCCGGCAAAGGTAAAAGGGGTAACTGCGAAGTTTAAGGGTACTTCTAAGGTAACAATTGCCTGGAAGAAGGTGAGCAAGGCAAAAGGATATCAGATTTACCGCAGCAAGAAAAAGAATGGGAAATATACAATTGTTAAGACGGTAAGAAAAGGCGGCACGAAAAAATGCAGCCTTACACATAAAGCTGGTAAAACTTATTACTATAAAGTTAGGGCTTATGTGGACGGGGTAAACGGAAAACGTGTTTATGGTTCGTTTAGCGCGGTGAAATCTCCAAAGAAAAAATAGCTTATAATAATATAGGAATCCCCCTGCGTACCCGGTTTGCCGGGTATAGCAGGGGGTTTTAGCATGGCATTCAACAACTTTACAAACCAGTTTCAACATGATATAATTTTTCCATCTATACAAGAGAAAGGATCAATATTTTTATGGACTACCAAACAGATTCTGATAACACTCAGTGTTCTGGAAAAGCTTCCAGCCAGATGGCGCTTGCGTCTATGATACTGGGCATTGTATGTGTCATTACGTCCGGGTGTATTTATCTTGCAGTAGTATGCGGAGCCCTTGGTATTATCTTTGCTTTTTTATCCAAAGGAGGCAGTGAACATATACCAGCACAGGCAAAGGCCGGGATTGCATTAAGCAGCTTTGGCCTGATCCTGGTGATTGCCATTTATACGGCAGCCTTTGCGTTTATTATGCTTCAATACGGAGGGATAGACGAATTTATACAAGAATATATGGAATATTATAACGGGGGATCATTAGAAGGGCTTTACCGGAATATGGGGATTAATTAAAATATATACTGTCAAGCATGTTTAAAAAATCGATTCCAAAAGCCGTCAAGGCAATGTTTTTGACGGCTAAATTGCTCACTACAATTCCCAATGCGCCCCAAAGGTATCCATTTTGGTAATGCATGCCTTCCCTTACCTTGTGGGACGTTATGTGGGACAATGTATGGGTAGCCATAAACCAAAGATAAAGTGCCGCACAGTAAGGCACAATAGGATGGTACAAAAAAGACGCGCCAATTTTCCCCTGAAGCAGGCATATTGCTGCCCTTGTTCCTCCGCACCCCGGGCAGTAATATCCCGTTAAAGAATGGAATATACAAGGCATCGAAAAAAATCCATGTACCCAAGGAGGGAAAATCCCCTGCAGCACCCAGATTAGGGCGCCGATGCATGGGAGGAATAATCCAGTTATGTAAAGGTTTTGTTCCAAATTTGCCTGTTCTTTCCGGTTCATAATAATACACTTTCTGTTATAGTAGGTTTTCGGCTCTTTTTATATGGAGCCTGTTTTATAACACAAATAAAGGAGGTATTTGACTTATGTCAGTATCTGCAAAAGAACTAAAACGCCGGTCAAGGGCAATCTTATCCGGCCGTTATTCATTGCCTATGGGTGCGTTCGCCGTATCGCAGGTGATTAGCACATGTATAAGCCTTCCCTTTGATATTTCTTTACAAAGCAATCCCACGGTATTTCAATTTATTATTTCAGAATTAGCCACCGCAATTATCTCATTGCTCTACATTGTATTAAAAGGGGGGCAGGCGTATGTGCATTTAAATATGGCAAGGGGAAAAAATGCGTCTATCGCTGATGTATTTCGTTATTTTAGCCGCCGTCCGGATCGTTTTATCCTTTCTGGGATTATTTTAATTGGGATTTTACTTCCTGTCGTACTTCCTGCGGCTGTTGTTACCATTTTGGCACTAACAAACGGTACAATAGGGATATATATTGCGGTATTCGCCATTTGGGCTGTTACACTTATTCCAATAATTGTAATATCCCTCACGTACAGCCTTACCATATACCTTTTGGTAGAACGTCCAAGTGCCAGCCTGCCTGATATTTTCCGGGAAAGCAGGCAGATGATGAAGGGAAATAAGCGAAGCAGGTTTTATCTGGGATTGAGTTTTTTTGGCATGTATTTGCTTTGCATCCTTTCATTAGGCATAGGGTTTTTGTGGATAATTCCCTACCGGAATCAGGCTTATACAGAATTTTACCTTAGCATTAAGGGAGAGCAGAGGGGGGAAGTGCGTAAGGAATGGGAGAAGTAATAAGGGGTTTATCCCATTCTTAGCCTTCTTAAGACTGTCCGGAGTGGATGGAATATCAGCTTTCCCCAATTATTTAATTCGTCACACTCTTTTTTTAGCTCTTGCATTTCCTGATACAGATAGTTTCTGGTACTGCCTATAAAGCGGATGATGTCATCGGCCATATATGGATTATCCTTCTGCCATTTTGGGAGATCATTTACTGTATTATCAAACAGCTTTGCCCCAGGCTCATGCAGGTACTCCTGTGCAACCTTTTGGTTTCCTGAACTGTATGTCTCTAAAATTTGCAGAATTTCTTTTTTGGAAAACATCTCGTTGGGATATTCCTTCTGTGAGATGTCTGAAAATTCCCACAGGCAGTTTACAATGAATAAACGCACGGATTTTTCTTTTAATTTGGGGAGGAAGTTTAGGGCTCGTTTGATTTCATGGGTATTTCCATATAGACCATAATTGCGTATTTCCTGCGTAATATGGTATTCTGCTGTAAAAGAAAGGCCCAATACCGACAAGAAATCGTGGTAAATATTGCCTCCTATAAACTTATCGGGTTCAAAACGACGGACGATAATATGTTCTTTGCCGATAATGGATGCCATTCTTTCTAGCTTTTCATAGTAATTGAGAAAAAATAAATCAACCCTGCCGAAATAATGCTCAAAAGTTTCTGTGACCCCGTCCTTTTTTACTATTTGGTTCCAATTGGAGGGGAAAAATTTATCTTGCCTTCTAAAGTACACAATAACACGGATTTGAAAGTTTCCTTTTTGGGCTTCTTTTGCCATAAGCTCCCAAAGATCCGGTTTTTCGCAATCCATACCGCGCCAAATACTTTCGTCGGAAAGGATGATATTATCGTGTGTTAAAAAAAGCTTATGCACCATCTGCATGCCGTCTTTAAAGTTTTGCTGCTCCTGCTCCAAATCCCTTTTTCCATTCCCGTCTTTTATCACGCCTAAAAGGAAACGTCCGTTATGTGCTTTTGCAATGCCAGGATAGCGGAACGGAAAGACCGGGTAACAATACCCATGGCTTTCCAATATGTTTGCATTTTCATAACAAAATGCCTGGATAGCAGATGATGCTGTTTTTGCCATTCCTATATGGATCCATAATATTTTCATATGCGTTTATACTCCCAGCCACCGTTTTATACGCCGAAAGAGCGTCTTAAAAGGATGGTTTACATGATTCCTAAAATTAGATAAGCTTTTGATTTCTTTTTTTAACTTCTGGTTTTCTTCCAGTAAACGGATTGCTGTCACACCTGCAAAACGGATCAGGTCATCATACATATAAGGGTTGTCCTTCTGCCATTTGGGCAAATCCGAAATCGGTTCATCAAACAGCTCTCCCCCCGGCTCCCCTAAGTATTCTTCTGCAATTTTCCTGTTGCCTTCCTGGTAGGTTCGTAAAAATGCTTCTGTTTCTTCTTTTGACATCATTTCTGAGGGATATTCCTGTTTTGAAACTCCCGAAATTTCCCAAAGGCTGTTGACAAAGAAAGTGTTCACGGCATGATTTGACAATTCGGGTAGGCTGTTTAATACCCGTTTAATCTCATGGGTATTTCCATACAGCCCAATATTGCGTACATCCTGTGAAATACTATATTCTTCTGTCAAAGAAAGCCCGACCGTCTCTAAAAAATCTGCGTAAAGGTTGCCCTGGGTAAAATGTTTTTTATCAAAACGCCGTACTGTAATGTTTTCTTTTCCAATTATACTGGCAATTCGTTCTATTTTCTCGTAATATTCCAGCCATATCCCTAAATTATCTTTTTCAAGGGCCTCTTGCAGGGTATAGTCTGCTATTGCCCCTGTTTTTGCTTTGACTACCTGGTTCCAGTGTGAAATATATAATTTATCCTGCCGCCTGAGGTATACAATCGCGTGGATCTGGAAACCTTCCTGTTGGGATGCTTGCTTTAAATCTGTCCAAAATGATTTTTTTACGCTATCCATCCTGCGCCAGATGCCTTCATCGGAAAGGATAATATCATCATAAAGCTTAAACAGCTCCCGCAGCTTCCCCATGCCTTCCTGATAGATTTCCCCTTCCCTTTTGACATCCTGTACGCCGTTTGCGTCTATAATCCTGCCAAGCAGGAAATGGCCGTTCCGTACCTTGGCAATCCCTTTATATGAATACGGAAACATGGGGTAACAATACCCCTTCTTTTCTAACAAACGCTGGTTCTCGCAACAAAAATTCTGTATGGAAGTTGTCCCTGTTTTTGGAGTCCCGATATGGACATGTAATGTTTTCATCACTTGCTCCTTCTATATAATTCATTCATTTTTTAAATACTTTTCAATTTCCCGCAGGATCTGGCTGACGCATTCTTCTACGCTATTATGTTCTGCATCTACTACAATATCGGGGTTTTCGGGCTCTTCATAGGGGCTAGTAATTCCGGTAAAATCAAAAATTTTACCTGCGCGCGCCGCTTTGTAAAGTCCCTTGACATCGCGCCTTTCACATTCTTTTAAAGAAGTGCTGACATAAACCTCAATAAAATTCTCACCGATAATCTGCTTAGCCTTCCTTCGGTCAGAACGGTATGGGGAAATAAATGCCGTCAAAACAATAAGCCCTGCATCATTCATCAGCTTGGATACTTCTGCAATCCTGCGGATATTTTCAATCCTGTCCTTTTCGCCGAAGCCCAGGTTTTTATTTAAGCCCATGCGGACATTGTCCCCATCTAAAAGCATAGTATGCTTTCCCATGGAAAAGAGCCGTTTCTCGAGGGCATTTGAAATTGTGGATTTCCCTGAGCCGGATAAGCCTGTCATCCAAATAGTAATAGCCTTCTGGTTTAACTGCCCTTCCCGAAGCTCTTTTGTGACGTCCATATTGTGCCAGGTCAGGTTGTTTTCTTTGGTGATGTTGTGAGCCACAATGCCGCAGGCGCTTGTCATATTGGTCAGGCGGTCAATTAGAATCAGTGACCCCAGATCCTTGTTGCCGGAAAACTCATCAAATACGATTTTGCTGCCGACTGAAATCTCACAAAGCGCGATTTCGTTCTTGCAAATTGTTTCTGCAGGGATTTCTGCCCCTGTATTGACGTCTATTTTGTATTGGATACCCATAATTGTAGCCGGAACCTGCTGTGTGCCGATTTTTAAGTAAAAATTCTTCCCGGCTGTTAGCGAGTTGTCGTCCATCCACAAAATAGAAGCCGCAAACATCGAGCCGACCTTTAATGGGTAATTCTTTTCTAGGACGCAGCCCCTTGATACGTCAATTTCCGTATCTAAGGAAATCGTAGCCGCACAGCCCTTTTTACTGTGCTGTACTTCTTTATCGCCCTGCAAAATGGAAGTTACCTTCGCAGTTTCACCGCTTGGCAAAACAGTAATCTCATCGCCTACGGATATACTCCCGGAAGCAATCTGCCCGGCGAAGCCCCGGAATGTGTGATCTGGGCGGCAGACCCTTTGTACGGGCATGGAAAAGTTTTTATTGCCTCCTTCTTCGGATACATCTACATTTTCCAGGTATTCAAGCAGCGTGCTCTTATGATACCATGTCATCCTGCCCGATTTGGATGTAATATTGTCGCCTTCTGTTGCTGACAGAGGGATAATGCGGATGCTCTCATAGCGGAATTCCGCCATCAGGACTTTGATATCTTTTTCAATGGCACGGAACCGGTCCTGCCTGTAATCTACCAGATCCATTTTGTTGACCGCAAATACAAAATGCTTAATTCCCATCAGGTTGCAGATCCGCGCGTGGCGCTTGGTCTGTGTCAGGACACCCTGGCTGGCGTCCACCAGTATAACGCAGAGCGAAGCAAATGACGCCCCGACAGCCATATTGCGGGTGTATTCCTCATGGCCGGGTGTATCAGCTACAATAAAGCTGCGGTTTTCTGTGGTGAAATAGCGGTATGCCACGTCAATTGTAATCCCCTGCTCACGTTCTGCCATCAGCCCGTCTAAAAGCAGGGAATAATCGATCCCGCCGCCGGCCTGCCCTACTTTGGAGTCCAACTGAAGCGCCTTTTCCTGATCGGCAAATAAAAGCTTTGCATCGTAAAGCATATGCCCAATTAAAGTAGATTTTCCATCGTCTACGCTCCCGCAGGTAATAAATTTCAATAAATCATTTTTCATATTAAAAATACCCCTCACGTTTTCTTTTTTCCATACTGGATGCGCCGCCATCTGAATCAATAACACGGCTTGTCCGCTCTGATTCCACCGCACCTAAAGTCTCGTCAATAATCTCATCCAAGGTTGTTGCGTTTGATTCAACGCCGCCTGTCAGCGGATAGCAGCCAAGTGTCCGGAAACGTACCATTTTGTGTTCTACCTTTTCACCTGGGAGCAGCTTAATCCGGTCATCGTCTACCATAATGATGTTGCCGTCACGGTTTATGACTGGGCGCTCTTTTGCAAAATACAACGAAACAATTGGAATTTCTTCACGTTTAATATACTGCCAGATATCTTTTTCAGTCCAGTTTGACAGAGGGAACACGCGGATGCTTTCGCCTTTGTTAATCCTGGTATTAAACAGCTTCCACATCTCTGGCCTTTGGTTCTTTGGATCCCAGGCATGGTTTGCATCCCGGAATGAAAAAATACGCTCCTTGGCGCGTGATTTCTCTTCGTCGCGCCTTCCCCCGCCAAATGCCGCGGTAAACCCATACTTGTCAAGCGCTTGTTTTAGGGCTTGTGTCTTCATAATATCTGTATAGGCCGAGCCATGGTCAAATGGGTTAATCCCCTGTGCTACGCCTTCCTGGTTGATATATTCGAGCATTTCGATGTTAAGCTCTTTGGCGGTCTGATCACGGAAAGTTATCATTTCTTTGAACTTCCAGGTCGTATTTACGTGTAAGAATGGAAAAGGGGGCTTTTCCGGATAAAATGCTTTCATTGCAAGGTGCAGCATAACGGAAGAGTCCTTGCCGATGGAATACAGCATTACTGGCTTTTCACATTCTGCGGCTACTTCACGCATAATGTATATGGCTTCTGCTTCTAATTCGTCTAAGTGATCCATAATGTTCTCCTTTAAAAATACTTTACTTATTATTATACTATATATTTGTTATTAAAACTATATTAAGGTTCCAATATTTGTCAATTATTTGGATTTTAGTGATATTACACAGTTATTTTTTCGGCAAATAAAGGGTAAATTCGCTTCCAGCCCCATACACGCTCTTTACCGCTATCCTTCCGCCGTGCTTTTCGGCAATTTTGCCTGAAAGTGCAAGCCCGAGCCCGAATCCTTCTGCATTCCTCGCTTTATCGCACTTATAAAACCTCCTGAATATTTTTTCTGTATTTTCGGGAAGGATCCCAATTCCATGATCTGTTACTTTTACAAAAACTTCATCCCCTTGTCCCCCTGTTTCTACTTCGACCTCTCCTTGAGGATGGCTGAATTTTACGGCATTTTCTACCAGGTTTTGAATGACAATAGCAATCAGGCTGATATCGCCTGTTGTAACTGCATCTTTTAGGTTAAGGCGTATTAATACAGAATCTTGTGCTTTTTCCTGTTGTTCTTCGCAGATAGATACGACAATCTCAGGCAGATCAAGCATCTCATCCCGTAACTGCATCCTGCCCTGTTCAAGCCTTGAAAACTTTAGCAATTTGGTTATCAGGTTGTTGAGCCGTTTCGACTGGCGGTATACGACATCCAAAACCTCGCGGTATTCTTCCTCACTGTCTGTTTTCCAGGCATATTCGCACTGCGCCATTACGACTGCTACAGGCGTCCGCAGCTCGTGCGCCACATCAGAGGTAAATTGTTCCTGCTGCTGGAAAGTTTGTTCTAAACGGTCGAGCATGCGGTTGTTGGCATTTGCCAGGACGGCAATCTCTTTGTACTGGTGGTCGCACCTCATCCTTTGGGACATATCGAGGCTTGTCCCTATGCTTTCTGCTGTATGGCACATATCCTTTAATTCTTTGGAAATCCGTTTGGAAAATATAAATTCAAAGGCCAGGATTATGCACAGGATACCTACCAGGCTGATGTAAGAAACCATTTCGATTTTGTAATAAAAGCTGTCTGCATCCGATTTTTTGAGTATGCCCCTCATAAATATGCCGCGGCTTTTTTTGTTTTTTACTTTTATTTTTCCGATCCGTACATCCCGGATATAATATTTTTGCCCATTGCAGACAACACAGCGGCTTAATTTATTTCTTATGAAAATTTTCTGCATGCTGTTTGCAGCTTCTTTTGGGTATTCCCCGGCAAGTACCTTGCCGCCCCGGCGGATAATGACAAACCGGACTTTTTCATCCTGGTACCGGAAATTTTCTGAAATTTTTAATTTTCCATTTCGGGTTGATATATGGAACAAGTTTGCGTCTATGCCCTTTCTTAATTCGCGTTTAATCTCATAATCAACGGCAGCGCTTGACAAAAAACGGATTAAGATTACCATAATTACGGTCATGGCAATCATGGCAATGGAAGGGAATATGGCAATATACCGGATAATGGATACTTGTTTTACTCGTTTTCCTTTAATATGTACCCCACCCCTCTGATTGTCTGGATCATTTTAAACTCAAATCCGTCGTCTATTTTTTTCCTTAGATACCGTATATATACATCGACAAGATTGGAGCTTCCATATCGGTCTATGCTCCAGATATTAGATTCAATCTGCTCCCTGGTAACGACTACGTTTTTGTTGCGTACCAGGTATAGCAGTACGGCATATTCTTTGGAAGAAAGCTCAATTGCTTTGTCGTTTCGTTTGACAGTGCAGGTATTACAGTCAATGACCAGGCCGCCGCAGGTGTATATGTTTTCCTTGACGTCAGCTTTTTTGCGTGTAATCATCCGCACTCTGGCAAGGAGCTCTTTAAATTCAAATGGCTTGACCATATAATCGTCTGCGCCAAGGTCAAGCCCCCGCACGATATCGTCTACATCGCTTTTTGCGCTTAAAAATAATACTGGCGTCAAAATACCTTTGCTGCGGGCTTTTTTTAAGATTGTAAAACCGTCCATTTTTGGAACCATAATGTCTAAAATTACACCGTCATATTCTGCCATGCACAGATAATCAAACGCACTTTCCCCGTCAAAACAGCTATCTACACAATAGCCCTCTGATTCCAATTCTTTTACAATAATCCGGTTCATATCTTTTTCATCTTCCACAACCAGTAAACGCATATTTCCTCCCGTAAATCAGTAAACCTGGCTGTTTTTAGGACAGGAAGGTTTACTTAAAATATCTCCATTTTACACAATTATACATTATAAAACAAACATTAAAATAGGATTAAAACAAAAACATGGTTGTAATTCAGAAAATTACCCTTTAGGGTTAATTGTATGGGGGGGGGACGGCATAAGGTCCGCCAGGCAGGGATGGTCCTTAAAAAACAATTGACATGGCGTATTACAAAAAGTATAATGTTCCGTGGATACAGGAGGTACATGTCTATGGCAAAAATAGGACGGCCAAAATCGGATATAGTCAAGGATTGTATTATAACGATAAGAATGTCTCATGAAGAACGCGAAAAATTAAAGGATTACGCGAAAAAGCACCAGCAGACCATCACGCAGGCCATTAAGGCCGGCGTTGATTTACTTTATAAAACCAACAACCAGAAAACGGAGGAAACCAAATGGCACTCACCAAAAAACCCGTAACCGGGATGAAAGATATCCTGCCGGAGGAAATGCAGATCCGGGATTACGTTATCGGCGTCATCAAAGACACCTACCGAAGCTTCGGCTTTACCCCCATTGAAACCCCCTGTATGGAGCATATCACGAACCTTTTAAGCAAACAGGGCGGCGAAAACGAAAAGCTGATTTTTAAAGTGTTAAAACGGGGGGAAAAATTAAAAATGGAAAGCGCAAAGGACGAGTCCGATCTTGTGGATATGGGAATGCGCTACGATCTGACGCTTCCTCTAGCGCGTTTTTACGCCAACAACGCCAACAACCTGCCCGCGCCGTTTAAAGCGCTGCAGATTGGAAGCGTCTGGCGCGCCGACCGTCCGCAGAGGGGGCGTTACCGCCAGTTTACCCAGTGCGACATTGATATCCTGGGCGAGCCGTCGAACCTGGCCGAAATCGAACTTATCCTGGCGACGACGACGACGCTTGGAAAGCTGGGCTTTTCGGGCTTTGAAATCCGTATCAACGAGCGGCGGATCTTAAAGGCCATGGCGGCTTACAGCGGCTTTGACGAAGCGTCTTATGACAGCGTTTTTATTACGCTGGACAAAATGGACAAAATCGGTTTGGAAGGCGTGGAAAAAGAGCTGAAAGAAGCCGGATTTGCGGGGGAATCCGTAGACAGATACCTGGAACTGTTCAAAGCGGCGGAGCATGAATCCGACAGCGTAAAAGCCGTTTCCCTTTTGGCGGATCGTCTGGGCGGTCATCTGGAAGAGGACGTCCGGCAGAACCTTACGGAAATCATATCAAACGTAGATCAGTCCAAATCGGCGGATTTTAAAATGGTGTTTGATCCGACCTTAGTGCGCGGCATGGGCTATTATACCGGGACGATTTTTGAAATCGCCATTCCGGAATTTGGCGGAAGCTGCGGGGGCGGCGGGCGTTACGACAAGATGATCGGCAATTTTACCGGAAACGACGTGGCGGCATGCGGATTTTCCATCGGATTTGAACGGATTATCCTTTTGCTTTTGGAACAGGGGTATGAGATTCCGGGAAAACCAAAAAAAACCGCATATTTGATCGAAAAAAATTATCCTGCGGATAAGCTTTGCAGCGTCATTGAACAAGCGCAGAATGCCCGCGCCGCAGGGCGGCAGGTCTTAGTGGTGCGCATGAACAAAAATAAGAAATTCCAAAAGGAGAAGCTTTTAGCGGAAGGCTACGAAGAATTTGAAGAGTTTTTCAATCGATAGGAGGAGAGTACATGGCAGAATCAATGAGAGGGCTGAAACGCTCCCACCGGTGTACGGAGGTATCCGCGCAAAACATCGGACAAACAGTGACAATTATGGGCTGGGTGCAGCGCAGGCGCAACCTCGGCGCGCTTATTTTTACGGATATCCGTGACCGGAGCGGGCTGCTTCAGGTAGTCTTTGACGAAAACAGCGTGGGCAGCGCAGGCTTTTTAAAGGCGGGGACGCTGCGCAGCGAATTTGTCGTGGCGGTTGTGGGCAAGGTGCAGAAACGTACCGCGGCAGTCAATGAGAATTTAAAGACAGGGGATATTGAAGTAATTGCAGAGCAGCTGCGCATTTTGTCGGAAGCCGAAACGCCGCCGTTCCCGGTAGAGGAAAACAGCCAGACGAAGGACGAGCTGCGTTTAAAGCACCGTTACCTCGATCTGCGCAGGCCGGATATCCAGCGCAACTTAATGCTGCGCAGCCGCGCCGTACAGCTGATGCGTGAATTTATGGCAAGGGAGGGCTTTCTGGAAATCGAAACGCCGATCCTCTGCAAGTCCACGCCGGAAGGGGCGAGGGATTATCTCGTGCCAAGCCGCGTGCATCCGGGCAGCTTTTATGCGCTGCCGCAGTCGCCGCAGCTTTACAAGCAGCTTTTGATGTGTTCCGGGTATGATCGTTATTTCCAGATTGCAAAATGCTTCCGCGACGAGGATCTGCGCGCCGACCGCCAGCCGGAATTTACGCAGGCGGATATGGAGCTTTCGTTTGTGGATATGGACGAGGTGATGGAGGTCAACGAACGCCTGTTACAGTATGTGTTTCAAGAGACGATTGGCGTAGAGCTTACGCTGCCGCTGCCGCGGATGTCCTGGCAGGAGGCAATGGACCGCTTCGGATCGGATAAGCCGGACACGCGCTTTGGAATGGAGCTTTGCAATGTGTCGGAGCTTGTAAAGGACTGCGGATTCGGCGTATTTACCGGGGCGCTTGCGCAGGGCGGTTCTGTCCGTGGAATCAACGCAAAAGGGCAGGGCGCGATGCCGCGCAAGAAAATTGACAAGCTGGTGGAGTTTGCCAAAGGCTACGGGGCAAAGGGTCTGGCGTACCTGTCGGTGCAGCAGGACGGCACCTACAAGTCTTCGTTTGCGAAGTTTATGACGGAAGAAGAGCTTGCGGCGCTTGTAACGGCGTTAAATGGCGCGCCGGGCGACCTGCTTTTGTTTGCGGCGGATCAGAATAAAATCGTCTGGAACGTGCTGGGCGCGCTTCGTCTGGAACTGGCGAAGGAGCTGGATTTATTAAACCCGGATCAGTACAATTTCCTCTGGATTACACAGTTCCCGCTTCTGGAGTGGTCGCAGGAGGAAGAACGGTTTGTGGCCATGCACCATCCGTTTACGATGCCGATGGAAGAGGACTGGGAACAGGTGGATTCTAATCCGGGGGCGGTCCGTGCAAAAGCATATGATATCGTATTAAACGGCACGGAGCTTGGCGGAGGCTCCGTCCGTATCCATCAGAATGAGATACAGGAAAAAATGTTTGAAGTCCTGGGATTTACGAAGGAAAGCGCACATGAGCAGTTCGGCTTTCTGTTAGACGCATTCGAGTACGGCGTACCGCCCCATGCAGGGCTTGCATACGGCGTAGACCGTATGGTAATGCATATGGTACATGCCGATTCTATCCGCGACGTGATTGCATTCCCGAAGGTCAAGGACGCTTCCTGTCTGATGACGGAGGCGCCGGGCAAAGTGGACGAAAAGCAGCTTGCGGAACTGCGGCTTCGTATCGAAGAGTAAAGCGGCTCGAAGGTTTTGGATTCCGGGAAAATTTTTGCAGAAAGGAACGATGGGAGAATGAAAGAAAAAGGGAGATTCAAACAGTTTGCGGCAGCCGGTTTTTGTATGTTCGTATGTATTTTATTGTTACGGACGCCGGTGTCTGCAAAGACGGCAAATATAAAATGCGGGGAACACGCAACGGCGGTGCTGGACGATCTTGGAACGCTGACGATCGACGGAAGCGGCGATATGTATGATCAGGCGCGGATGGCGGAGCCGAACGGTTCCGATCATATATTTCAGGACATTTATACCGATGTATACCGGATTGTAATCGGCGATAAAATTACGCGGGTCGGGAACAAAAGCTTTACGGATTTCCCGAATGTGCAGAGCATATCCATCGGAAAAGGGGTAACGGCAATCGGGGAATGGGCATTTATGAATCTGGAAAATGCCATGTTTACCAGCATTGACATTCCTTCCGGCGTACAGACAATTGAGGATCGTGCGTTTGAAGGCTGCACGAACGTGACAGAGCTTTCTTTTCAGACGGGGTTAAAGAAAATCGGGAAATCGGCATTTGCCGGATGCCGCAGCTTGAAGCGGGTATCTTTGCCGGATGGGATAAACGCCGTAGAAGAAAAGGCGTTTTCTTACTGCAATCAGGATATGCAGGTTACCGTTCCGCAGAATATTGCAATTATTAAGGAAAAGGCGTTTTATAACAATGCAGCGTCCGGCACCATTACCGCAACGGTATATTCCCCGAATGTGGTACTGGGCAGCGACTGCTTCTGGTCTTCCAATACCAGGATAAAATGCTACCGCAATTCCACGGCGGAAAAATATGCCGCCCAGTACAGCTATGCCAGCAGTACTTACCTGGGAGTGGAAAGCAATCTGATTTTTGATGCGGCGGGAGGAACCTGTAAAACGGCGTCTATGCGTGTTACTTCGGAATATTACTATGCGAATCTGCCTTCAGCCGCCCGGGCGGGATATCGGTTTTTGGGCTGGTTTACCGAAAAGAAAGGCGGCACGCAGATAAAAGAGGGGGATTTCATTACTCAGGCCGCGGACAGGACCGTCTATGCGCACTGGAAGAAAATCTCCGTCAAAAAGGCCGCGTTTAAAAGCCTGACGAACAAAAAAGGCAAAAAACTGGCGGTTACCATAAAAAAGGTATCCGGCGCAAACGGCTACGAGGTACAGTACGGTACGAAGAAGAACATGAAAGGCGCGAAGATCAAGCGGAAAAACAGCACGGCGATTTCCGTCGGGAAATTAAAAAAAGGCAAAACTTATTTTGTACGGGTGCGGGCGTATCAAACGGACGGAACCGGGGCAAGGGTATATGGCAAATGGAGCGCAAAGAAACAGATTAAGATTCAGATTTAACGGGTGAGCGGACATAAGGCTTTCATTAAGACACAGTGTGCACATTTTCTGATTTCCGGCATAAGATATGGAAAAACGAATGGCAGGAGTAAACGCTTTGGCAACAATTGTAATAGATGCCGGACACGGCGGTTTTGACAACGGCGCCATGTACCGGGGCAGGAAGGAAAAAAACGACAACCTGGATCTGGCGCTGGCCGTCGGGAACCTGTTAAAACAAAAAGGATACGACGTAATTTTTACCAGGGATTCGGACGTGTACCAGTCCCCGTATGAAAAGGCCCAAATCGCCAATGAAGCCGGGGCAGATTATTTTCTTTCGTTCCACCGGAATGCGGCCGAGCAGGACAATACCTATAACGGCGTACAGACCTTGATTTACAGCTGGGACGATCCGCGGGCAGGGCAGCTTGCCGGGGTCATCAACGAAGAGCTGGAAAAGCTGGGCTTTCAGAATCTGGGGATTGAAGAGCGCACGGGGCTTGTGGTATTAAGGCAGACCGAGATGCCGGCGGTGTTAATTGAAACGGGGTTTATCGATCACGATAAGGACAACCGGATTTTTGACAGCCGCTTTGACGAAATTGCAGAGGCAATTGCGGGGGCGGTGGAACAAACCGTACCGCTGACACAGAATGCGGCAAGCCAGGAGCATAGAGACGGCAATAGCTACAGTGGCATGCAAATGGATAGCAATGCTGTATACGGCGTGGAAGCAGGGCGTTTCGGGTATCACACAACAGCAAATTTTTTGGCAGAACAGTTGGAGGATCAGGGATTTTCCAGTTATGTGTTTGAAGAAGACGGCATAGTACATGTAGTGGCGGGGAAAGAGGATTCCCTGGAAGATGCGTTAGAAATACAAAAAAAGCTGCGGGATTTAGGGTATCAGACGTTAATTATAGCGGCTAAGAGGGAATAATAAGGAATTCAATGGCACCATGCTCCGTTTATTGTGGCTTGTCCAATTAAGAATTGACAATAAATATCTCCACAAGTATAATGAACGTATTGAGGTAAAATGCCATAGCAGACGGAGGTGGCCAGATGAATGATATATCATGGAAGCAAAAAGCGGCAGCATGTTTTATTACCCTTTTTGTATTTATGGGCGTATTAGTTATGGGAGATGCAAAAGAGGTAAAAGCTGCCGGGGTGTCTTTGAGTGAGAAGGCTGTCACGATGGCGCCAGCTACGACAAAGAAGCTGAAATTAAACGGGGCGATCGCCAAAAAGGTGACATGGACTACTAACAATAAGAAAGTAGCCACGGTCAGCGGCCAGGGAAAGGTAACAGCCAGGGCAAAAGGTACGGCCAAAATCAAAGCCGCGTACAAGAAAAAGAAATATACTTGTACCGTCACGGTTGCATACGGGAAATATACTACATCGGACGGAATGCGGTATAAAGACATCAAGGGAAGCTTTGGACATAGTGGGCGCTGGTACAAAAAGAATGTGAACGGAAAAGAATATTATTACACAAGCACTGACGGCAGTGCCATATACTTTAAAGTTGTGGGCAGCAAATATGTGGATGTCAGCTTTGTAGCTCAGGTTGCAGCAGCGATACCCTATTATGCGTATTCAGTGGACGGCGGTTCAATGAAACGCCAGCTTGTCAGCAAAAACAGGCTGAACTTAGGGAATACGGGGACACATTATGTCCGCCTGGTTATTGATGCGATGTCCGAAAAAGAAAACCGTTGGGCAGGGGAAGCCGGAATCGGAATCGGCAGCATTGCGCCTGTAACAGCAGACGGGGCTGTAGCGGCGGTGAAGCCCGAGAATGCGACGATTGCTTTTTACGGGGACAGCATTACACAGGGTATCCGTGCATTAAATAAAAAGCTGACGCCTGCAGGGGCGAGCGCGACGCACAGCTTTGCCTGGTACTGCGCGAAGCAGTTAGATCTTGTGCCTTATTTTGCCGGGTTCGGGGGATCGGGTATTATCCAGCCGGGCTCGTTTAACAACTGCATCAATACTATCCAGAGCAATTCGGCATTCCATAAGACGGAAGGTTATGAAGCAGACGTGATTGTCGTAGAGCATGGGACGAATGATGTATATACCTATGGTGAAATATTTATAAACGAGTACAAACGTGTGCTGAACCTGCTGCACCAGAAGCATCCGGAAGCCAAAATTGTGGCTATGGTTCCGTTTACGCAGCTGCATGCGGATGAGATACGGGCAGCAGCAGCGGCTTATCCGAAGTGGTGTTCGGTTATTGAAACATCTTCCTGGAACCTTTCCTATACGGACGGGCTTCACCCCAATAAAGCAGGGGCAAAAAAAGCGGGGCAAAATCTGGCGAAGAAGGTCGCTTCTATCCGAAAGGTTACGTTGTATTAAAGATGCTGCCGGATTATATTGTAGTTGATCTGGAGATGACAGGGCTAAATCCAAAGACAGACCGCATTTTGGAAATTGGAGCCGTAAAAGTCCTGGGAAAGCAGGTAACGGAAGTGTTTTCAAGGCTTGTCTGCCCCGGACGTAAGCTGGATGAGGCTATTGTGGCGCTTACCGGGATTACGGATGAGCTAGCCGCGGAGGGGGATTGCCTGGACGATGCCGCAGGGGCGTTTTTAGAGTTTGCCGGAGAATTGCCCTGGGTGGGGCATAATGTGATATTTGATTATCAATTTATCCGGCAATGGGAGATCAACCACCGGATAAAAAGGCGGTGTTATGCCGTGGATACGTTAAAGATTGCGAGGAAATGCTTAGAAGGGCTTGAGCATAAATCCCTGGATTATCTCTGCGGCTACTATCATATAGAACGAAAGGGGCGCCACCGGGCATTAGAGGACGCCAAAGCAACGCAGCTCCTTTACGAAATCCTGGAACGGGGCTTCCTAGAAAAAGAGCCGGGGCTGTTTGCCGCAAAAGAACTGCAGTACAAGGCAAAGCGGCAGTCCCCGGCAACATCCAGGCAGATAGAATATTTAAACGGATTGTTAAAGCGGTATCAGGTAAAGCCCCCCATTCCTCTGGCACAGATGAGCCGTAGCGATGCGTCGCGGTTTACTGACCGGATAATTAGGGAATACGGCAAGCCGTCCCCTTAAGATTGATCCAGCTTTGGCAAAACCAGGCGGCGGAACGGCTCTTCCATACTAGAGACGGTATCCCGTATGGTGTTTATTTTTTCCGGAGTGCCCTGTTTTAGGTATAATTCGGCAAGCAGCAGGTAGATCCGGCTGGACTGGATCCGCAGCTCCGCCGCATACTCCAAAGCGGCAATGGCAGCGCTAGTATCGCAAAGCTCCAGCTGGCGGCTGGCATAATCTAAAAACAAGGCTGCGAGCCGGTGGTAATTGTCGTCATATTCGCTTAAGGCCGGCAGGTTGGCGGGTCCGTACATGAGCTTTAAATCCGTGTTGGAATACTGGGATAGGTTGATTATTTTTTGGTTGGACAACCCCTTTAATTCTGATTCTATAATATTTAGCTTTTCATCCGAAGAAACAGAATCGGGGAGGCGATCCGTGGTAAAAGGCAGGTAATTAAGGCCGGAGATATCCTTTTTGCGGGTATTATTTGCAAGGCGTTCCCGTTCCAAAAAGGATTGGTTGGCATTTTGCTGGTTCTGTGTCTGCTTGGTGCGTTTAAAGGCAAGGTATACTAAAAAAATGATAAACCATATAAAAATAATAGGTATTGGGAGTCTCATAGCTGGATTTCCTTTCTGTATAGTTTATTTAAAAATGAGGTGATAATATGTTGCATTTTTTCAGCCCAAAAAACAATCGGGTGATAGCAGGCGTCATTGCGGCGGTACTGGTGGTTTCTATGGTAGTCTCTGGAATTTTATCTATTCTGTTGTAGTGTTTTTGTCCTGTTACAAATATACAGAAATAAACGGGATCTGTCAAATATATTCGTTGATCTGCATCTTGAAAAAAGCAGGCCGGATGATTTAAAATGGAACTCATAACGATAAATCACAGAAAGGAAGGTACTATGAAAAAATATATCAAACTGCTGCCATTGTTTGCTGTGGCGTTTACTGCATGCGCTATTGGACATTCCATGATAACGGCAGACGCTGGGGAGGGCACAATAATCCCTGATACAGTCTATATTGGTGATATTGACGTTAGCGGCATGACGGAAGAAGAAGCAGGGCGTGCGCTGGATTCTTATGTCAATTCTATGCGCAATAAGGTATTTACACTGACAACCGGGGATAAGCAGATCCAGGTTTCGGCAGAGGATATGGGGTTATCCATTGCAGATACGGATTTATTGATTGAAGAGGCCATGAATATCGGCAGGACAGGCAATCTGATTGCCCGTTACAAAGATAAGAAGGATCTGGAAAAAGAACCTAAGAAATTTGACATTACTTTTGATGCCGACAAGGATAAAATCGAAACGCTGCTTGGCGTCAACGAGGAAAACCTTAACCAGGAAGCCGTAAACTGCGGTTTAAAACGGGAAAACGGCTCATTTACGATTATTGACGGAGCAAACGGGATCGAGGTCAATACGGCGGAATCTGTCAAGGTGATACAAGAATACTTACAGCAGGAATGGGATGGGGAGAATGCGTCCATTGACCTGGTGACGAAGGTTACTGAGCCGCTTGGGACAAAGGAAGAGCTCTCAAAGGTCACAGACGTGCTGGGGTCGTTCCACACTGATTACAGCTCTTCGGCTGCTGGCAGGGCTAAAAACGTAAGGAACGGAGCTGAGCTTATTAACGGTTCGGTGGTTTATCCGGGCGAGCAGTTTTCTGTATACGAAGCGGTTAGCCCGTTTGACGCGGAGCACGGGTACGAGCTGGCCGGGTCGTATGAGAACGGGACAACTGTCCAGACATACGGCGGCGGTATCTGCCAGGTGTCTACGACGCTATATAATGCGGTAATCCTCTCCGAGCTGCAGGTGGACGAGCGTTTTAACCACTCCATGATTGTCAATTATGTGAAGCCATCTATGGACGCTGCGATTGCCGGCACGTCAAAGGATTTAAAATTTACCAACAATACAGACGCCCCGATTTATATTGAAGGCTATACAAACGGGGGGCAGCTCTATTTTACTATTTACGGGGAGGAAACGAGGCCTTCCAACCGCGAGGTAATCTACGAAAGTGAAACATTAAGCAAGACCGAACCTGGGACAACGCTGCGTGCAGACGGTTCAAAAGGGATCGGATACTTTGCGACTGTTTCAAGCTCCCATACCGGATATACAGCGAAGCTCTGGAAAATAGTAAAGGTCAACGGCGTAGAGGAAAGCAGGACTGAATTTAACAGCAGCCGTTATAACCCGTCCAACCGGGTAGTTGCCGTGGGTACAGGTACGGACAATCCAGAAGCCGCAGCGCAGATGGCGGCGGCGATTGCGAGCGGGGACGAGGCGACCGTAAGGAATACGGTAGCCGCGATCCAGAACAATGCAGCGGCAGCAGCGGCGGCGGCAGAACAGCAGGCGGCAGAACAGCAGGCGGCAGAGCAGGCAGCAGCGCAGCAGGCGGCAGAGCAGCAGGCGATGGAAGAGAAGGAAGATAAGAAGGAAGACAAAAAAGAAGATAAAAAACCCGACAAGAAGGAAGATTAAAAGAATAGGAAAAACAGATAAGGCTGTCTTTTGGCTATACCGAAGACAGCCTTGTTGTGGATTACAGGTGAGGCTACATGAAAATTGGAAAAGTACCGGAAAGTGTTTTGAAGCGGTCCATTTTAAAACAGATTCATACCAAACGGGAAGAAGTTGTCTTAGGGGCGGCAGTCGGGGAAGACTGCGCGGCAGTTGCGCTGGCCGAAGATGAGGTATTTGTGCTTTCTACCGATCCGATTACCGGGACGTCGGTGGATGTAGGCAGGCTGGCGGTTCAGATTACGTTAAATGATCTGGCAAGCGCTGGCGCGGAGCCGGTTGGCGTAATGCTTTCAGCGCTTTTGCCGCCAGATGTTACGGAAGGGGATATTAAGGCGTTGATGGGGCAGGTAGAAACTGCCTGCAGCAGGGCAAATGTACAGGTGATGGGAGGGCACACGGAGGTTACCGCAGTTGTAAACCAGCCTGTCATTACCGTAACTGGGGTCGGCAAGGTGAAAAAAGGCGCCCTGGTGACAACTGCCGGGGTAAAGCCGGGGATGGATATTGTAGTGACGAAGTGGATTGGGCTGGAAGGGACGTCGATTCTGGCGAAGGAAAAGGAGAAGGAGCTTTTAGGGCATTTTTCTGCAGAATTTGTAAGAGGGGCGAAGAAATTTGATGAAATGATTTCGGTTTTGCCAGAGGCATCGGTTGCAGTCCGGTGCGGCGTTGGTGCGATGCACGATGTGACCGAAGGCGGGATTTTCGGCGCACTTTGGGAGATGGCGGAAAGCTCCGGGGTTGGGCTTGAGATTGAGCTTAAGAAGATTCCAGTGAAACAGGAGACGGTGGAGGTTTGTGAATTTTTTGGGGTGAACCCTTATGGGCTGATTGGAAGCGGTTCAATGCTGATGGCTTCTTTTGACGGAAACGGGCTGGTGATGGAGTTAAAGAAGGCCGGGATTGCTGCAGCCGTGGTCGGGAAAGCTACAGGGGGGAATGACCGGGTCTTGCTGAATGAGGGGGAGAGGAGATTTTTAGAGCCGCCGAAGGTGGATGAGCTTTACAGGGTTTTACAGAAGGCATGATGCTTTAGACGGCGGATTTTTTGAGATAACCAAAAGGATGCTGCATATTATAATATATAACTATTTTGGAAAGAGGAAATGAAAATGCGTGAAAAGATACTGGCATTTATTGAAAAAAACAGCCGTATTGCGGTAAAGGAGCTTGCGGTGATGCTCGGTGTAACTGAGGCCGCAGTACTAAATGAACTGGAAGCAATGGAACAGGAGCATGTGATCTGCGGCTACCATACGCTGATCAATTGGGATAAAACGGGGATTGAAAAAGTGACAGCTATGATCGAAGTGCGCGTTACCCCGCAGCGTGGTATGGGATTTGATAAGGTGGCGGAGCGGATTTACAATTACCCGGAGGTGGAATCGGTTTATTTGATATCGGGCGGGTTTGATTTTATGGTTACGCTGGAAGGAAAGACGCTGCGGGAGGTATCCCAGTTTGTGTCGGAGAAGCTCTCCCCTCTGGATTCGGTGCTCTCTACCAAAACGAATTTTATTCTGAAGAAATATAAGGATCACGGTACGATTATGGCTGAGCCGGCAAAAGATGAAAGGATGAAGATTGCGCCATGAGAAATCCATTGTCAAAAACAATTGTTGGGATAGAGCCTTCTGGTATCCGGAAATTTTTTGATATCGTCAATGAGATGGACGATGCCATTTCCCTTGGCGTGGGCGAGCCGGATTTTGATACGCCGTGGCATGTCCGGGATGAGGGTATTTATTCTTTGGAAAAAGGCAGGACATTTTATACCTCAAACGCGGGGCTTAAGGATTTAAAAGTTGAAATTGCACGTTATCTGGAGCGTAAATACAGCGTTTCGTATGATTTGGATCATGAAATTCTGGTGACTGTAGGTGGCAGCGAGGCAATTGATATTGCCATGCGGGCGATGTTAGATCCGGGCGATGAGGTTTTGATCCCGCAGCCTAGCTTTGTGTCGTATCTGCCATGTGCTGTGCTTGCGAACGGGGTTCCGGTTGTCATTGAATTGAAGGCCGAGGATGAGTTCCGGCTTACGGCGGAGGCGCTTCAGGCAGCAATTACGCCAAGGACTAAGATTTTGGTGCTGCCGTTCCCGAATAACCCGACGGGGGCCATTATGCGGCGGGGGGATTTGGAGGAAATCGCGAAGGTTGTTATAGAGCATGATTTGTATGTGATTAGTGATGAAATTTATGCTGAGCTGACGTATGGGGAAGAACCGCATGTGTCTGTTGCTTCGCTGCCGGGGATGTGGGAGAGGACGGTTTTAATCAATGGGTTTTCCAAGGCATATGCTATGACAGGGTGGCGTCTTGGATATGCGTGCGGGCCTAAGGTGATTTTGGAGCAGATGCTCAAAATCCATCAGTTTGCCATTATGTGCGCGCCGACTACAAGCCAGTATGCGGCGGTGGAGGCGCTTAAGAACGGGGATGCGGATATAGAAAGAATGCGGGAAGAATATGACGCGAGGAGGCGTTATCTGTTACACCGGTTCCGGGAGATGGGGATTTCCTGCTTTGAACCGTACGGGGCGTTTTATATGTTTCCCTGCATTAAAAAATTTGGCATGACGTCGGAAGAGTTTGCCGAAAAGCTGCTGGAATGCGAAAAAGTGGCGGTAGTGCCGGGGACGGCTTTTGGCGCAGGCGGAGAAGGGTTTGTCCGTGTGTCTTACGCGTCCTCCCTTTCTGATTTGAAGAAGGCTGCGGAGCATATTGAACGGTTTATTGCTAATTTGGCACAGTGATCCATATGAATATGAGCAAAAGAATGAGCGGGGAAAAGGATGAATATTGTGTTATATGAGCCGGAGATTCCGGCAAATACCGGGAATATTGGAAGGACATGTGTGGCGACGGGTACGAAGCTGCATTTGATTGAACCGCTGGGCTTTAGGCTTGGGGAAAAGGAGCTTAGGCGCGCAGGCATGGATTACTGGCAGGATTTGGATGTGGCGCGTTATGTAAACTGGGAAGATTTCATTGAAAAAAATCCGCGTGTACCGCTATATTTTGCCACAACGAAGGCTAAGCAGGTGTATACAAAAGCTGTCTATGAGCCAGATTGTTATCTGGTTTTTGGGAAGGAGAGCGCAGGGATTCCAGAGGAGATTTTGGTTGGATATGAAAAACAGTGCATAAGGATTCCAATGATGGGGGAAACGCGTTCGTTAAACCTGTCTAATTCGGTGGCAATTGTACTTTACGAGGCGCTGCGCCAGAACGGGTTTGTACATATGAAAACGGAAGGTGCGCTGCACCGTCTGCATTGGAAGGGACAGGAGACATAGCATGGGGATTATCAAAGCAGACAGGCTGGTTCATGAATATATCCGCAGGGATGAAGAAGGGAATGTAGAATCTATCCAGACCGCATTAGACCATATTGATCTTGACGTGCAGCCGGGTTCATTTATTGCGGTTTTAGGGCATAATGGATCGGGCAAGTCTACTCTTGCCAAGCATCTTAATGCTTTGCTTTTGCCGGGGGAAGGGACGCTTTATGTGGATGGGATGGACACGTCCGACGGCAAGCATACTTATGATATCAGGCGTTCGGCGGGCATGGTGTTCCAGAATCCGGACAACCAGATTATTGCAAGCGTCGTAGAGGAGGACGTTGGGTTTGGCCCGGAAAATATAGGGGTGCCAACGGATGAAATATGGACGCGCGTTGAGGAAAGTTTAAAATCGGTCGGTATGTTAAAATACCGCAGCCACTCTCCCAACCGGCTTTCCGGCGGTCAGAAGCAGCGGGTGGCGATTGCCGGCGTAATGGCAATGGAGCCAAAGTGTATTGTGCTTGATGAACCGACTGCTATGCTTGACCCAAACGGCAGGAAAGAAGTGTTAAAAGCCGTCCATGCGTTAAATAAAAAAAAGGGTGTAACAGTCCTTTTGATTACGCATTATATGGAAGAGGTTGTGGGGGCTGATTTTGTATATGTGATGGATCAGGGTAAAATTGTGATGCAGGGGACGCCGAAGGAGATTTTTTCTAAGGTGGACAAGCTAAAGAAATACCGCTTAGACGTGCCGCAGATTACGCTTTTAGCACATAAGCTGCGGGAAGCGGGCCTGTCCATTTCGAGAGGGATTCTGACAAGGGAGGAATTAGCGGCAGAGCTGGTTCAGCTATATGGGAGCAAAAAATAATGTCAATGATTTTAGATAAAGTAAGCTATGTTTATGGCGAAGGGACGGCATATGAAAGCTGGGCTTTAAAAAATATTAACTTAAAAATCGAAGACGGGCAGTTTATCGGCATTATCGGCCATACCGGATCAGGCAAATCGACGTTAATCCAGCATTTTAACGGAATTTTAAAGGCAACGGCTGGAGGGATTTATTTTAATGGCCGGGATATATACGAGGAAGACTACGATAAAAGGCAGCTTCGCACACAGGTGGGATTAGTATTCCAGTACCCAGAGCACCAGCTGTTTGAGACGACAATTTTTGACGATGTCTGTTTTGGCCCGGTCAACCAGGGGCTTTCCAAAAATGAAGCAGGGCTTAGGGCATTTGAGGCATTGCGCAGTGTCGGGATGCCGGAGAAGCTTTATTACCAGTCTCCGTTTGACCTTTCTGGCGGCCAGAAACGCCGTGTGGCGATTGCCGGCGTGTTGGCCATGAAGCCAAAGATGCTTATTCTGGACGAACCTACTGCAGGGCTTGATCCCAAAGGGCGGGACGAAATACTGGATTTGATTGCAGATATGCACAAGGAACTGGATATGACGGTGGTTTTGGTCTCGCACAGTATGGAAGATGTGGCAAAATATGTGCAGCGCATGATTGTAATGAACGACGGGGAAATTATGTACGATGGGACGCCTAGCGAAGTATTTGCACATTATAAGGAACTGGAAGCAGTTGGGCTTGCGGCGCCGCAGGTTACTTATTTGATGCATGAATTAAAGGGGCAGGGCCTTCCGGTAAACAGTAAGGCAACGACGGTAGAGGAAGCGGTAGAAAGCATCCTTAAGGCATTCAGATAGAAGGAAGGGCTTATGTTAAGAGAGATTACACTGGGACAGTATTATCCGGCGGATTCCCCCATCCACAAATTAGATCCGCGTGTTAAGCTGATGGGGACGTTTGTCTACATTATATCGCTGTTTTTGTTTAGGGATGTGGTGGGGTTTGCGGTAGCAACCGTATTTTTAGTCAGTGTGGTACGTTTATCGAAGGTGCCGTTTTCTTATATGGTAAAAGGGCTTAAGTCAGTCCTGGCCTTGATGGCAGTCACGGCATTATTTAACCTGTTTTTGACGCCAGGCGAACATGTGCTGGCTGCGTACGGGATTCTTAGGATTACGTCTGAGGGTGTGAAAAATGCTGTTTTTATGCTGGTACGTTTGATTTATCTGATAGTGGGGACGTCGGTGATGACGCTCACGACGACGCCTAACCAGCTTACGGACGGGCTTGAAAAGGCATTGATGCCGCTGTCAAAGGTGAAGGTGCCAGTGCATTCCATTGCAATGATTATGTCCATTGCGCTTCGGTTTATCCCCATCCTGATTGAAGAGACAGATATTATTATGAAAGCACAGATGGCCCGCGGGGCGGATTTTGAGAATGGAAATCTGATAAAGCGTGTCAAGGCAATGGTCCCGCTTTTGGTCCCTCTGTTTGTGAGCGCATTCCGGCGGGCGGATGATCTGGCGATGGCAATGGAAGCAAGGTGCTATATGGGCGGGGTTGGACGTACGAAGATGAAGCCCCTTAAATATAAAAAAGAAGATTACCAGGGATATCTGGTGATGGCCGGATATTTGGGGATCATTGTGTTGTGGGGATGGTTTGGGCCTTTGGTTAAGGTTTTTATCTGAAAGGGAGAAGAAATATGCGCGTAAGCCTTACGGTAGCCTATGAGGGTACCAATTACCATGGCTGGCAGGTCCAGCCAAATAATATTACAATAGAATCAGTTTTAAACCAGGCTCTTTCAGATTTATTGGGAGAGCCTGTTGTTGTGGCTGGGGCCAGCCGGACTGACGCAGGGGTACATGCAATGGGAAATGTGGCAATATTTGATACAAATACCCGTATTCCGGCAGAAAAAATATCATATGCGCTAAACCAAAGGCTTCCGGCTGATATCGTTGTGCAGGAGTCGAAAGAGGTGGCGGCAACGTTCCATCCAAGGCATTGTAACAGTAAAAAAATGTATGAGTACCGGATTTTAAACCGTAAATTCCGGGATCCCCTTAAGCGGTATAATACGTTTTTTTATTATTATGATCTGGATGTTAAACAGATGCAGATGGCGGCGAAGTATCTGGTAGGGGAGCATGATTTTAGAAGTTTTTGTTCGGTACATGCCTGCGTAGAAACGACGGTGAGGACGGTGTATGCGCTGGATGTGGATAAAAAGGATGATGTGGTTACAATTCGCATTTGTGGGAGTGGTTTTTTGTATAATATGGTACGGATCATTGCCGGGACATTATTACAGGTGGGCAGCGGGGTGATTGGGCCAGAGCAGGTGAAGTATATTTTAGGGCAGAAAGACCGGGCAGCGGCAGGGCCTACGGCTCCGGCGTGCGGGCTTACAATGATGGGTATAGTGTTTGAGGGTGCGGATTAGGATTAGGGTAAAGTTTGACCGGCGGATTAACATACTTTAATCTTGATTTTATTGAAATTCTGTTTTGAAATAAGCTTTATGTGGAGTGAAATAAAAGGAGGCAATTGTATGGAGAAACGTATTTTAGTCGTGGATGATGACACAATGAGCCTAAAAAGAACAAAGCTTATATTGCAAAAGCTTTATGACGTTATTTTTGCGGAGTCGGGAGAAGAAGCTCTTGAATTGCTGAAAACTGAATAAATAGATATGGTACTTTTGGATATTGAAATGCCGAATATGAATGGAATTGAAACATTTGAGCACATGAACGAGATGGAACTCGACATTCCTGTGATTTTTTTGACGGCGTCCGGAGATGAAGACGATGTACTAAACGCCATCTGCCTTGGGGCTGTCAATTACCTCAAAAAACATATGTGCTACAGGAATTGTTAAAAAGGGTTGCAAAGGGGCTTGAGAAAAAATGAAAACAGAGGAGCAGACAAGCATACATTTGCTTTTAGCCAGCATTGTCACAGTATTTGGCGTAATGCTTATTTTGACCACAATGGCTATGGCATGGGAGCTATGGATGATTCCGATTAGAACCATATATGGTTACGTCCCTTCTCAATGATGTCATTACGACGGTCGCTATGCAAAACAGCAGGCACCAGCTGGAGCTTGTATTCGATATGAATCCTAAAATACCGTCCGTGCTTATCGGAGATGTGGAAAAAATATCGCATGTCCTTAAGATCCTTTTGGAGAATTCCCTTAAATTTACAGAAGAGGGAGGTATTGGCATCTGTGTTGAATTTCGCCGGGAAAGCTATGGAATTAATCTGGTTATCGATATTTATGATACCGGGATCGGCATGACGCATTCTCAGATTACACAGATGTGCAATGAGTTTTACCAAGCGGAGTCGGGGAGCAGCCGTTTTGCCGGGGGGCTTGGCATTTAAGGGTATCAGGCTCATAATTTTGACGGGCTGCTCAAGCTGCAGAAAAACCATGCGCTTACACATATATTTATTGCACAGGCCGAGTACGAAGAAAATAGCAGTTATTATGAAAAGATATCGGATGAGATCCAGGTGGTCGCGATTGCCGAAAAAGATTTTGTCCTGCATAAAAACAGCAGGCTGCTGGTTATCCGCAAGCCGTTTTTTTGCACTGTCGGTAGTCAATCTGTTAAATGGGGAAGCAACAGAAAACGGGTTTGAAAAAGCCCAGGCAGCGGGGCGCAGGCCGTTTTCGTGTGCCGGGGCCAAGGTTTTGGTTGTGGACGATGAAGAAATGAATCTGGTTGTGGCAAGAGGGGTTTTAGGCAGCTATGGGATAAAGATGGACACCTGCCTAAGCGGAAGGGAAGCCGTGGAGCGGTGCAAAAACAATGTGTATGACATTATTTTCCTGGATCATATATGCCGGGCTTTGACGGTGTGGAGACACTGCGCCATATCCGTGAAATTGATAACGGAAGGTTGCAGGATCTGCCTGTGATTGCTTTGACGGCAAATACGATTAGCGGAGCAAGGGAAATGTTCCGCAACGAGGGTTTTACGGAATTTATACCAAAGCCGATAGAGCAGACTGTATTGGAACGTGTGCTGCGCAAGACGCTTCCCAAGGATTGTATCCAGTATCATGCCGGCCTGTGAATTTAGCTCCAGGAACGGTACAGGAGACTGTGTCAAAGGAGCCAGTGCAGCCGGAAACCGTAAATGAAAAGGGGGGGCTTTCTTTTTTGGAAGTTTTGGCGCAGGACGGTATAAACGTAAAACTGGGATTAGAGTATTGCTCTGATGAAGAAGAATTTTACCGGGAAATGCTTGAGATGTTTTGTTCCCAGTACGAAGAAAAGAGGGACGAGATGAATGCTTTGTACGAATCTGCCGCATGGGCTGATTATGCCATAAAGGTTCATGCATTGAAAAGCACGTCTCTGACAATTGGCGCGGAAGAGCTTTCCGGCTGTGCAAAGATGTTAACTAATCTTTGACCATAAAATCAGTATGCGGGAGCGTATGTTTAGGATTGTTACGGGCGTATGTATGGTTGCGCTGATGTTTATTCTGCCAATGGGCAGGAATCTTATAAATATGCTGATTTTGGCCGTAAGCCTAATTTGCATAGCATTTACGGTGAAAATCAGTATTCAGAGAAAATGTATTAACAGGGGGGCTACGCTGATTGCGGCGCTCCTATTACTGCTGTTTCCAGTAAGTTTTTTTTCGGCTGGCGGTTTTTTCAGCGGAATGCCGGAATGATTTGTGCTATGTTTTATTTATATCAGCATTACGCTTGAGGGGAGGCGCAAAGCCGCGTTTTTCCTGTTTTGTATGGCGGAGACGCTGTTTTGCTATTCCAAGGGGCAGAAAAAAGAAATCGAAGAGCTGAACAAGGCGGAAAACCACTTTTTCTCAAGTATGAGCCATGAAATCCGTACGCCCATTAATACCATTATCGGATTAAATGAAATCATTTTAAGAGGGGATATTTCGGAAGATGTCGCTGAAAATGCAAGGAATATCCAGGGCGCCAGTAAAATGCTGCTTACGCTTATCAATGATATCCTGGATTTGTCTAAGATCAAATCAGGAAAAATGGATATTGTCAATGTTTCTTATGAGACAGGGGGCTTTTTTTCGGAAATTGTCAATATGATTTGGATGAAAGCGCAGCAAAAAGGGCTGGAATTTAGGCTTCATGTGGACGCTTCGATTCCGGGCATGCTCTGTGGCGATGAGGTGCGCATCAAACCAGATCGATACGGTGTCTAGTGGGGAGCAATGCCTAAAGCTGACGCAAGTCCAGCATTATGACGGTATTCTAATGGATCATCTGATGCCGGAAATGGACGGGATCGAATGCCTGCATGCACTGCGTGCGCAGCCAGGAGGGCTATGCCAGGATACTCCAGTCATTGCCCTGACAGCCAATGCGGGAAGCGATAATCAGCTGCTATACCGTAAAGAAGGCTTCAGCGGCTATTTGGCAAAGCCAGTCAACAGCGCGCTGCTGGAAGCGGCAGTGTTAAATATTCTTCCAAAAGGCCTGGTAGAACTCAGCGAGGATGCCGAACAGCCTGAGTTTGGGAAGGACGTTTTGATTTTTGATCAGGCTAAGAGGCGTTCTTTGATTGTGACGACAGACAGTGTATGCGATTTGCCGGAAACCTTGAAAAAAGAATTTGGCATATCTGTATGCCCTTATTATATCTGTACGGAGGAAGGGCGTTTTTTAGATGAACTTGAGATTGGGGCAGATGAGCTGCTTGAGCATATTTCTGCTGGGAAAACCGGGTATTCCCAGTTGCCTGAAGTGGAGGACTATGAGAGGTTCTTTGCCCAGAAGCTGACGGAAGCGCAGAATATAATACACATTACGATGGCGAAGCATGTCAGCCAGGGATATGACAATGCAATTGGGGCAGCGAAATCTTTTGAAAATGTAACGGTGCTTGACTCAGGGCATTTGTCCAGCAGTATGGGGCTCGTGGTTTTGTACGCTGCTTATCTGGCAGAAAACCATGCTGCGAAACAGGAGATTGTAAAAACAATAAAAAAATTAAGGAATTCCATTTCATCTGCGTTTATCATTGACAGCACACATATGATGTGCCAGGCAGGATACCAAAAAGGATACAGGTTCTTTGTGATACGCTTCTTTTACATCCTATCATTGTGCTCAAGAAGAGCAGGATGGTGGTCAGCTATATGCTGGTGGGGGGCTTTGCCCATGTTGCAAGAAGCTATGTCCGCAAGATTTTTGTAGATACCAGAAGTATCGACCGGAGGATTTTGTTTATTACATATTCAGGGATGGACGAACAAAAGCTTCAATACCTTCAGGCCCTTGTGCGCCAGTATTGCCCGTTTGAACGGGTTTATCTGCAGAAAGCCTCTTCTGCCATCGCCAGTAACTGCGGCCCAGGTTCTTTTGGACTGCTGTTCATGAAAAAAAATGATATTTCTATTTCTTTTTCTGAATCTTCAAAAAAAGAAATACCCAATGAAATTTAAATTGTAACATCATAAGAACTGTTGCAGAATGTGATCCTGTCTGTTTACTTGGCAGCGCTGTCCGGAAGGTACCGGACAGCAAAGGAACAGGCGCCGCATTCTGCAGCAGTTCTTTTTGTCCCCTGAAAGAAAAATACTACTGTCTGATCGTCTGCCGCATCCGTTTTTTTAAGATGACAAAACCAGCCCGCACCCTGCAGGACATCACTCTTGCGAAAGAAAGAAGCCAAATCGCACTTTTGACCGCAATACGAGACGCAAAAGACGTATCCAGAAAACAAACTAAATCTCCTTTTTACTTGTTTAAACAAATTTCAAAAAAGAGATTGACATGTTCAAACAAGTATGTTATAACATAATCAACAACATGTTTAAACAAGTTTTTCCAAAAAACAAACGGAGGGTTTACAGGATGGGTAACTATGCAGAAGACGCAAAACAGTTGTTACGTCTGGTAGGCGGAAAAGAAAACATCAAAAAAGCAATCCACTGCCAGACCCGTCTGCGTCTGACCCTGTATGATTACGATTTGGTCCAGAATGATGCGGTGCGCGCCCTGGAAGGCGTTATGACGACGAAAGACTCTGCTGATCAGTATCAGGTTGTAGTAGGTGAAAAGGTTAAGGATGTTTATAAAGAGCTTCTGAAATACGGAAGCTTCAGCGGCGGAGACACTTCCACCGAGAAGCAGAAAGGCAACAGCAGAAACCGTAATCCCATCGGGATCTTTGCAGAAACCATGTCTGCTGTATTCACGCCTCTGATTATCGCTATCTGCGGTTCCGGTTTGATGACCGGTATCCAGATCCTGCTTTTCAAGCTGGGAGCTGTTCAGACAGGGGATGCCGTCTATACCACCCTTGGCGTCCTGGGCGATGTGGCTTTTTACTTTCTGCCCTTCCTGGTTGCTGCCAGCGCGGCCGACCGCTTCGAATGCAACAAATACATGGCGATCACCCTTGTGGGTGTGCTGATGCATCCTACCTGGCTGACCCTGGCCACAGAAGAGGTTACATCCATTCTCTTGTTTGGCGTTATCCCCATCCGTCTGTTAAGCTACTCTTCTTCTGTAATACCGCCCCTTTTGACGGTATATCTGCTCTCAAAAGCAGAGAAGCTTCTGACAAAAGTCATCCCCGCTTCCCTGGGAACGGTTCTGGTTCCGGCACTGGAGCTTTTGATTCTGGGACCTGTGATTCTGGTAGT
>OFGE01000746.1_pt1 | contig 33949 bp, 26 predicted proteins | sample 1521681 | NCBI WGS metagenome assembly OFGE01 (sample SAMEA3504093, study PRJEB24116) | mouse gut metagenome | biome: mouse gut; feature: mouse-associated habitat; material: faeces | place: Denmark | collected 2011
GAAAGAGCAGGATAAGCGGAATCAGGAAGAGATTGAACACTGGAAAGAGGTAAATCGCCGCAATCAAGAGGAAAACCGCCGCAATCAAGAGGAAAACCGCCGTAATCAAGAAGAAAATTTATATTTGAAACAAGAAATTGATCGTCTGCGCAAGGAATTAAGACAAAAACAGGGTTAAGGTTATCTTGCATGGCCAGCATTAAGCAACTCCAGAAGCCCATCTGGGAGAACTTGGGAGCAGTTCACTCCCCGCTTTTCTGCCAGGATAGTCATTCATGCCGGAAACGAGACATTTTTGCGGACTGCCCTGGTATCAGTTACCTATAATTGAATATAAGGGAATCACATTGAGGATAGTATACATACCTACTGCCAGATGATTCCGTTTGACAGTAGATTATGCTATTTGCTATCAATTAACAGCGGATTGACTCACATTAACATCACGATGGAAACAAGAGGGATTGAAACCCGCACAAATACGCCGTTTCAATCCCTTTTTTCACTATTCCCATTCGACAAGTTATTTTGTTTAGCTCACCAAAAATATAGTTACTTTTCGTTATATTGATACTTTTTTAACTTCTTACCCGTAATGATACAAACCATACTTCCACTTACTCCAAGTATAAACATCATAAGTGCCGCACCAGAACCTTTTCCTGTACCAAAAAGCATTTTTAGAATTGATAAATCATCATATACAGCCATAAGCGGTTCGCATACATTATCTACCATAAAACCACCCAAAAACAATCCGATTGGGATGGTAAAAAACTGAAGCGTATTACGACACGCATAAACACGTCCCTGCAATTCTATCGGAATGGTACTCCTAAGAATCACATCCAAATTAGCACTCATAACAGGTACAAGAATCCACCCAATGATCTGTCCAATACACCACAATATCGGTTCTCTGGAAAAAGCCAATAAAAAATTTTCAGTCCCTAACGAAAACAACATTGTCAAATAAACGACTTTAACCCTATCCTTTGGCTTAGGTAAAACCGAAACGATCAGACTGCCAATAATCATAGCCACACCGGAACAGGAAGTAACAACCCCAAGAACATAGTGACCTCCTTTAGGATTCGGAAGTACATACCCTGGTAATGTTGCATCAAAAGCAGAAGCCACCAGATTAACACCTGCCATAAATAAGATCAGCGTCATAATCATTGGATTGTCTTTCAAAAACCCAATTCCTTCTTTAGCAAGAACAAATACACTTTCTTTTCGTTTACGATTGCTTTTTGGAATGCTAATAAAAAACTGCAATGCTATAAATGCGACTACAAAGCTGCCAATATCTACTGCTATCACACCATTAAGTCCTGTAAAAGAATACAATGCTGTAGCAATCAGAGGGTTTAATATGGATATCAGCGCCCCTGACAAAGAACGAAGGCCACTTGTCTTCTGATAATACTTTTCGGGAATAATAAGCGTCATAGCAACTTCTGATGCCGGTTGCTGCACTGTATTCATTAATCCCGAAATCGCATTTAAGACATACAAATGCCATACCATCAAACGGTTTGTACTAAATAATCCCAATACTACTACGGTACAAAACACTGCAAGTGCATCGCAAACAATCATTGTCTTCTTTTTATCGAACCGGTCTGTCAACGCTCCTGCAAATATACTCATTAACACATATGGTGCATAAGAGCATATAGTAAGTGCTGCAGTACTTAATGAAGAACCAGTCTTCTCATACAACCATAAAGTTAATGCAAATGCTGTGATACTGCTGCCAAGTTGAGATACACTCTGGGTACTCCAAAGAATCAAAAAATCTTTCAACTCATATAATTCAATTTTCTTTGTATTATTCATTTCTTTGCTCCTTTTCATATCAACTATTTCTTGAAACAGAAGCAAAGCTTGAGGATATCAGCCTAATGCTCTTCCTCCATGCAGCCTCCTCAAGCTCTGCATGGAGCTACTACAATACAAAGTATCATTTTTACTTACCTTCCATTTAGATCGAACAACTTGCATAGCCGAAAAATTATCTCTCACCTATATTATATCTACCAGTTAGCCCCATGTAACCACCAAACCAAAAGCCTTTTTCATTCGCTCAAAATCTGCTCCTATTGCCCGCAGTTCTCTGTTTTCCTCCAGTACATCCTCCAATCTTTCAGAAATCCTGTTCTTTCGTTCAGATACTCGGGCATCCGGCTTTATGAAATAAACGAAAATACAGACCCGGACTTCCCGGAAAAACACATAGCCGTCAGTTTCCGCTACCACCTGCTGGACAAGTTTCTGTTGGAATGGCAGCTTCGCAAAAAGCAGCTGGCAGCCGGGGAGATTACCAGAGAAGAATATCTGGAATGGAAGCTCAACTGGCCGCAGACCGCTGATGATTGCGGCAAACATACACCATCTAAGCAATGGCGAAAAGAATAAGATACACAAAAATATCCCTCTGGAAACAACCTCTGAAAATGACTTAAAATAAAGCTTTCTTGAGATTTGTGCTTTATTCCCATTCAATCGTCCCACACGGCTTCGGCGTCAAATCATACAGCACCCGGTTCACCCCCGGCACCTCATGGGTAATCCTCTCCGTAATATGCTCAAGCAATTCAAACGGCACATTCTCCACCGTAGCCGTCATGGCATCCACCGTATTCACCGCACGCAAAATCACCGGATACGCAAACGTCCGGGCGCCGTCTGCGACTCCCACAGACCGAAAATCCGGAACCGCCGTAAAATACTGCCATACCTTCCCCTCGAGTCCATTCTTCGCAAACTCCTCCCTAAGGATCGCATCTGACTCCCGTACAATCTCAAGCCTCTCCCGGGTAATCGCCCCAAGACAGCGAACTCCAAGTCCCGGTCCCGGGAACGGCTGGCGGTATACCATGCCGTCCGGCAGGCCCAACGCCTTGCCTACCACGCGCACCTCATCTTTATACAAAAACTTCAAAGGCTCCACCAGCTCAAACTTCAAATCCTCCGGCAGGCCACCCACGTTATGGTGCGCCTTCACACCGTCGCTCTCGATAATATCCGGGTAAATCGTCCCCTGAGCCAGGAACTCAATCCCTTCTTGTTTGCGCGCTTCTTCCTCAAACACCCGGATAAATTCCGCACCGATAATCTTACGCTTCTTCTCCGGCTCCGCTACATCCGCCAGCTTGTCCAGAAAACGGTCTACTGCGTCCACATAAATCAAATTGGCGTCCATCTGGTCACGGAATACCTCCACCACCTGCTCCGGTTCCCCTTTCCGGAGCAAGCCATGGTTCACATGCACACACACTAACTGCTTCCCAATGGCTTTAATCAAAAGTGCAGCCACCACAGAAGAGTCTACTCCTCCGGAAAGCGCCAGCAGCACCTTACGTCCGCCTACCTGTGCCTGAATCTCTGCCACCTGCTCTGCAATAAATGCATCTGCAAGCTCCTTCGTCGTAATCCGCTCCATACTGTCCGGTCTGGTATTATTTCCCATAGTATCCTCCTATTCTTTGCCGTTAAAGCAATACGTACACACCTTGCAAGGCTCGATCCCGATGGACTCTAACAAGTCGTCCAGTCTGTGGAACCTAAGCGAAGTGAAATTCTGCTGTTTTCTGATATCCTCAATTAACTGCGCATACTTGCAGGAACATGGATTGGCGTACTCATCCAGGACCTCCTGCGGGCATTCGTCCCCCTCACGCTTCCGAATCATCTGTCTTGTAATCAGTTCCATCTCTGATTTGGAACGTGAAAAGTTCAGATACTTACACCCATAGAGCAGCGGCGGGCACGCCGGACGGACATGTACCTCCTTCGCCCCGCTGTTATACAGAAATTCTGTCGTCTCCCTAAGCTGCGTCCCCCTCACAATAGAGTCGTCAATCAACAGAAGCTTCTTATTCTCAATCAATGCCTGAACCGGAATCAGCTTCATGCGGGCAATCAAGTTCCGCTGGCTCTGGCTGGTAGGCATGAACGACCGGGGCCAGGTGGGTGTGTATTTGATAAATGGTCTTGCATATGGAATCCCGGATTCATTGGCGTAGCCAATCGCATGGGCAATCCCGGAATCCGGTACGCCTGCCACCACGTCCGGATGGACGCTGTCCCCGTCCCGCTTCGCAAGCATACTTCCGCATTTGTAGCGCATCTCTTCTACGTTGACCCCCTCATAGGAAGAAGTGGGGTATCCATAGTAAACCCACAAAAATGAGCAGATCCGCATCTCCTTGCTTGGCTCCCTAAGGGTCTTTACGCCCTCCGGCGTGATAAACGCCACCTCCGACGGGCCTAATTCCCTGTAATCGGTATATCCCAGATTGATATACGCATGGCTCTCGAAGGACACGCAGTACGCATCCTCCTTCTTTCCTATTACAAGAGGCGTCCTTCCGTACTTGTCCCTCGCCGCATAAATACCTTCCTTGGTCATCAAAAGCAATGTCATGGAACCGTCCACAACATCCTGAACATACTTGATTCCCTCCAGGATAGAGTCCTTCTCACAGATTAACGCAGCAATCAGCTCCGTCACATTAATCTGCCCGTTGGTCATCTCCTGAAAATGTGAATGTGTACTTTCATATAGTTGGTTCAGCAGTTCATCATAATTGTTCACCTTGCCAACCGTCGTGATTGCAAAACTGCCCAGCTTTGAACAGATTAAAAGCGGCTGGGGCTCAAAATCCGAGATACATCCAATCCCCAGATATCCCTTCATCTCGCCTACGTCACGGTCGAATTTCGTCCGGAACGGTGAGTTCTCAATGTTATGGATTGCCCGGTTGAAGCCGTCCTCTCCATAAGTAGCCATCCCGCCCCGCCGTGTGCCAAGGTGCGAATGATAATCCACACCATAAAAAAGTTCTAATACACAATCCTTCTTTGATGCTACACCAAAAAATCCTCCCATATAAAATCTCCTTCTTTTCAGCTTCATAAATAGCCTGCCATACCATTTTTCTATACAGGTTATTTATTTTCCTTATATATCCATCAATATCATATCACATCCGCCGGCAAATGACATCCCTAAATCTGACAAATCTCTCTCCCTTCACCCTATGCTTGTCGGGCATATTCCACACATTTTCCCGTCATCATTCCACATTCTTTCATTTCCTCACTGGTACGCACAGATGCTTACATTCCCACTTACGGGCATACTCCAAAAATTCTTTCATTTCCTCACTGGTCAGAGCCGTGTTCTTACGGCACTCCTCTATCGTACATCCCTCTCCCAGCATTTTCAGTATTTTCTTTTCTTCCTCATTCCGGGGGCATTTTTCCCGCATCTCTGCATCATTCATTAAGCATCTCCTTTAGCTTCCGGTTCACAAGTCCGGGGTCTGCCTTTCCTTTCATAGCCTTCATGGTCTGCCCCACCAACGCGCCCAGAGCCTTTTCCTTGCCTCCCCGGTAATCTTCTGCCGCCTGCGGATTGTCCGCAATTACTTTTTTCAATACTTCTTCAAGCGCGCCTTCGTCATTTACCATTTTGAGCCCATGCTCTTCCACATAAACTTCCGGATCAACGTCCTCTGAAAATATTTTCTCAAACACTTCCTTTGCCACAGAACTGTTGATTGCCTTGCTTTCCGTAAGCTCCACCAGCTTCGCCAGATTTTCCGGTGAAAACGTGATATCTTCCGGCTCCATATTATGGTCTTTCAATAGGCGCAGCGTCTCCACCATCAGCCAGTTGGACACCTTTTTCGGCTTGCCGCAGATTCTCGTGGCTGCCTCGAAAATGTCTGCCATGTGCTTAGATGCCGTGATGATTTCCGCGTCATACTGGGGGATATCAAATTCTTTCTGATATCGCTTTAGCTTCTCCGTCCTAAGCTCCGGCTGTTTTTTTCGTATCTGTTCTATCCACTCGTCGCTGATGACAATCGGCACAAGATCCGGCTCCGGGAAATAACGGTAATCCTGCGCGTCTTCCTTGGAGCGCATGGCATAGGAGGATTCCTTGTTGTCGTCCCATCTTCTGGTTTCCTGGACGACGGCTTTCCCTTCCTCCAATAATTCAATCTGGCGTTCCCGCTCTCCCTCGATTGCCCGGGCGATTGCCTTAAAAGAGTTCAGGTTCTTCATTTCCGTCCTGGTGCCGAACTCTTCCGTACCTGCCTCCCTCACAGACAAGTTAACGTCGGCCCGCATGGAGCCTTCCTGAAGCTTACAGTCCGAAGCGCCCAGATATTGGATAATCATACGCAGTTTTTCCAGATAGGCGATGACCTCCTCTGCCGAGCGCATATCTGGCTCGGAAACGATTTCCACAAGGGGGACTCCGCTTCGGTTGTAATCCACCAGAGACGTATCGTCCCACTCGTCATGAATCAGCTTCCCGGCGTCTTCCTCCATATGCATCTCGTGAATACGGACTTTTTTCTTCCTGCCGCCCACCTCGATTTCTACATAGCCCTTTGACGCAATGGGAAGGTAGAGCTGTGAAATCTGGTAGTTCTGGGGATTGTCCGGGTAAAAGTAGTTCTTACGGTCGAACTTACAGACCCGTGTGATGTCGCAGTTGGTGGCAAGGCCAATGGCCATGGCGTATTCCACTACCTTCTTATTTAATACGGGCAGTGAACCGGGCATTCCCGTACACACCGGACAGGTGTGGGTGTTGGGCGCGCCGCCAAATTCTGTGCTACAAGAGCAGAAGATTTTCGTCTTTGTCGCAAGCTCTACATGGACTTCCAGTCCGATTACGGTTTCGTACATCTTTGCCATTACGCCTCGCCTCCTTCCATCTTCCTATCCGTATGACCGCTGACAAAACCCAATGTCTGCTCCAACGTATACGCCGCACGGATAATTTTATTTTCCTCGAAACAATTTCCGAGTATCTGCATCCCCACAGGCAATCCCTTGGAATCCAACCCTACAGGGACGCTGATTCCAGGCAGCCCCGCTAAGTTCACGGAAACGGTATAGATGTCTCCCAGATACATCTTGAGCGGGTCGCTTAGGCTATGCCCGAGCTTTAGGGCCGTCGTGGGCGCTGCCGGGGCGATGATGACGTCGAACCTTGCAAAGGCGCGGTCGAACGCCTCTTTAATAAGAGCCTTTGTCTTCAATGCTTTCAGGTAATAGGCGTCATAGTAGCCGGAACTTAACACAAAAGAACCCAGCATGATTCTACGCTTTACTTCCGCACCAAAGCCTTCATTGCGGGTCTTCTTATACATATTGTGAAGCCCTTCATATTCTTTTGTACGGTAGCCGTATTTTACCCCGTCAAAACGGGAAAGATTAGAACTTGCCTCCGCCGACGCAATCACATAATATGCCGGGATTGCGTACTTAACAAGGCTTAAATCAAATTCTTCTACAATCGCTCCCCTGCTTTCCAGTATCTTGACCGCCTCCAGAATCTTCTCCCTGACCTCGTTATCCAGCCCGTCGCCAAAATAATCCTTAGGTATCCCGATTCTCATGCCAGTCACATCATTTACCAAGGCGGCGGTGAAATCTACATACTTACTTCTGTCAATGGATGTGCTGTCCTTGGAATCATAGGATGCAATTACTTCCAAAATTGCCGCGCAGTCCGTCACGTCCTTTGCAATGGGTCCAATCTGGTCCAGCGATGAACCGTAGGCAATCAATCCATATCTGGACACCGTCCCATAGGTGGGTTTCAGCCCAACCACCCCGCAGAATGAGCTGGGCTGGCGGATGGAGCCGCCGGTATCCGAACCAAGGGCATAAGGGCTTTCACAGGCGGCCACTGCCGCGCAAGAGCCGCCGGAAGAGCCGCCGGGGACATATTCTAAATTCCATGGGTTTCTCGTGACGCCAAAATACGAAGTCTCCGTTGTGCTTCCCATGGCAAATTCATCCATATTGGTTTTCCCGATGATCACCGCGCCCGCTTTTTCCAGATTGCATACCGCCTCTGCCGTAAACGTGGGTTTGAAATCTTCCAGAATCTTTGAACTGCAAGTGGTTTTCATTCCTTTGGTACACAGGTTATCCTTTATCGCTACCGGGACACCGGCAAGAGGACTCTCAAGCATCCCTTCATCAATCTGCTTCTGCACTTCTTCTGCTCTTAAAAGGGCGCCTTCCCGGTCAATGGTCACAAAACTGTGGACGTCCGGTTCTGCCTTATCAATCTGCGCAAGGCATGCATTTACGGCATCTGTAACGGATAACTCTCTTGCTTTGATTTTCTTTCCCAGCTCAACTGCCGTCATACTTGTAATATCCATCTTCCATCCGCCTCCTATCCAATCGTCTTGGGAACCTTGAAGCATAAGCCTTTCCTTAACGGCGCGTTAGCAAGGGTTTCCTCACTTCCGTCCTTCTGGCTTACCGTGTCTTCCCGGAACACGTTATTTACCGGAAATACGTGGGACATAGGGGTAACGCCCTCTGTGTCCAGTTCATTCAGCGTATCAATATAATCCAGCATTTTCTCCATATCTGCTTTGGCATTCTCCTTTTCCTCGGCGGATAATTCCAGTTTTGCAAGGATTCCCACATATTCGATTGTCTCGTCTGATATCTTGTTTGCCATATCCAGTATTCTCCTTTACTTCTTCTAAGGCTCCAACCTGCTCATATCCCTTGGGAACAGCGTGGTCTCCCGCACGTTGTCCTCCCCCACCAGCTTCATGGTCAGCCGTTCCAGGCCAATCCCAAGCCCTCCATGAGGCGGCATGCCATGTTTGAACGTATCGAGATAGTCTTCCATCCCCTCTTCTGACATTCCTCTTGCAGCAATCTTCTCCCTCAGCATCCGATAATCATGGATACGCTGCCCGCCGGTCGTAATCTCCATTCCTTTGAAGAGAAGGTCGAAACTCAACGTATATCTCGTATCCTCCGGGTCGTCCATCGCGTAGAACGGCCGCTTCTTGGAAGGATAGTGGGTCACGAAAATGAAATCGCTGTCCCATTCTTCTTTCGCATACCGCCCAATGAGCAGCTCTTCCTCCGGCTCCAAATCAAAGGGATTGCGCATCTGATGTCCGTATTTTTCGGAAACCCGCTCTTTTATCTCATGGAACTTCACTGCCGGAATCTGGGACACATCCGGCAGGGTGATATCCAGAATCCTAAGTTCCTTTTCGTAATCTTTTTTTAGCATTTCCATGGCGTACTGTAAATATCCTGTCTCCATCGCCATAATATCCTCGAATCCGTCAATATAGCCCATCTCAAAATCCAGGCTGGTGTACTCGTTCAGATGCCGTTTTGTGTTGTGCTTCTCCGCCCGAAATACGGGAGCCGTCTCGAACACCCGGTCAAACACGCCCACCATCATCTGTTTATAGAACTGGGGGCTTTGCGCCAGTACGGCGGGACGGTGGAAATAGTCCAGCTTGAAGATGTTCGCGCCGCCCTCGGCGCCTTTTGCGCCAATCTTGGGTGTGTGGATTTCCGTAAATCCCTCGCCGTAGAGGAAATCCCGGAATGCCCGCACAAGCCCCTCCTGAATCCGGAACTTGGCCCGCTCCCGGATGTTCCTAAGGGCGATGGAGCGGTAATTCATCTTCGCCTCCAATGAAGTGTTCAGTTTCCATTTGCCAATGGCAAGGGGCAGCATTTCATCGGACGGCTGGCTCAAAATGCGGATTTTCTCCATCCGGATTTCTATCCCGCCCGGAGCTTTCTCATTTTCTTCTAAAATGCCTTCTACCTCAACCGTGGAAGCCTCCCTGATATCTTTCAGCTTAAAATCTGCGGCGCCTTCTTCATACACTCCCTGAAGAAGCCCTTCTCTTTTCCTAAGGATTACGAATGCTACCGTACCCATATCGCGGATTGCGTGGACGGCTCCATTGACCTTCACCTTCTGCCCGGGCTTTGCCTGCCCCAGTAACTCGCTGATTTCCAATGTTTCCTTCTTTCTTACGCCTGTGAAATAATCCATAATTGTCCTCCTTTTTCCATCTGACTGTTGCTGCTGTCATGTATTCCGGGGGTGAGACATCCTGTAAATGATAAAATCTCATGGTCAATAATCGTAGGATTTTATCATCTCAGGACAACGTAAAAAGTCCCGGAATACATGTCTGTATTCCGGGACGGATATTCTGATACTATCCGCGGTACCACCCGCATTGAATCCTAAAGAAATGATACCGGACGTCTGTCCGGCAACCGGATTCCCCTCTGCAGAAACCACATGCAGCGCCTAGTGTACTAGCATATGATTCCTCACGCTTAACGCGCGCCCACGTACCGGCCTACTTAGGTTCGACCGGTCAGCTCCGGAGTGTTCCCTATTGTCCTTATTCCTCAAGAAGCGCTCTCAGTCGGTGACGCTTCATTCCTGTCAAGTTCCAAAGGACAGAGTCTCTTTCATAGCCTTTTAAAAATATGCCTCTTATCTTAGCACACTCTTTTAGGGATTTCAAGCATTTTTTCATCGTTTCTGCCTTTTTCCGCCTTTTCATCCTGCTCCCGCCACCCTCCCATGACTTGTGAACTTACAGTTTCTATGGTAAAATCCATATATCAGAGAAACCAAAAAAGGAGTCTGACGAATATGAAATCTATCAATATGCCAATAGGCAGGTCTGGATTCGAGGATATCCGAGAAAACAACTATTACTATATTGACAAAACCGGTCTGATTCAAGAGTTGATAAAAACTCATGGAACACAGGTCACTCTAATTACCCGCCCGCGCCGTTTCGGGAAAACACTGGCAATGTCCATGTTGGAATCATTCTTCGATATCCAGAGAAACAGCCGGAAGTGGTTTGAAGGTCTGGAAATATCCCAGAATCAGATTCTTTGCGGGCATTGGATGAACCAATATCCGACTGTCTTTGTATCTTTCAAATCTATTGACGGACTGACATTTGAAGCCGCTTATGAACAATTGGCAATTGTGATTGCCAGATTATTCAAAAAACATCTTTATCTGATGGACAGCGGCAAGATTACAACTTACGATAGAAAAATAATAGATGAGCTTATCTCACAAAATGCCTCGCAAAATACAGTAAAAAACAGTCTTCTTATCATGACAGAACTGTTAGCCGCTCATTACGGAAAACCTGTAATCCTGCTGATAGACGAATACGACGTACCTTTAGCCAAGGCAAGCGACAAAAATTACTATCCCCAGATGCTCGACATCATGAAGGGACTCCTACAGGCATTCAAGGATAATCCTTCCCTAAAATTTGCCGTTCTTACAGGCTGTCTCAGAATTGCAAAAGAAAGTATATTTACAGGCGTCAACAATTTTGTATCAGATACCATCTCTGACACGCGGTTAAATGAATACTTCGGTTTTACCGAGCCGGAAGTTTTGGCAATCCTGAAAGACACAGGCTGCATGGAGCATGCCGACCGTGTAAAGAAGTGGTATGACGGATATCATTTTGGGAACTTTGAGCTCTATTGCCCATGGGATGTACTGAATTATGTGAATAAAGTCCGGACAAACCACATTACTGAGCCGGAAAGTTTCTGGGAGCACACCAGCGATAACTCCATTATCTCCAGTTTTCTTTCCCGCAATACGAGTACTGTCAAAGAAAAGCTGGAAATACTTATGGCGGGCGGCTATATCAAGGAAACGATTACAGAAAACCTTACTTATGATGTGCTGAAATCCTCCGAAAGCAATGTATGGAGCCTGCTCTATCTGACTGGTTATCTGACCCGGGCGCTGCCGGAAGAAATGGATTCATGGGATAACCTTGAAAAGGGCCAGATTGCATTGAAGATTCCAAACGCCGAGATAAAAGAGATTTTTAAGAAAAGTATTAACCAATGGTTCAGCAGCAGGGCTGTCTCCTGTAATTATGGGAAATTGTGGCAGAGCCTTTGGAATGCAGATACGGAAGATTTAAGCCGTCAATTATCGGATTTGCTGTTCGATACGATTAGCTATCATGACTATTCAGAGAATTTCTATCATGCATTTCTCACCGGGTTGTTTGCCGGGACAGAATATATCGTTGAATCTAACTATGAGAACGGTCTGGGACGGTCGGATATCGTAATTAAGGACCGTATCAACCGGCGGGCGGCCGTTATAGAAGCAAAGGCGGCAAAAGGCGAGGATAAACTTATGTCAGAATGTGAAGAAGCATTGGCGCAGATTGAAAAAAGACAGTATGCAAAAAAAGTGGAACGATCCGGGTACGGTAAGGTCTTGTGGTTTGGGATGGCATTTTATAAAAAGAAATGCTTGGTCAAGAGTAAATAAGCCAGATGTAAAACAGTAAAAATACGGTTCACATCCGGCTTTTCATTTCACTATATTTTATCCTTACATACAGTCACCTTGTTAAACGCCCCTACGAACACAACTCCTTTTACTACAGACGACAGTGTCAACGCCCACCAGATACCGTTAAGCCCCAGCGGTGACGCCGCCAACGCCACCGCAAGAGGCACTCTTGCCGCGGTAAAAACAATGCTGATAATACTGCACAGCTTCGTCCTGCCAAGCCCGGACAACGCGCCCACCGTCATCAATTCCACACACATGAACGCCTCGCTGATTCCCACAATGCGCAGATAATCAATAGATATCCCCACGACATTTGCCTCATGGAAGAAGATTTCCGAGATTGGTTTCGGCAGCAAGATAAATGTCAGCGTAATCAAACTTCCCCATATAGCGATTGTCCGGAAGGAAATCTTGTATCCCTTGCGTACCCGCTCCATCTGGCCTGCGCCATAGTTCTGAGCGGTAAACGCATTAATCGCCGCCGCAAACCCGTCCGCCGTATTCCAGGATACCGCCTCGACTTGTCCTCCCACACGCTGTACGGCGACCGCACCCGGCCCGAAGACGGCGACCATGCGGGTCAGCACCATGGAAATACCGCAGTATACCGTCCCCTGCAACGCCGTAGGTACTCCGATGCGGAACACTGCCTGAAAGAACCTGCCTTCCACAGGCTTTATCAGTTTCATCCCGGCAAGGACATTGTCCGCACCTTTTCCCTTCCATGCCCCCAGGATCATTACCAGCATAACGATGAACTGGGCAATCACCGTCGCGATTGCCGCCCCCACGACTTCCATTCTGGGAAACGGCCCAATCCCAAGGATGAGTACCGGGTCTAAGGCCATGTTGACGATAAGGCCGATAATATTTGCCAGAAGGGGCGTCTTAGAATCCCCCTGTGCCGTGTAAATTCCGGTCAGCACTACGGTCATGTAGGAAAATATTACCAGCCCGCAGGTTATCCGCATATAGCTTTCCGCACACTGTATCGTCTCTTTGTCTCCGAGATGGAATAAGGCTACAAGGCCGTCTGTGAAGCCTACGCTTACGATTGCAAATAATACCCCGAACAACAGTGTGAGCTGTAACGCCGCCCGGGCGTACTCGCCCGCCTCGTCCTTCCTGCCGCGCCCGAACGACTGGGCGACATTGACCTGCGCTCCCATTCGCGCAAGGGATGAAAGTCCCTGGGAAAGCCATACGTACATGCCACCCACACCGACGCCAGCAACGGCTTTCGAGCCAAGCAATCCAATCCACGCCATGTCGGTAATGCTGTAGACTGTATTTAAAAAGGACGACGCCATTATCGGCATCGCCAGTGCAACCAATGACCTTAAAATCGGTCCCTCCGTTAAACATACCTGTCTGTTCTTCATTCCATCACTCTCTCTAAAATTTTATCCTGTCGTCCAGTATAGCACATCCTGCAATATTAATCTATACATTTTCGGACTGAGTCCGACCGCCCGCAATTACAGCAAGTAATTGTTCTCCCTGTCTGCAATCTGTAAGCCGACTAACTTATAGGTCGCATACCCTCCCATTATCAACGGCTCTTTTTTGCATATTTCTTCTGCTTCTTCACGGCTTTCTGTTTTTAGGATATACATGCCCGCCATTCCCGGATAACCCTTAAAGATGCCGCAGATTTCCAACTTTCCCTCATCGTCCAGCTTTCTTATGTTCTCAACATGTTCCACAACTACCTGTTTTGTCATTTTATTATAGGTCTTGCTTTTCTCAATCATCATCATGTACATCATTTTTTCCATACGTTATTCTCCTTTTCATTTTATTTTTCTCATTATGGTCTATTCATATACTCCTTTTAAGGCATACGAACTCCGTCCAACAGGTGAAATCTGGCACCGCATAATTTCATTTTAGAGACATATTGCATCTGGAATATAAATAGTTTATCATAGAATAGTGACAAAAACTGTCCCTATTTAGGAAGGAGATTCAAAATGTCAAAAGCAGAACGGCTGATTGAAATGATGATAACAATAAATGCAAAAAAAGATTTTACCGTAGGGGAATTAGCACATGAATTTTCCGTATCGAAAAGGACGATACTGCGTGATTTACAAGAATTAGAACAGGCTGGTTTTCCCCTATACTCCGAAGTCGGGGCCGCGGGCGGATATCATATCCTGAAAGAACGCATTTTGCCGCCAATTGCTTTTTCAGAAAACGAGGCAAAAGCCATATTCTTCGCCTGCCAGGCCTTGCAATTTTATCGTGACTTGCCTTTTGAGCAGGAAACCCTTTCTGTCTTAAAAAAATTTTTAAATTGCCTGCCATTAGATATTCAAACCAGCATCACACAGATTCAAAACAAGGTCGTGTTCTGGATTCCGGACAGACATTGCGATTCTCCCCTGCTCAAATCAATGTTTTTGATTGTAATGAACCGCCATGCCGCGACAATACGGTATTCGGGGGCACATTCTGAGAGTACGCGCACAATTATACCGGTCGGCTTATATGCCATGAACGGACTTTGGTATTGCCCGGCTTATTGTACTGCGGCAAATCAAATCAGAGTTTTCCGGGTTGACCGTATCAAAGAAATCCTGGCGGAAAATCCCTATCCAAAAGGGAAATATCCTATCCCCGGGTCAATTCAGGAATATCTCGAAAAAACCGAGGAAAAAAAGGATTGCCACATTAAAATCAATCTGACAGACATAGGTGTGAAACGCTGTGAAAGCGAACCTTTGCTTGCAGGGGGATTAAAAATATTTCCAACTGGAGGCGGAATCATCGACATGGAAATAAACCTTGCTGCTTTAGAATGGATCGCCGATTATCTGCTGACATTTGGGAACAATGCCACTGTGTTAGAACCAGCGGAACTCATAGGGCTAATTCAGCAAAAAATATACGAATTACATCAGCATTATTGCATATCAAAATAATGGCAAGCGCATCGGCTTTCGGGGTTACGGATGGGATTCTGTGAAATACGATGTAAACAGTAAAATATTTCAAGATTTGGTAACAATCGCTATATAAAGGGGAATTACCTTGTTAATCCATCCCGCTTATGCTATCATATGTTTAATTTGTTTGTTCTTTTTTCGCAGATATTTTCTTACCACACAGGAGGCGCTGATGAAGCCACTAAAAAAGATTATCAGTCGGTATATGAATCTTGTCACATTAATCCTAATTTCCTTTTTAACAATCGTTATCGTTTATGTTCAGCTTGATGACACTCATCAACAGGCGTACAATGATGCCATCATGACGTTTCAGCAGATTGAGCAGGTTCTTGAACAGAACAATGCCGAACTTGCGGAAACAAAGGAAGAATACAGCCAGACCTGCCTTTACAATGCACAGGCCATTGCTTATCTGATTCAGGCGAAACCATCTGTGCTTGACAGCGTTGACGAGCTTAGGCGAATCGCCGTATTCATGGAAGTTGATGAAATCCATATTTTTGATAAGACCGGACGTATCTTTGCCGGAACCCACCCGGAATACTTTGATTATACCTTTGATTCCGGCGAACAGATGATGTTTTTTAAACCTATGCTGACCGATAAGTCTCTAAAACTTGTGCAGGACATAACGCCCAACACCGCTGAGGAGAAACTGATGCAGTATTCGGCCCTATGGAGCGCTGACGAAAGCTTTATCGTACAGGTTGGCATGTCTCCCGTCAATGTCATGAAAGTGACTCAGAAAAACGAACTTTCCTACATATTTTCTCTGTTCCGCGTGAATACGGAGGCAAGCTATTACGCGATTGACCGAAGGAGCGGAGAGATTGTGGGCTCTACAGATTTAGACTGTGTACATAAAAACATCGAGGCGATTGGACTCAATCTCAACGACATTGCCGGGCAGCCAAAAGGATTTCATGCTACCGTCAATGGCCGGAACTCTTTTTGCGTGTTCAAGTCCTTTGATTCCAATTATATCGGACGCGTCCTTACTGACCGCGCGCTTTATGAGTGGGTTATTATGAACACTATCGTCCTGTTTTCCTGTCTTGTCATAAGCGCTGTCGTCCTTATGCGCGCTGTGACCAGATATATGAACCGCTATGTCGTGGATGACATCTATTGCATCAATCAAAAACTCCACGCCATCGCCGCCGGAAATCTCGACGAAGTGATCGACATTCAGAGCAGCACAGAATTTTCGCAGCTAAGCAGCGATATTAACCGGATGAAAAAGAGCCTCTTGGATAATAACCGAAAGATGTCCTATGTGCTCAGCAAAACCAACATGTACATTGGGGTGTACGAGTATAACGAACAAATGCTGCCGGTACGCTTTACAGAGTATGTGCCGCAGATCCTCGGGCTTACCCCTGAAAAGACAGAACAGCTATCCGGCGATTACCGGACATTTCAGGAGTTTCTTACCCGTCTTCGCAGCCAGCCATTCGCCAATGAGACCAATGTCTTTAAGCTGAATGAACGCTATATCAAGATTGAAGAACTCAACGAAAGCGGCAATATTTTCGGCGTCCTCATAGATGTGACAGAGAACACATTAAAACGCTTAAAGATTGAACAGGAGCGGGACTATGACAGCCTGACCGGATTGTATAACCGCCGGGGGCTGGAGAATTTTCTCGCCGCCTGTTTCCATAAGCCGGAAAAATACTGCGTAAGCGCTCTTGTGATGATAGACGCTGATAATTTGAAAGTAATCAACGATACCTACGGCCACAAAGAAGGCGACGCTTATCTGACGCAGCTTGCCAGCCTTCTCGGAACATTTGCACCCGGCCACAGCATTGCCGCCAGACTGGGAGGCGATGAATTTGTCCTGTTTCTATACCAGTATCAGACAAAAACGGCGCTGTCTGGCGCTGTTATAGCGCTGGAAGATCTGCAAAATAGCAGCCGCGCCCGTCTGAACGACGATTTGGAGGTTCCTTTAAGTTTCTCCTTTGGTTACTGTCTGACGGAGGGACACGCCGATTACCATACGCTGTTAAAAGAAGCAGACGAGAAAATGTACAAGAACAAAAAGTCCCGTAAGTCCTAATGTACTGACACATTTACTTTCAGTCAAATGAGCAGAATGAATTTTCAGTCTGCAAGGCGGAGGAGGGAGGCGATGCGGTGGCATCGTTGACCGACGACAACGCGGCAGATGGAAATTCAGGCAAGTCATTTGGCGAAATGTAAATGTGTCAGCACACTAGTACATCGCCGGAGGGGATTGGCAGGCGGTATATGACGTAATAAAGAAGAGGTGAAAATCATGAAAGAAGGAATACATCCAAAATATCATCAGGCAACTGTAACTTGTAACTGTGGTAATACATTTGTGACGGGTTCTACAAAAGAAGATATCCACGTAGAAATCTGTTCCAAGTGCCATCCATTCTACACAGGACAGCAGAAGGCAGCTCAGGCTCGCGGTCGTGTTGATAAGTTCAATAAGAAATACGGAATGGGCAAATAAGATTGCAGGTATCGGGTTGAGGTTGTATGATCTCAACCTTTTTCTATATATGTATGAAAGGTATAGCTTTTAGCTGCGTTCGTCAATGTCGCGGACCAGGAATTAATTTCTAGTCTTTTGCTATGACGGATGTTTCAAAAGGAGTAGTATAGTTATGAAATCATCAAATATAGGCGGTCAGGCTGTGTTAGAAGGAATCATGATGAAGCATAAGGATGATTATGCCGTGGCAATCCGTAAGCCTGACGGAGAAATCCTTGTAAGCAAGGAGACATATAAGAGCATTGTCCACAGATGGAAGAAGCTGACTGAGATTCCGTTCATCCGGGGTGTCTTTAACTTTATCGATTCCATGGTTCTTGGGATGAAGACGCTGACCTATTCCGCCAGTTTTTTCGAGGAAGAAGAAGGGGAGGAGATGACAGAGAAGGAAGCCGAGAAGCAGGAAAAGAAGGAAAGCCTGCTGATGGGGGTGACGGTGGCATTTTCCCTTGTATTGGCAGTGGCTATCTTCATGGTGCTCCCTTACTTCCTGTCTTCTTTGCTGGAAAAATATATCCCGTCTTACGGTGTGCGCACCGTAATCGAAGGATTTGTGCGGATTGGAATCTTTATTTTGTATGTGCTGCTGATTTCCCGGATGAAGGATATCCAGCGGACTTTTATGTACCACGGTGCGGAGCACAAGTGCATTAACTGTATTGAACACGGGCTGCCGCTGACGGTGGAGAATGTACGGATTAGTTCCAGACAGCATAAGCGGTGCGGGACCAGTTTTTTGTTTCTGGTGCTTGCGATTAGTATTATCATGCTTGTGCTGGTCCGCGCCGAGACTCCGGTGATGCGGATTGTCATACGGATTGCGCTGCTTCCGGTGATCGCGGGGATTTCCTATGAGTTCCTCAAGCTTGCGGGGCGCAGTGAGAATGGGTTGGTGAACCTGCTCAGTAAGCCGGGGCTTGCGATTCAGAAGATTACGACCAAAGAGCCGGACGACGGCATGATTGAGGTAGCAATCCAGGCGGTTGAGGCGGTATTTGATTGGAGAGGGTATGAAGCAGAGAATTTTCACACTGCGGCAGGGCATTGAGGAAGGAACCGTAGCGTTAGAGAAGGCCGGCGTTGAAGATGCGGCAAGGGACGCCTGGTATCTCTTGGAATATGTCACGGGTATCGGCAGGGCGTCGTATTACGGGGAACCTGACCGGGCGATTTCAGAGGAGACGGCTCTGCGGTATCAGGAGTGTATCAGGAGACGGAAGGAACGGATTCCTCTCCAACATATTACCGGGGAGCAGGAATTCATGGGATTTCCTTTTTACGTGAATGAGCATGTGCTGATCCCGAGGCAGGATACAGAGACGCTGGTGGAGGAGGCTGTGAAGGCGGTCCGCAGGAAGGCGAAGGACGCGGAAGGTTTTTCTCTTGCAGAACGAAAGATTCGCGTCTTGGATATGTGTACCGGTTCCGGTTGTATCCTGCTGAGTATCCTGAAAATGTGTCCGGATGCCGAAGGGAAAGGATGCGATATTTCTAAGGATGCCCTGGCGGTTGCCAGAAAGAATGGAGAGCGTCTGAGAGTGGCCGCGCAATGGATTTGTTCGGATTTATTTGAGGGTTTCAAGGAGACAGAGGTAAAATATGATGTCATCATTTCCAATCCCCCTTATATCCCCACGGCAGACATCGAGGGGCTTCAGGATGAGGTGCGTCTCCATGACCCGCGGATAGCGCTGGATGGCGGGGAAGACGGCTTATATTTTTACAGAAGAATCATAGAGGATGGCGTTTCCTATATGAAGACGGGGGGAATTCTGCTGTTCGAGATTGGCTGCGGCCAGGGGAAGGATGTTTCGGAATTGATGGAAAGCCATGGGTTTGAAGATGTTACGGTAAAAAAGGATTTGTCGGGACTTGACCGTGTGGCGGCGGGCATTTACACTGGTGGCAGTGTATGTGCGGGCGGTTTTTTGTAGCTGGCCGGGATGAAGGATTTGATTTTGTATATTATATATTTTCAGGAGGAAGTAAGATGTTTGACAGATTAGAGGATTTGCTCATTCGGATGGAGGAAATCTTGAGTGAGCTTCAGGAGCCGGACGTGGCGAGCGACCAGAACCGGTTCCGGAAACTGATGAAGGAACAGAATGACCTGTCTCCAATCGTGGAGGCATACAAGGAATATAAGGCATGTAAACAGACGATTGAGGACAGCCTTCAGATGTTGGAGGAGGAAGCGGATGAGGAGATGCGCGAGCTTGCGAAGGAGGAATTGAATGAATCCAAGGCAAGGGTGGAAGAGCTTGAGCGGGAGCTTAAAATCCTGCTGCTTCCCAAAGACCCCAACGACGACAAGAACGTTATCGTGGAGATCCGTGCAGGCGCAGGGGGAGACGAGGCGGCGCTGTTTGCGGCAGAGATTTACCGTATGTATCTGCATTATGCAGAGGGCAGGCGTTGGAAAGTAGAACTGGTGGAATGTGAAGAAATCGGAATCGGCGGCATGAAGAACGTCACATTCATGATTAACGGAAGCGGAGCTTATTCCGTGATGAAATATGAGTCCGGCGTACACCGGGTACAGCGCGTCCCGGAGACGGAGTCCGGCGGGCGTATCCATACATCGACCATTACGGTAGCCGTGATACCGGAGGCAGAGGAAGTAGACGTCCAGATTGACGAGAAGGATATCCGGATTGACGTTATGCGTGCGTCCGGAAATGGAGGTCAGTGTGTAAACACGACCGATTCTGCCGTCCGCCTGACCCACTATCCCACAGGAATCGTGATTTACAGCCAGACGGAAAAATCCCAGCTGCAGAACAAGGATAAGGCATTTGCGCTGCTGCGGGCGAAATTATACGATATTGAGTGCCAGAAGCAGCATGACGCCGAGGCGGAGGCAAGGAAAAGCCAGATTGGGACGGGGGACCGTTCTGAGAAGATCCGTACCTATAACTTCCCTCAGGGACGTGTGACAGACCACAGGATTGGGCTGACGCTGTATAAGCTGGATAAGATTATGAACGGGGATATCCAGGAGATTATCGACGCATGTATTGCGGCGGACCAGAGTGCGAAGCTGGCAAATATGAATGAATAATGGCGTATTTTTTGTAATTAGAGAGTAACTGTCACATCATCAATAAAAAATCGGGGATGTGACAGTTTTTTTCAGGGTATATCTTCAAGGAGGAAAGACAAAATGGAGATACGTCGGGATTTATCTATATATTGGTCTATGTTTCATATTCTTTTTGTATTTATTTTATTATTCCGGTCACGGTTTACCAGAAAGAAGACGACAATCGTAACAGGGATTTGTATGGGAGTATTAATCCTGCTCAACGGGGGAGGGCTGGCAGTCCTTGGTTTTGAAGTGATGGCGAAAGTCTTTCTTCTGACCTGTACTGTCCCCAGTTTTATTCTCTTCTTTGCGCTGAGCGCAGACAGGAATTTTAAATTTCTTTTTTCCTTCTGTCTGGCAGATACTTCCTGTCTGTGGCTTATGGCGGTTACAAATCTGATGGACTACTTTTTGGGGGACGGGCAATACACGCTGATGCTTGTCAGCAGGTTGATTGCGTTTCCTATTATGGAGTATCTAATCTGGCGTTATTTGAGAAAGCCTTATCTGGAACTGCAGAACGGTGTAGAAAAGGGATGGGGTATCTTTTCGGGGATGACCATGCTGTACTATCTCTTGCTGGCGGTAGCGGTGCAGTATCCCACCAACATTGTCAACCGTCCGGAGGACATGTTTCAATGTATATTGATTCTGGCGTTGATGCTGTTCAATTATGCCACGATTTTTACATCGCTCTACAGGCAGCTTTTACTTTATCGGAAACAGCAGAACGAGCGTATTTTACAGGAGCAGAGGAACATGCTGAAAGCGCGGCTTGAGAACCAGCAGCGGATACGGAGGATGAAGCATGACATGAAAGGGCATACGGTCACGATCTCGGGCTTGCTTGCCGCAGGAAAGACAGAAGAGGCGATGGGATATTTGAAGGGCGTAGAAACGGATATGGATGCTTTGGACGGGCAATTCTGCGAGAATCCCTACATTAATGCGGTTTTTGCCCATTATTTCGGGAAGCTGGAGGAATTAGGGGCTGAGCGTACAACTGATATACAAGCCGGGGGAGAAGAGCTGCCCTATATGGAACTGTGCCAGATTTTGGCAAATGGGCTGGAAAATGCCTGTGACGCATTGGAGACCCTGGATGCAGGGAAACGTAAGATTTATGTGCAGATGAAGTACAATAAGAAACATCTTACCATACGGATTAGGAATCGCTGCCGGGACGGTCTGCATGTGGAGAAGGGGAGGATACCTGATACGGAAAAGAAAGGGTATGACCATGGCTTCGGGCTTGCTACCGTGCAGGAGGCGGCAGGCCGGCTTGGCGGGGATATGCTCTGTTATACGGAAGACGGGGAATTTGTATTGGATGTGATAGTGTCATGCCAGACCCTTCAGGAAAGGATGAAGATGTAAGGAAAAATTATCAAGAGATTATATTATTTGTAACACTTGATTTTATGCCGGGTCTGCTTTAAAATATATTTAATAGAGAACAGAGATTTGGACATCTCCAAGTTTGAAGAGGGAGGCAGATATGAAAAAGCGAATTTTGGTCGTGGACGACGACGCAATGAATCTGATGCTGACGAAGAGGATTCTGGAGAAAGAATACAACGTGCTTCTTGCGGAGTCTGGCAAGGAAGCATTGCTGAAGATGAAGGGTGAAAAGATAGATTTGATTCTTCTTGATATTGCGATGCCGGAGATGAACGGCATTGAGACGTTTGAACGCATGAAAGAGATTTCTGTGGATATCCCGGTGATTTTCCTTACGGCGTCGGGGTATGAGGACGACGTAAGGAGTGCGATCAGGCTGGGCGCTGTGAACTACCTGAAAAAACCATTTTTCCCGAAAGAGCTGCTGAAACGGGTTGCAAAGGAGCTTGATAAGGAATGAGGACGGATAAGCAGACAAGTAAGCACCTGCTCCTTGCCCTGATTGTCACGGTGTTCAGCGTCATGCTGATGATGATGACGTTAGTTATGAGGTGGGAGCCATGGATTGTTCCGCTGATTGCGGCGGGAATGTTCAGCGTATGGTTTCTTCATATTGGAAGATTTGGAGCGGAGGCTGTGTACGAGAACCTGTGCGCCGGGCTGATATTGGGGGAATTTTTCTTTTTTGGCGTACATAGAGGGATTATATTCGATATTCCTGCTGTGGCGTGTATTGTGCTTCTTATTTTTTCCTTGTTTGACAGAAAGCGGCTGTTGTGTATGACGGTCGTATTGTACGTGTTGGAAATGCTGTATCAAGTTTTCCTTCTGCATTCCATCGCAATCCATCCGGGAAGGCGGGTTTTCACCCGCCTTCTTCTTGGAGCTGTGGTGATTCTCGGGGCTGCTGCGATTTCAAGATATCGGATCAATAAGCGGCTGGAAGCAAGGAAGAAGCATGACGAGACATTCGTTCAGTTGGAGACGGCAGGGAAACAGAATGCGGTATTCCTGTCCAATGTATCCCATGAGCTCCGCACTCCAATCAATATGGTGGTCGGAATCAGCGAGGTCGTGAAGGAAAAAGGGATTCCTGGGGAAATACAGGAAGATATTGAATCAATCCAGATGGCGGGCAGGCGTTTATCTAACCTGATTAACAATATGATGGACTATACGGAGATTGTGGAGGGGACGTTAGTGCCGGTAAAAGAGCAGTACCGTTTTACTTCCGTGCTGAACGACGTGCTTGCCATTATGGCTGTGCAGAATGGCAGCAGCCAGTTGGAGATGGTGTTCGATATTGACCCGAAGCTGCCGGCAGTCCTTATCGGGGATTCGGAGAAGATTACGCATGTACTTAAAATTCTGGTGGAGAATTCGATTAAATTTACGGAAGAGGGCGGCATTGACGTCTGTGTGGAGTTCCGACGGGAAAGCTACGGAGTCAATCTGGTAATCGATATTTTTGACACCGGCATCGGCATGACGGATATGCAGATTGGGCAGATGTATGATGATTTTTATCAGGCGGATACGGGCAGCAACCGTCTTGCGGGAGGGCTTGGGCTTGGGCTGCCCATTGCCCGGGGGCTTCTGCACGCCATGGGTGGTTTTATCTATTTTGACGGGAAAGGGAGCGAAGGCCTTGAGGCGCATATTACGATTCCCCAGGGGGTGGCGGACAACGCGCCCTGCATGGAGCTTGACAATCCGGAGAAACTCTGTATTGCATGCTATTTCAGGCCGGAGAAATATAGCTGTGATGCGGTCAGAAGCTATTATGACAGGCTGATAAGGCATATGATGGAAGGGCTTGGCATCGAGGGATATCAGGCGCATAATTTTGAAGGGTTAAAGAAACTCCTGCGTACATATAAGATAACCCATGTATTCATCGCCCAGACAGAATATGAGGAGTACTGTGATTTTTACGAAGAATTAGCAAAGGAACATCGGGTAGTCGTGATTGCGGAAAGGGGATTTGGGCTGGACAAAGACAGCCGTCTTCTTGTGATCCGCAAGCCGTTTACGGCTCTTTCTGTCGTGAACCTGCTGAACGGCGAGGTGCGGGAGAATCGGTTCAAGGAGGCTCAGATGGCGGGGCGTAAGCCGTTTTCCTGCGAGGGAGTCAAAGTCCTGGCAGTGGATGATGAAGAGATGAACCTTGTAGTCGCCAAGGGAGTTCTGGGCGGGTATGGGATGCAGGTAGATACCTGCCTGAACGGAAAAGAGGCTATTGAACGGTGCAGCAAGATTTCCTATGACGTCATTTTCTTAGACCATATGATGCCTGGGCTTGACGGTGTGGAAACGCTTAGGCGTATTCGTGAGACCAATAATGGGATATATCGGGACCGGCCTGTAATCGCGCTGACGGCGAATACGATCAGCGGTGCGAGGGAAATGTTTCGGAATGAAGGATTTTCGGAATTTGTCCCCAAGCCCATTGAGCGTTCCGTCCTTGAAAGGGTGCTTAACAAAGTGCTTCCAAAGGAGTGTATCCATTATAGCTCCGCCCCGCAAATCAATCAGGATTGGGCGGACGTCGGACCTGTGATAAGGTATCGCAGGGCGGAAGATGAACAACCGTCCATGGCAGAAACCGCTGTGAAAGAAGAAGGTCTGTCTAATGCAGGAAGAGAAGTGGGAGAAGAGCGTTCCTCCAAGGCAGAAAGGAAAGCGGGAGAAGGCAGTTCATCCAAAGTGGAAAGAGAAGTGGAAGAAGAGCGTTCATCTAAGGCAGAAAGAGAAGTGAAAGAAGAGCGTTCACCCATACAAGAAAGAGCAGGGGAAGAAGATAATCAACCTGCGGAAGAACGGGCGGCGGAAGATAAACGGTCGTACATGGCAGAACGGGCAGGGAAAGAAAATGCGCAGGAACCTGCAGTAACGGAGCGCAGCAAGACGCAAGAGGAGAATGTCCGTACGGATAGGGAAAATGATGCAGGAGAAGATATGGCGGACAGCATGGGGAGTCTGCACAGGATATCCGGCGATGGAGCAAAGTCTCCGGAAGAGGATACGGATTCGGATGGATTTTGGCATGAAGCCGACGGTTCGGGGCGTGGGGAGTATGTGTCCTTCAACCGTCTGAAACGCACCGGGATCAATGTAAAGATGGGGCTTGATTACTGCTGCGGAGACAGGGAATTCTATCTGGAAATGCTGCAGATGTTCCAGTCTCAGAGTGCGGACAAAAAGGCGGAGATTATATCCCTTTACGAGGCTGCCAACTGGGCGGACTATGCCGTAAAAGTCCATGCATTGAAGAGTACATCCCTTACGATTGGCGCAGAACGTCTTTCTGCCTTTGCGAAGTTATTGGAGTATGCAGGGAAGCGGGGGGATGTGGAGTATATCCGCAGGAATCACTTGAATCTTATGCGTATGTATGACGATGTTTGTGATAGTATTGCCAAACTGTGAGATTTTTCGGATGCTTTCTAAGAGTACGCACGTATTGAGAGGAGGAAAAATTGCGTGATAAAAAATTGGATTACTGTCATCTTTGATCATAGGGTCAGCTTGCGGGAGCGTATGTTTCGGATTGTAACGTTCATCTGTATGGTTGCGCTGATGTGTATGTTGTTTATGGTCAAAACGAAGCTGAATTTGATTCTGCTGCCCATCAGTATTGCCATGATAGCCGTGATTGTGAAAGTCAGTATCCGGAAAGACCGTATCCACGCAGGGGCTACGGCGATTTCCATACTGCTCTTGATCCTGTTCCCGATCAGTTTCTTCACGGCAGGGGGATTTTACAGCGGAGTACCTGAGTGGTTCGTGATCTGTTTCATATACATCTGCATTACATTGGAAGGAAGGCGCATGTATACGTTTTTCCTGTTATGTGTGATGGAGACGTTTCTCTGTTATTATATCGCCTTCTATGTACCGGAGTCTGTTGTGCGGAATACGTCAAGAAGTTCGTTTTTCGATTCTGCCCTTTCGGTTATTCTGGTGGGAATGCTGATCAGCGTACTGCTCATGTTTCTGAATAAGATCTATGAGCAGGAAAATGAGCTTTCGCGGCAGCAGAAGAAAGAGATTGAGGAACTGAACCGGGCGGAGAATCACTTTTTCTCCAGTATGAGCCATGAGATCCGTACGCCCATCAATACGATTATCGGCTTGAATGAGTTTATCCTGCGGGGGGATATACCGCCGGAGGTGGCAGAGAATGCGAGGAACATTCAGGGAGCCAGCAAGCTTTTGCTGACGCTGATCAATGATATTCTGGATTTGTCCAAGATTAAGTCAGGAAAAATGGAGATTGTTAAAGTATCTTATGAGACAGGGAAGCTTTTTTCGGAAATCGTCAATATGATTTGGATTAAGGCGAAGGAGAAGGGGCTGGAATTCCGGCTCCATATCGATTCTTCGATTCCAAGTATGCTCTGCGGGGACGAGGTACGCATCAAGCAGATTTTGATTAATCTCTTGAACAATGCCGTAAAGTATACGAAAGAGGGCTCTGTCACGTTAGCCGTCCGGTGCGAACGGCTGACGCTGAATCGGGTGCGCGTCTGGTATACTGTGGAGGATACGGGACAGGGGGTCAAAAAGGAAAACATTCCTTATATCTTCCATGCGTTCCGAAGGGTGGATGAAGAAAAGAACCGCCATATCGAAGGTACGGGACTGGGGCTTAGCATCGTCCATCAGCTCGTGGAGCTGATGGACGGAGAAATCACCGTCAACAGTGTCTATACTAAAGGCTCGAAGTTTGTCGTCATGCTGGAGCAGGATATTATTGACGATAAGGAACTGGGGACATTTACCTTGGATTCCCGGTCGAGGGTACATGAAGGAGAGCGCTACAAGCAGAGTTTTGAGGCGCCGGACGCCCATATACTGGTGGTCGATGATAATGAAATGAACCTTGCCGTAGTGAAAAAGCTGCTCTCGGATACGAAAATCCAGATCGATATAGCGATGAGCGGGGCGGAATGTCTGGCGAAGACCCAGGATCAGCACTACGACGGTATCCTGATGGACCACCTAATGCCGGAGATGGACGGGATTGCATGTTTTCATGCGCTGCGCACCCAGCCGGGCGGGCTGTGCCAGAATGTGCCTGTAATCGCATTAACTGCAAATGCGGGCAGTGACAATCAGCTTCTCTATCGGAAGGAAGGTTTCAGCGGCTATCTGGCGAAGCCGGTCAGCGGCGCGCTCCTAGAGGTGGCTGTGCTGAGCATTCTGCCAAAGGAATTGGTAAAAATGAGCGAGGGCGTCGATCGGTCGGATATAGGGAAAGATTTCCTGATATTTGAGCAGACGCAGCGTATTTCGCTTCTGGTTACTACAGACAGTGTGTGCGACTTGCCGGAATCCCTAAAAAAGGAGTTCGGTATCTCCGTGTGTCCGTACTATGTATGTACGGAAGAGGGACGGTTCTTGGATGAGTTGGAGCTGAGGGCGGATGAGCTGTTGGTGCATATGGAAGAGGGACACTATGGATATTCCCAGCCGCCGGAGGTGGAGGATTACGAGCGGTTTTTTGCTGAGAAGCTGACCTTAGCCCAGAATGTGATTCATATTACCATGGCAAAGCATGCCAGCGACGGATACCTTAATGCGGTGGAGGCGGCGAAATCATTTGAAAATGTCACGGTCATCGATTCCGGACATCTTTCCAGCAGTATGGGGCTTATCGTGCTGTTTGCCGCCTATATGGCAGAACACCATGCCTCGAAGAGGGAGATTATCGAGAATGTGAAGACGCTTAGGGACTATATTTCTTCGGCATTCATCATCGACAGCACACATATGATGTGTCGGGCAGGGAGGGTGTCCAAACGGGTGCAGGTACTCTGCGATGCGTTGCTTTTGCATCCTGTCATCCATCTGCGTAAGAGCAGGATGACGGTGGGAGGCCTTGAAATGGGAGATTTTTCCCATATGGCGCGAAGCTATGTGCGCAGGGTGTTCCGGGATGCAAGGCACATTGATCGGCGGATCCTGTTCATTACCTATGCTGGGATGGACGAAGAGAGACTAAAATACATCCAACAGCTTGTACGGCAGTATTGCCCGTTTGAGAGGGTATATCTGCAAAAAGCATCCTCTGCGATTGCAAGTAACTGCGGGCCTGGGGCCTTCGGGCTGCTGTTCATGAAGAAGAATGAAGCGGTTATTTCTTTTTCTCAGGCGTCGAAGCCGGATATGTAAAGGGAATGTGCGTACGGGGCAATCAAGTATTGCGGTAAAATAAGCGGGAGGCAAATGAAAATGAAAGTATTAGTTACGGGCTTTGATCCTTTTGGGGGAGAGTCGGTGAATCCAGCGTTTGAGGCGGTTAAGCTGCTGCCTGACGAGATAGCGGGAGCCGAGGTTGTTAAGTTGGAGATACCGACTGCATTTTCAAGGAGCAGCTTGGCTGTGGAGGAGGGAATCCGGAAATACGGGCCGGATATCGTGATAAATGTAGGGCAGGCAGGGGGACGTTCCTGTGTGACCATCGAGCAGGTGGCGCTCAACCTTGCGGAGGCGTGTATCCCGGACAACGACGGTGAGCAGCCGTCGGATATGCCGCTTCAGGAAAACGGGGAACCGGCATACTATGCGACGATTCCGGTGAAGGCAATCGTGAAGAATATCCGTGCTCACAAGATCCCCTGCCATATTTCTTATACGGCGGGAACCTATGTGTGTAACAGCGTTATGTACCAAGTGCTTCATATGGCCGCGACGAAATATCCCCGTATCCGCGCAGGATTTATCCATGTGCCCTTTGCGGCGGAGCAGGCGGTAGAAAAACCCAACGGGACGCCGTTCATGTCCCTTGGGATGATTGCTGAATGTTTGGAGTATGCCATTGAGGCGGCGGTGAAAAATGGAGAGGACATTGTGGAAGTAATGGGAGAGACGCATTAGGGTAACAAGGACGCCGACGGGAATTAAGGGATAAAAACTTAATTCCCGCCGGCGTTCTTTTTCATCACAAATGAAATGTTACAGGAAAATATATTTCAAAATAAACAATACTGCCAAAACATACATCAACAAGCTGATTTTTTTCTCTTTCGCTTTCCCTGTAATAAGATTCAAGACCACGTAAGAAATCACTCCCATCGAAATCCCTTCGGATATACTATAGAAAAACGGCATTGCCGCAATACAGATATAGCACGGAAGCGCCTCGGAGATATCGTTAAAATCAATGTTCACAACATTCGTCAGCATATAAAACCCAACTACAATCAATGCCGGAGCCGTTGCAAAGGATGGAATCGCAAGGAAAATCGGAGACAGGAACAGCGCCAGCCCGAACAGGATTGCCGTGGTTACAGACGTAAGCCCCGTCTTGCCGCCCTCCGTCACCCCGGAAGCGCTCTCAACGAACGTGGTAGTCGTAGTAGTCCCAAGCACAGCGCCGGCAGTGGTAGCGACCGCATCCGCCATCAGCGCGCCCTTGATTTTGGGAAGCTTCCCTTCTTCATCCAACATGTCAGCCTTAGAAGCGACGCCAATCAGCGTACCAATGGTATCAAACATATCTACAAATAAAAATGCAAAGATGACGACTATAAAATTCAGTGTAAAAATCCCATTGAATTGTAGTTTGCCAAAAACAGGCATAATGCTCGGGATAGACAGCCCATTGCTGAAATCCGGAAGCAGGCCGTAGAACCCAAGTTCCGGATTCGGGACATAAATTCCGGCAAGCTGGCAGATGATTCCGAGAATCCATGTAATCAGAATCCCCCACAGAATATTCCCTTTGATATTCTTAATGACCAGAATCCCCGTAATCACAACGCCTCCAATCGCAAGCAGGACCGTAATCCCCACATCATGAAAGCCCGCCGTCACACCATTGGCAAGATTATAACCTTCTATGGAAAACAGCTCTACCAACGTAGCGCCTCCTACAACGATATTCGCATTCTGAAGCCCGATAAATGCAATGAACAGACCGATGCCAACGCTGACCGCCGCTTTGAGGTTCAGCGGAATCGCGTTAAAAATCGCCTCGCGCACATTCGTCAGGGACAGGACGATAAATATAATACCTTCGACGAATACTGCCGTAAGCGCGACCTCCCATTCGTACCCCATACCAAGAACTACGGTATATGCAAAATATGCATTCAATCCCATCCCGGGTGCAAGGGCAAACGGATAGTTCGCCAGAAACGCCATCAGAAGCGTACCGATAAAGGATGCCAGCGCCGTCGCCGTGAACACAGCGCCCTGGTCCATTCCTGCAACCGCAAGGATACTGGGATTTACGGCAAGGATATACGCCATTGTCATAAACGTGGTGATGCCCGCTAATACCTCTGTCCGCACGTCTGTGTTGTTGTCCTTCAATTTGAAGAGCTTTTCTAACATGTTCTTCCTCCTTTTCTCTCATGCCATAACTAAATAATTACTTACTTATATTAGCAAAATAGTGTTCTAAAGTAAATATTAAATTAACTTTTGAAATCCCTGACAGATATATTTCCTTTGACAGCCTATGTGGTATAATATCTTATAATCATACGATGACATCGGCTGAAAAGGAGACAGATTCCCATGAAAAGAAGAAAAAAAATCTATCTGTACATGACTGCACTTTTATTATTTATCTATATCGTGCTGGTTATGCTTCTTTATTTTTCCGAATATTCGGACAGCAGTGCGACCATCCGCACATTCAGCGATGCATTCTGGTATTCTTTAGTCACGCTTACAACCGTGGGTTACGGTGACTTAACGCCGGTAACGCCGCTGGGACATGGCGTAGGCGTCGTGTTCCTGTTTTTGTCGGCAGGAATGATGATGACCTTGTTCGGCGCCGTCATTTCCTTCGTAACAAGCGAAGGTCTGCCGTTCCTCATGCTCGGCTTCCAGCGGAGGAAGAACTGGTATTATTTTGCTGATTACGGCGCGGAGGCCAACACTTTGGCAGAAAACATATATAAGGAAGACCCGGACGCAGTAATTATCTATGGAGAAAAAAGAGACGAGCAGATGGAGTTCCCGGATTATCCCTGTCTGTTTCTCAGTGCGTCCCCGGCAAGAATCGTTGCCTGCAAGAAAGATGTAGGCGCCAGATGTAAGATTTTTCTAATGAAAGAAAACGACATCGGCGTAAACAGTCGTGCGATTGATTTACATAAATTACCCGTAGAGGTCTATGCAAGGACGACCAACGGACATGACCATCTCTCCGGAAACATTAATTTTTTTCACAGCTATGACTGCTGTGCCAGACAGTATTGGCGTTCCAGGGCTTTATGCAGCTATGAAAATACGATTGTACTGATTGGCTTTGGAAACTATGGGCGTTGCATTCTGGAACGGGCAATCCTGACGAATATTATTTCGGTAGACCAGCATGTAGCTTACCATATCTTCGGGGATGCAAAAGAATTTCTTGCCATGCACAGCCATTTGGATGAGATGTTTTCGTTGGGGGAGGAATCAGAGGAGAGAGATTCCTTGATTTTCCATGACGGATTATGGGAATCCTGCCATACGCTTTTAGAGCGGGCAGACCGCATCATTATCTGCCCGGATGACGAACCGGAAGGGTGGAATATATTCTGGCGGCTGAACCAGTTTTACAAGATTCATGGGCAGATACATCTGCATAGTAACCGGAAAGCGCCGGGAGTGTGTTATTTTGGAACCAATGAGGAGATTTACACACCGAACCAGATTATGCGTACTGCATTGAACAGGGCGGCGATTACAATTAATGAGATTTTTTGCAAATCAGTTTCCTATCCGACCTTGAGCTGGGATGAACTGGATGATTTTCACCGGGAGTCCAAGATTACTGCAGCAGATCACCTTCTGATGAAGATCCGCATTCTCCTAGAGGATGAGACGCTCACGGATTTCAGCGCCGATACGGTGGAAAAGGCGTATGAGAAATACTGTGAGACGAAAAGGGATGAATCCGTGCTGGATATGTACCGCAAACTGGATCATCTGCGCTGGTTCCGTTTCTATACCTTTTATAATTGGAGTTATGGAGCGGCGCGTAATGATGACGCAAGAGTGCATCCGATGTTAAGCCCCTATGCACAGCTTACACCCGAACAGAAGAAAGAACGTGATGCGGCGTGGGAATTGTTGGGAAGTTTTTCCGTTGAGCTTTAAGAAAACAATGCCCACAGAGACAAACCAGTAGCTGCAAGTCCCTAGTCAGGTCTCCCCTAAGAATGAAAATCTCTATATCAGGAGAGATGCTAAGGGTATGCAGGTGGGCCGCCCCGGCTTCGTCTGTAAAATGGAGTCAGCTACATGCAGGCTTTCAAGCATCTGTAATTCTTCGGCGCTAAGCCCGGTGATTCTTACATCGTCCAAAACCAAAAGCTTTCCGCCATGTATGTCTTCTGTCCATCCTCCTTTTGCGGCTTTCACTATTATAACGAATCAGGGAGGGGAAGTGTTGGAAAAATTTTTCATTTTTTTAGTATTGCCGGACAAAGGACGTAAAAACCTGTCAAAAAAACTTGAGCGGTTAAGCTTGTTTTGATATAATTATTAAAGAAATCATACTGGAGGCGAGAAGATGCGGGTAATCGATTTTAAGGATGCAAGCTGCAGGCATTGTTATAAATGTGTGCGCCATTGCGAAGTAAAAGCGATCTCGGTAGAGAACGAGCAGGCGCACATCATGAAGGACCACTGTATCAACTGCGGGCACTGCCTGGAGGTCTGTCCGCAGAACGCGAAGACATTTGCAAGCGACATGGATCGGGTAAAGGGCTATTTAAGACAGGGCATGAAGACCATTATCTCCATTGCGCCCTCCTATCTGGGAGTCCTTGAGTACGATACGCCGGGACAGGTGGTAGACGCCCTGAAACGTCTGGGTTTCTCCGAGGTGCGGGAGACGGCGGAGGGCGCTGCTCTGGTCACAGGAGAGTACGCAAGGCTGCTTGAGGAGAAGCAGATGGAGAATATCATCACCACATGCTGCCCAAGCGTCAATGACCTGATTGAGAAATATTACCCCTCTCTGGTTCCCTTCATGGCTCCGGTGGTATCCCCCATGGTGGCTCATGGACGCTTGATTAAAAGCATTTACGGAGAAGACGTCAAGGTGGTCTTCTTAGGGCCGTGTATCGCAAAGAAGGAAGAGGCAATCGGGGACGAACGTGTGAGGGGAGCAATCGACGCTATTTTGACATTCGAGGAGATTACCAGATGGTGGAGGGCGGAAGGAATCGATATCCACCAGTGTTTCGACCAGCCGATGGGCAACCCAAGCCCTGAGGTGAACCGGCTCTACCCCGTAAGCGGAGGGGTGATTCAGTCGGTGCTGGCGGGGACGGAGGAGGATTCCTATTATAAAGTACATATTGACGGCCTGAAAAACTGTATGGAATTATTTGAAGAGTTGAAGAAAGGCGAGATTCGCAACTGCTTTTTCGAGGTAAATGTATGCGAAGGCGGATGTATCAAGGGACCTGCTTCGGATAAGTGGCGACAGTCGCAAGTTCGCGCCAAGATAGATATCGAAAGACAGGTGAAGCATCGGGAAGCGGCGGAAGGGATTGACGGCAGCAGTCTTGATCTTCGCAAGGAATTTAAGGACCGCCATGTGGTGGACCGGCAGCCGGACGACAAGGAGATGGAGCAGGTGCTCCATGCCATGGGCAAATATACCAGACAAGACGAGCTGAACTGCGGGGCCTGCGGGTACGCTACCTGCCGTGCGAAGGCGGCAGCCGTATTCCAGAAGAAGGCAGAGATTGGCATGTGCCTGCCTTATGCCCTTGCCCAGGCAGAGTCCATGTCGAATATCGTCATGGACGTGACGCCGA
>OFGE01000748.1_pt1 | contig 33791 bp, 29 predicted proteins | sample 1521681 | NCBI WGS metagenome assembly OFGE01 (sample SAMEA3504093, study PRJEB24116) | mouse gut metagenome | biome: mouse gut; feature: mouse-associated habitat; material: faeces | place: Denmark | collected 2011
CTTCGTCTGCCACGACGGCAAAACCTTTGCCTGCTTCGCCTGCCCGCGCAGCCTCTACAGCCGCATTCAGCGCCAGAATATTGGTCTGGAATGCAATGTCTTCGATGGTCTTAATAATTTTGCCGATTTCTTCTGAACTGGAATGAATCTTTTCCATAGCATTCATTAGTTCCTGCATCTGCTGGTTGCAGACGGAAATGCCCTTGCCTGCATGGTGCGTCTGTTCACGTACTTCCCGCGCGCTGTCTGCGGTATCTTGGACCTGATCGGAAATCTCGCCGATCTGGGCGGCAAGTTCTTCTACAGAGCTTGCCTGTTCCACGGCGCCCTGGCTCAAGCTCTGAGAGCTTGAAGATACCTGTCCGCTGGCGCTTGATACCTGTTCGGCAGAAATATTGATCTGATCGAGGATTTCGCTTAATTCTATCTTTAGGTTGCGCATGGAGCCCAGAATATTCTGGAAATCGCCTACATAGGCGTCGCGTCGCCGGGAATGGATGTCCAGATTCCGATTCGCCATCTCCCCCAGAAGATAGCCGATATCATGGATAATGGCAGACAGCCCTTCCACCAGTTCGGCGGTAGACTGTGTCAGCATCCCAGTCTCATCCCTGCTGACAGCTTTGGGAACCGGAGTTTCCAAATCTCCCTCCACTAACAGGCGCATACGTTCTGCACAGGCATTCATGGGCCGGCTGATGCTGTTGGCAAGTTTCAGTGCGACGATGATGGAAAGCAGGATGGCAAGTACCATCATTGCCAGGTTTATTGCAATGTTGAAATAAGCAGAAGAAAGATAATCTGACTGCGGGGCAACGACTGCCACGCTCCATCCGTCTGTGCCATTTACCGGTGCATAAGCCGCAAACATGCCCTTCTTGTCATTCTTATATTCTCCGAAACCACTCTTTCCCTCGCGCATGGCGGCATGGATTGCTGCCAATTCTTTCAGGGAAGAGTCATTTTGGGCTTCATTTTCAATATTCTGGACAGTGATGGTATCTAATGTAGTATCTGCAATCGTGTCGCCTGTGCGGTTAATCATATATGCACGGTTATGTTCGCTGACACGGATCGACGAAACGATGTCGTTTAGGAAGGTCTCTTGGGGAACGAAGTAAACGACGCCGGCAATCGCAGAGCCCTGGATTCCGTCTTCGTAGATAGGAGCCGCTACCATAATGGAAAGCTCTCCCGTTATCTTGCTGATCAGTGGTTCTGATACATAGACATTGCCTTGCATTGCCTGGATGACGTATTCGCGGTCAGAATAGTCATTCCCATCGAAGATGCTGATGCCGTCCGGCCCAACGATGTTCCCACGCTGGAAACCGTGCATGCTGACACGTTCGTTTATGATTGCTTGCTTTTCTTCCAATGAAACAGTTTCATCAAGAAGCTGCGGGACACAGCCGGTATCCATGGCAACGTTCTTGTAGGCGGTTAGTTCTTGTTCGATGCGTTCTGACGCAAGGACTGCGGTCTCGCCCATCATCTGCTCTACGGTTGCAATGGTACTGTTGAAGTTCAGGGGAATGCTGAACGCTCCTACAACAAGCTGTGTAGCTAGGACTGTCATCATAAGGCACAGAGTGATTTTAGTCCGAATGCTTTTCATGTTTCTCTACCTCCTGGTTTCTCATAAGTAAACTATATATGATAACGCTGTATATTTATTATATGAATTTGTACTCTGGTTTGTCAACTCTAAACATGGATGAAACAGTATTGTATAAACAGTAACAACATCGGCATATCTCCTCCGCACGGGTCTGCGCATAAAAAATTTCGCAGAGTATCATCCTCTGCGAAAAATATTTCAAAAGAACATATTTATTGTAATCATCTAAGGCTAATAAGTCAATACCAAAAATGTTTTTGTAATAATTTGGTGAAGGATTGAAGGGAGTTCTGGAAATGGTTTCGTTACAAATCTAGGATTTGTGTATCTGCTTTGTTTATTTCGGTAATATAATCTGTAAATTCTAATTCAATACCAAAGCATAAATTTCGCAGAGGATGATACTCTGCGAAGTGGGAGGGATTGGTATCTGGTACTTCGTGGATTGTCAAGGACAGGAGGAGAAAGAAGCTCTTGCACTGTGCAGAAAACATCTATCCAAAGAAGCTGCGAAAGACGTTTTTGTCCTGACGTATGACCGGATGCGCCGTTATGAAGGAGCATGGCATATGGAAAAGAGACTGGTGTTTCCCTCTTATATAGTTGTAGACAGTGAGGATGGGGCGCTCCTTGCAGAGGAAATGGGCAATAAAGGCAAAGGGATGATGCCTGTTGGCGAAGAGGCGGAACATTTTCTGAGATTTCTGTATGGAGACTGCCATCATCTGAAAATGTCTCAGGGGGTTATCCGGGATGGAATCCCGCAGGTCACGGCGGGCCCGCTGAAAGGGTTTGAGCAGAGGATATGCAGGATTGACAGGCATAGGAGGCTTGCTGAATTGTCGATACCGATGGGGCAGCCTCAGCAGGAGAAGCAGATGGCAGGCAATATTACGGCGGGGCTGGAGATTACCGAGAAGAGGATGCAGCCTGTTTCCCGGAAAGGATAGGAAGCCAGGAATTTTTCTTGAAGCATTGGCACTTGAAATCGGAATGGCGGATATAGAGGATCATGACTGTGGCTGTGTGTGGACAGGTATGGATGGCGCAGCATACGCTTTTTTCCCCAAAAAGGGGTAGATTACGATAGAGAGAGGATGCTATGTGGTATGTAATGCAGGTAGTTTCAGGGAAGGAAAGGAATACGGCTCTGTTGGTGGAACGGGTTCTGCCGAAAGGAATCCTTGAGCGATGTTTCATCCCCATGCGCAGGAGAAAGAAGAAATATCAGGGGATCTGGCAGGAGGTTACGGAGAAACTGTTTCCCGGGTATGTGTTCCTTATCTCTGGCGAGCCACAGTTATTATATGACGAATTGAAACGGATTACGGCATTGACGAAGCTTCTCGGAAGCTGCGAGGAATATTTTACGCCATTGTCGGAATCGGATGTACGGCTATTGCTGAAATTACAGGATATCCCGAATGCTCCGGAAGGGCAGGAAAACGTGCAAAAAGGGCAGGATCTGTGCCATATGTGGAACGCAGGGATATCTAAGGTGTCGATAGGCGATGATAAGACAATCAAGATTCTCTCAGGGCCACTTAAAAATCTGGAAGGGCAGATTAAGAAACTGAACCTCCACAAGCGGATTGCGGCGGTAGAGACGGAGTTCATGGGAAACCGTTCGCTGATTCATCTCGGAATCGAGATTGTAGGCGAAGATTTAGAAGGAGTTTGATATGTATGACGTTCAAGCGGATAAAAGATTTCACGATTTACTTCCATTAAAAGAAAAGGTCTGGCTCTCGTCGCCTACCATGCATGGGCCGGAGCTTGCATACATGATAGAAGCATACAGGACGAACTGGATGTCCACGGTAGGCAATAATATTGATGAAACAGAGCGCATGCTTGCCTGTTTTGTGGGAGCCGAGAACGCCGTGTGCCTGTCCTGCGGGACGGCTGCCCTGCACCTTGCGCTCCGTCTTGCCGGAGAACGCTTATACGGCGTCCACCGTGCAAAGGAAGGGACACTGTCCGGGCGTAGGGTGTTCTGCTCGGACATGACCTTTAGCGCAACGGTCAACCCTGTGGCATACGAGGGCGGCGAAGCAGTGTTTATCGAAACGGAATACGATACCTGGAATATGGATCCGGCTGCCCTTAGGAAGGCATTTGAGACGTACCCGGACACGCGGCTGGTGGTACTTGCCCATCTATATGGTACGCCGGGGAAGATAGACGAGATTCGGGATATCTGTAAGGCTTATGGCGCATTGCTTGTGGAGGATGCGGCAGAAAGCATGGGGGCTGTCTATAAAGGGCGCCAGACAGGGAGTTTCGGGGATTATGGAATCGTTTCCTTTAACGGGAATAAGATTATCACAGGAAGCTCGGGAGGCGCGCTCCTTACCGATTCCAAACCTGATGCGGATAAGGTGCGGAAATGGTCTACTCAGAGTCGGGAGGCAGCGCTTTGGTATCAGCATGAAGAGCTGGGATATAACTACCGTATGTCTAACGTGATTGCCGGTGTGGTGCGGGGACAGATGGAATATATTGACGTACATATTGCAAAGAAGAAGGCAATTTATGAACGTTATCAGGAAGGGCTTTCGGATTTGCCTGTCCGTATGAACCCGTTGGGGAATGACAGTATTCCCAATTACTGGCTGAGCTGCATGACCGTCGATCCGTCTGCCATGTGTGAGGCTGTGAGGTCGGAGCGGGGGAGATTATACAGACATAGCAAGGGAAAGACCTGTCCGGATGAAATCCTGGATGTGCTTGCCGGCTTCCGGATTGAAGGGCGGCCGATCTGGAAACCTATGCACCTGCAGGCGCTGTACCGTGGGAATAATTTTGTACGGGAGGGAACGGTATCTGTGGGAGAAGACATTTTCGCAAGAGGGTTGTGCCTTCCGTCGGATGTTAAGATGACGGAAGAAGAGCAGGATGTGGTGATAGAGATTATCCGCAGATGCTTTGAATGATAGGGATATGGATTATGTACTTGGAACGAGGAAACAGACGGTGAAGAATGAGAGAAAGTTGATTTTCCCGGTGATGGCAGGAATTTCGGCATGGATTTGTATCATTTGTATAAGGAAAGAAACACAAAGAAAACGAATGCGGGCAAAATCAAAGGGGCGGCATATCCCCTGCGGCGCATATGAGGCTGTACTGAAGCGGCCGATGGATATCGTGTTCAGTACGCTGGCGTTGGGACTGCTTGCGCCAGTCATGTCTTTCACGGCGCTGGCAGTAAAAATCAAGCTGGGGTCGCCGGTCATTTTTACCCAGGAGCGTCCCGGGCTGGATGGGAAGGTGTTCCGGATTATGAAATTCCGGACCATGACAGACGCAAGAGACGAAAACGGGAAGCTGCTTCCCGATGAATACAGGCTTACCTCTTTTGGGAAACTGCTGCGCTCCACGTCTCTGGATGAACTGCCGGAATTATGGAATATTTTGAAGGGCGATATGTCCGTCGTCGGCCCGCGGCCGTTACTGGTCGAATATCTGGAACGCTATGATGGCCGGCAGAAGCACAGGCATGACGTAAGGCCGGGGCTGACTGGACTTGCTCAAGTGTCGGGGAGGAACGGGCTTAGCTGGACCGAGAAGTTTGAAGATGACGTAAGGTATGTGGAGAATATTACGTTTCTTGGCGATATAAAGATTATTCTGGATACGGTAAAAGTGGTATTGCGAAGGGAAGGAATCCACAGCGGTACGTCTGAGACGATGGAGGCATTTACCGGAAATGGGGCAGATCCGGTGGGCAGGCAGTATCCATGCCATGAAGGGCGTAGGCGTGGAACAGTTCTATGAATGTGGAAATGGGAAGGTTCTTCGGAAGATGAATAAAGCGATTACCTTCGGATAGATATTGGGGGGATTGGAAGATTATTATGCAGGCCATAGGGGCAGTCCTGAAACGCGACGGGGTATCCCCTACGGCGTCCCCAACGATGGATAGTTTTATAGATTATGCGAAAAAGAGAGAAGAATTGGGTTAAAAATGAATAATTTTGCAATTAAAATACGTACGGCTCCTTTAGGGAAAACATATCTGTTTTCTGTAGGCCAGGCAGGATACATCATGAAAAGCAAGAGTGGGCAGCTGTTAGGGGTGGATTTGTATCTCTCGGACTGTGTGGAACGTATAGAGGGGCATATGGGATATAAAAGGATGCTCCCTAAGATTTTAGGTCCCGGTGAGTTGGATTTTGACATCATAATCGCAACACATCCGCACAGGGATCATTTTGACTGTGACAGTATTCCTGAACTTATGGCAGGGGGAAAGACAAAGCTGTTCGCTTCTGTTGAATGTGAGAAAGATGTAATGCGCCTTGAGATGGCGAATAAAAATATTACTTATGTATCTCCAGGCCAGACTTACTGTGTGGGAGATTTCCAGATGGATTTTGTGAGCTGCGACCACGGCACGGCTGCAAGGGATGCCGTAGGAGTTGTAGTAACGGTTGACGGGAAAAAGATATTTGAGACAGGAGATACTTGTCTGCGTCTCGATCGTACAAAAGAGTATGCCGACAAAGGACCGTTTGATATCTTGATTGCACCGATTAACGGCGCGTATGGCAATCTGAACGAAGAAGAATGCGCCAGGCTGGCTGACGCCTTAAAGCCGAGAATTACAGTTCCGTGCCATTATGGAATGTTTGCTTCCCATGGTGGCAATGTGGGAACGTTCTGTGAAATTATGAAGGAAAAGTACCCTGATAACCCTTATACCATCATGGCAATGGGTGAAATGCTGTCCGTTTAGCAGAGGCAGCCGGAAAAAAAGAATATAAAAATGCGGGAGGTTAGAAAATGTCTGCAAGAGAATTTGAAGGTAAAAAACTATTGATTCTGGGCGGCAACCCAGAGACGATGCAGCTCGTAGAAATTGCGAATACGATGGGGATCAAGACCATTGTCACCAGCGCGCGTCATACAGACATTGCGAAGAAGGCGGCATGGAAGGCTTATGATGTGGATGGAATGGATGTTCCCGGGCTTATCGCATTGGCCAAACTCGAACAGGTGGATGGGGTTCTGGTCGGCGTTGCGGATATCCTTGTGCCTTCCTATTGTAAAGTTTGTGATGCCTTGGGGCTTCCATGCTATGCAACACAGCAGATTGTGGACATTTTTGCATTTAAAGACGTGTTCAAATCCACCTGCGAGAGGTACGGAATCCATGGTATCCCTGAATATTATTTGGATGCAGACTTGAAAAGGGAAGATTTGGATAAGATTGTTTATCCTGTCATGGTTAAGCCCGTTGATAATGGCGGAGGCGTGGGCATGACGGTTGCTTACCAGGAAGAAGAATTGATTGAGGGTGTTAAGAAGGCAATCGCCGCATCCTGTCAAAAGCGGTTCATTGTGGAGAAGTATATGCAGTGTGACGATATGGGCATGTATTATACCTTCAAGGATGGGTATTGCAGCGCTTCTTGTATCTATGACCGTTATACCACAGACGAGCAGCCGGGCCTGAGCCGGGTCTGCCTTGGCGGGACATATCCATCCAAACATTTGGAAGCGTATTTTATACGGATGCATGATAATGTTGTCCGTATGTTCCGGGAAATTGGAATTGAGAATGGCGTACTGATGCTTTCGGGTTTCTATGAAAATGGTGAATTTTATGTATATGACACAGGTTTCCGTTTACAGGGCGAGGCGCCCCATTTACTGATGAATGCGATCCATGGCTTCGACCAGCGGGAAATGTTGATTCGGTTTGCGCTTACCGGGTCTTCGGGCAGCATTGACCTAAAAAAGGAAGATGACACGAAGCTTCGGGGAAAATGGGCAAGCGTACTGTGGATTCTGCTCAAGGAGGGACACATTGCAAAAATTGAGGGGTTGGACGGGCTTGAATCTGACAGAAGGGTTGTGGAAAATGTGCAACGTCTCCATGAAGGCGACGACGTACTGCCAGAATGGATCGGGAATGAGAAACAGGTGCTTACCAGAATCTATATTGTGTGTGACAGCAAGAAGGAGCTTGCGAAGTGCCTAAAGGAATATCAGGCAAAAGTCAGGGTCTATAATGAAAATGGAGACAGTCTGACGCTGAAAGGTTTTGATGTAGATAAGGCTCTTGGAATGACCGGACATTACGGGTGCTTTCAGCCTGATGCTCCAGAAAAAGAATAAAGTGGAGAATATATGATGGAACGATTAAAAGAAAAAGTAATTGTAATTTCCGGCGGTACAAAGGGCGTTGGCAGGACCATGGCGGAGGTATGCGGCAAGGAAGGGGCGAAGGTCGTAATTGGAGGCCGTGACGAGAAGGCAGCGAAAGAAGCAATCCGGAATATCCGTGTCTATGGTTCGGAAGGAATTTTTGTCTATACAGATTTGAATCATGTGGAAGATTGTAAGAACCTGATGGACAAAGCATACGAGAAATATGGAAGAATCGACGGATTCTTCAATTATGCGGGGATTACTCCGGTTTCACCGTTGGATTCCTGCAGCCAGGATACATTTGACGCAGTCATGAACGTCAATTTCCGCGCGTGTTTTTTCTGCTGCCAACAGGCAATAAAATATATGCGTATGAACGGCGGAGGCAGCATCGTTCTTACGGGTTCGGCACATGCATGGGGAGGGCAGAAGGACAGGGCGGCTTATGCGTGCAGTAAAGGGGTTTTAAGGATACTGATGGAACACATTTCCCATCAATATGCGGCTGAGCATATCCGCTGCAATTATCTGACACTTGGGTGGACGCCTACGGAGGGGGAGGTCAGCCTTAGAAATTCACAGGGAGAGACGGAGGCACAGCTTAGAAAAAGAGCGTCGGCTATCCTGCCGATGGGGCGTATGTGCGAAAGGAATGATTACGTGGAAGCAATCATTTATATGCTTAGCGACGCGAGCGTGATGATGACAGGAAGCACGTTTCGGATTACTGCCGGAGAGTATATCTAATGGAAGAAGGGGTAATTATGGGAGCGGCAGGAGGAATCGTGTGGGAGTAATAAGTGTAACAGGAAAGAATAAAAATGCAGACTGGGAATAGGCTAAAAATATTATATGTAACTACGGTTGGTGGGACGATGGGATTTTTCAAAAATTTCATCAAAGAATTGCTGGAGCATGGGAATAGGGTTGACATTGCCTGTAATTATGAAGAGTCGGAAGTACCGGAATGTTACAGGGAATGGGGATGCCATATTTATCATCTTCCATGTTCCAGGACTCCGTCAGACAAAGGAAATCTTACTGCGGCCAGGAAACTTTGGAAACTGACGAAAATGCAAAGATATGATATCGTCCATTGCCATACTCCGGTTGCCGCATTTTGTACAAGGGTGGCCTGTATGGAGGTGAGGCATTATGGTACGAGGGTCTTTTATACGGCGCATGGGTTTCATTTTTATAACGGGGCGCCGCTTAAAAACTGGCTGCTCTATTATCCGGCGGAATGGCTGTGTTCATGGTGGACGGACGTGCTGATTACCATTAACCAGGAGGACTACAGGCGGGCGAAGAAGCATTTCCATGCCAAGAAGGTCGCATATGTGCCAGGAGTGGGGATTGATACCAGGAAATTCCAGAATGGGCTCTGTGACAGGAAACAGAAGCGGAAGGAACTGGGGGTAAAAGAAACAGATATCATGCTTCTCTCAGTCGGAGAACTATGTGAACGTAAAAACCACGGAATAGTAATCAGGGCAATCGCTAAATTAAACAATCCGAATGTAAAATATTTTATATGTGGGCAAGGGAAATTGGAGGCACATTTAAAAAGGCTGGCTTCTGAATTAGGACTGTTGGGCCAAGTGGAGCTAATGGGATTCCGGGATGACATATCTGAATTATGCCAGGCGGCAGACTTATTTGTATTTCCTTCATTACAGGAAGGATTGCCGGTAGCGTTAATGGAAGCAGTTGCTTGTAAGACGCCTGTGATTTGCAGCCGGATTAGGGGAAATATTGAGTTAGTGCCTGAAAACTATTTACATTTTGAGCCGCAGAATACAGAGGGCGTAACGGAAATATTGGATAATCTCATCCGGAAAGGTGTGAATAAAATACCAGCTTTACTTATGGAAAGCATAGATAATCATTATAAATGCCTGCAAAAATTTGATTTGGCAGCAGTTGATTGTAAGTTGAAGAAGCTCTATAAAGTTCAGGGGGGGGGGGTACAAAAGACTGGAAGTTTTCACTACACGGAAACGGATTGAGACGGAACTTATGATTCCTGATAATCGTGTAATTTTATTTTCAGCAGGTGAGCTGAATGAAAACAAGAATCATAAAATTATAGTTCAAGCCCTTGGGATGATAAAAAAGCAAAGACCGGATATTTATCAAAAATTGTACTACTTGATAGCCGGAGAAGGAAGAAACAGGGCGGTTCTTGAGGGTATTGTACGGGAAAATGGTGTAGAGAGCCATGTAAGATTGCTTGGGTTTGTAGATAATATTGCTGAACTTATGTCTGCTGTAGATATATTTCTGCTCCCTTCTAGGCGGGAGGGACTTAATGTAAGCCTTATGGAAGCAATGGCGAGCGGACTGCCATGTATTGTATCGGATATCAGGGGGAATAGGGACTTGATAAGGGGCAGGAGAAGCGGCAAGAGAGTTGGCAGCGGGGATATCCGCGGCTGGCTGGATGCGGTTTTGGAATTGACGGAAGATAGGCAGGGTGAAGGATTGTATAATATGCAGGTGGTATCTAAATTTTCAGAGAAGACAGTGAGAAATAGAATGAAAAGGCTCTATGCGCAAGGGAACAAAAAGGAGAAAAAAGTATGTCTTTGTTTGAGAAAATTAAGTCTGGAAAAGAAAATTTATCTATAATTGGTCTGGGATATGTAGGTATGCCAATTGCGATTGCATTTGCAAAAGAAAATGTACATGTAATTGGTTTTGACTTAAATGAAACTAAGATAAATCAATATAAAGCGGGAATTGATCACACTTATGAAGTGGGGGAAGGAGCAATCAAATCAACAAGTGTTTATTTTACTTCCAATGAATCAGATTTAAAAAAATCTAGATTTCATATCGTTGCAGTACCGACTCCGGTAAATCAAGATCATACCCCCGATCTGACACCAGTAACCGAAGCAAGTAAAATTGTAGGCAGAAACTTAATAAAAGGTTCTATTATTGTATTTGAATCAACAGTATATCCAGGAGTTACAGAAAATATTTGTTTGCCAATTTTGGAAAAAGAATCAGGATTGAAGTGTGGTATTGATTTTAAACTGGGGTATTCGCCTGAGCGTATTAATCCTGGAGATAAAAAACATAGATTAGAAAATATTTGTAAGATTGTATCTGGTATGGATTCAGAAACTCTGAATGAGATACAGCAAATTTATAATCTAGTTATTAAGGTAGGGACATATCCGGTGTCTTCAATTAAAACGGCAGAGGCTATAAAAGTTGTTGAAAACAGCCAACGCGATATTAATATTGCTTTTATGAATGAATTAGCAATGGTATTTGAACGTATGGGCATTGATACGGATGAGGTAATTCGCGGTATGAATACAAAGTGGAATGCACTAGGGTTTCGGCCGGGGTTAGTCGGCGGACATTGTATTGGCGTAGATCCGTATTATTTTACATATGAGGCTGAGAAACTTGGTTATCATAGCCAAATAATTCTGGCTGGCCGAAAAGTAAATGATGGAATGGGAACTTTTATTGCGGATGCAGTAATTAAACAAATTATTTTATCGGATAGAGCGCCTAAAAAGGCAAAGGTTGTTATCTTTGGTCTAACGTTTAAAGAAGATTGCCCGGATATCAGAAATAGCAAAGTAGTAGACGTGATTAATCGGTTAAAAGAATATGGAATTAATCCACTTGTTTCAGATCCGTGGGTAAGCAGGAAAGAAGCCATGGATGAATATGGAATTGTATTAACGCCAATTAATAAAATAGAAGGAGCAGATTGTATTGTTCTTGCTGTGGCGCATACGGAGTTTAGAGAAATGGGATTAGATAAATTAGAGAGTTTATATGCTGAAGGAAGTAATAGAGAAAAAATATTAATTGATGTAAAAAGTATATTTAATAAAAAGAAAGTAGAAGAAGCAGGATACAGATATTGGAGATTATAAAGAAGAAAAAAGAAGAGCAACCCATAAGAGTATTGCATGTAATACATGGTTTAGGCAGTGGTGGGGCAGAAAGCATCTTAATGGGACTATTTAAAAATGTAGATCGGAATAAATACCATTTTGATTTTTTGATTAGAAGTAAGAATAATATTTATGAAAAAGATATCAAACAGCTTGGGGGATGTGTATATACAGCACCGCCTTTTCCGAGCCATATTATTAAAAATTATAAGTATACAAAGAATCTTATAAAAAGTAAGAAATATTCTGTAATACACGTCCATGGGAATGCATTGATATACGTCTATCCATTAATAATTGCAAAAAGATTGGGAATACCATGTAGAATCATGCATAGTCATAATACAAGTGCTGCAAAGAAAGTATATTACCCGATTCATATTATTAACAAATACAGAATTAGAAATGTGGTAAATATTAGACTGGCATGTTCAGAAGCAGCAGGAAATTGGATGTTTGGAAAAGATAAGTTTTATATAGTAGAAAACGGAATTAATATTTCCCAATTTAAGTTTAATCAAGATGTTAGGATGTTATATCGTAATAGACTTGGGATAAGGGATAAATTTGTTATTGGCAATGTTGCCCGTTTTTTGCCTTCTAAAAATCATTTTTTTTTATTGAAAATATTTCGTGAAATATTAGAGCAAATGGAAAATGCGCTATTAATATTAATTGGAGAGGGACCAGAGGAAGAGAAGATTAAGAAATTGGCGGAAGAATTAGGGATGAATGACAGTATAATCTTTCTTGGTAAGCGAAATGATGTGAATTGTTTAATGCAGGCAATGGATATATTTATACTGCCATCCAATTTTGAAGGACTGGGAATTGTACTAATAGAAGCACAGGCAGCATCACTTCCATGTGTTGCGAGTGATATTATTCCGAAAGAGTCTAAGATTTCAGAATTAATAGAATATGTTTCATTAAATTCCCCGCCTCATATTTGGGCCGAACAAGTGTTAAAACTGTATAAAACAGTGAGGAGAGAAGAAAACAGCCTTAGTCTGCAAGAATCTTCATACAATATTGAAAAGTGTGCAAAAAAATTAGAAAAAATATATTCTAAGGCTTTAGACAGGAGTTAGGATGAAGATTGTACATGTATGTTTATCAGGAATCTTTAATGATGAATGGGGATATCAGGAAAATATTCTTTCATATTATAATTTAAAATCTGGACACGATGTAACGGTGGTAGCATCTAATTTTATTGATGATAATGAAAAAGGAAGAGTAAAAGCCGGCGCTAAATTATACTATGCAAGAAATGGAGTTAAGATTCGTAGAATAGATTTTTTGTCAAAAATACCACAGATTGTATCCGAAAAATTAAAGTTATTTCAGGGTTTGTATCTAGTATTAGAAGAAGAGAAACCGGATATCATTTTCCATCATGGTTCAATTGGATTTACACTTCAAACAATGAAACAATATAAAAGGAAACATCAGCAGTGTAGATGCCTGATAGATAATCATTCTGATGAATATAATTGTGGACAAAATATTCCATCTAAAATAATACATAGGATATTGTGGCGCAAAATTATGAAATCTACGATTCCATATGTAGATAAATACTTTGGTGTATTGCCGCTGCGATGCAGATTTTTAAATAAAATATATGGTATTCCAAAGGAAAAAATAGAATTAATGATTATGGGAGTTGATGATGAGAAAGTCAAACACATTGATTCTGTAAATACAAGAATACAAATTCGTAAAAAGTACCACATAGATACAGAGGATTTCCTTATTATTACAGGAGGTAAAATTGATAGTAGAAAGAATATTCATTTGTTAATGCGAGCAGTAAATCAGATGTTTGATACAAAGATCAAACTATTAATATTTGGGGTAGCAAATACTGAAATGAAAAAAATTATTGAAAAAAATCTCTCCGAAAAAATCAGGTTCATAGGATGGGTTGATGCAGAATATGTATATGATTTATTTTCTGCAGCTGACTTGGCAATTTTCCCTGGGACACATTCAGTATTGTGGGAACAGGCATGTGCCGTGGGACTTCCAGCAATTTTTAATAAAATGTCTGGTATACAGCATGTCAATATTAATGGGAATGCTCTTTTTGTTAGTAATCCGACACCAGAGAAGCTAGAAAAAGAAATAGCCAAATTGTGCGATAAACAAGGTAATAACTATAAATCTATGAAAGATAGAGCAAAAGAGGCTTCTAAATATTTTTTATATAGTAGAATAGAAAAGCAGATGTTTACGGAGAAGGTAAGAGAATGAAAATTGGAATAATAACTACTTGGTTTGAAAGAGGCGCAGCCTATGTATCAAGACAATATATGAAGGTATTGAAGGAACTTGGGCACGATGTTTTTATTTATGCCCGTGGAGCATATTGTGAAACAAAAGATCCTATTTGGAATGAAAAGAATGTAACGCGTGGAAAGAAATTGATTTTTACAAAAATAGATAAAAAACATATTGAAAAATGGGTTAATGATAATAAAATTGAATGTTTATTTTTTAATGAACAGCATGAATTTAAAATATTAATTGACTTGAAGAAAAAATTCCCTCATGTAAAAATAGGCAGTTATATAGATTATTATACAGAAGATACCATTCCACTTTTTGATATATATGATTTCTTGATTTGTAATACAAAAAGACATTATAGCGCTTTTAGAAACCATAAACAAGTTTATTATGTAAAATGGGGTACGGATACAGAAGTATTTAAGCCGAATAGGATGGAAAATAAAAAGCTGACTTTTTTTCATTCAATGGGAATGTCATATAGAAAAGGTACGGATATATTAGTTAATACTTTTATACGTGGGAAACTGTATAATGAGTCGAAATTAATTATCCATACACAAGTTAAAGGATTAAATATTTGTGGGATGGGAGTAAAAGATTTAGAGAAATATAATATAGAAGTGGTAGAGCGGACAGTTGGCGCCCCGGGGCTGTATTATTTAGGAGATGTTTATGTTTATCCTACAACTTTGGAAGGATTAGGGTTGACGATTTATGAAGCTTTAGCATGTGGGATGCCGGTGATTACAACAGATTATCCGCCAATGAATGAAGTAATTACTTCAAAGGTGGGGAGATTGATAAATGTACGTGAATTTCATGCGCGGGCAGATGGGTATTATTGGCCACAATCTTTTTGCGATGAAGAAAGCCTGATTCGAGCAATGAGGTACTATTTAGATATGGATGGTAATGAATTGGATTCTTTAAAAACACAAGTAAGAGAATACGCATGTAAACAACTCGATTTTTCAACTCGTAAATATCAGATTGAGGAAATATTTACAAAGACCAAAATAGAAAAATTAAAAAAGAGTACAGTTCAAAAAATCATACTCTATGAAAAAAATATCAAAAAAGCAGCGCTATTAAATTCATTTGCTTATAGTAGATTCTGTAATGATAAATTATGGATTTTGCTAAATATAATCAATAAAAGGAAGAATTTGAATTGAAGATAAAAAGAGGAGATGGGATTTCTTTTGCAATCATGTTATATATTATTGGATTGTGTTTGGGAACTGCTACAAACTATATCCATGAAAATTATGACCTGATTATTGTGATAATTATAGTTGTTTTCCAAATTGGCAGTATTGTTTTGAATAAAATGACAAGAAGAAGAATACGGTTATTGCTAGTAAACAATCTTTTATTCAAATTTTCTGTGATATGGCTTGTAGTCGGCACGATACTATTTTTTATCCATCTGGGAGATAGCAATTATGTAGTTCGGTTTCTTGTATATCGTACCATGGTCATTTCCATATTTACTCTAATCGTAATTATATTAAATATGCAAACGGTAAACGATATATATAAGTATATGAAGGCAATGTTAATTGGTATGTTGATAAATTATTTCATATCAATTTATGAATTGACAACTGGTATACATATCGGGGAAGTTTTAGGACCGCATATGATTAACAGTACTTTTGTAGGGTTATCGAACAATAATAACTATGCAACATTCCTTCTATACTGCATACCTTTTATTCTAATTCTTTTTGTAAGAAAAAAGAGAAAGTATAAAGAAAAAATCCTGTTTTTCTTATTGTTGCTTGCAAACTTTTATTTTAACTATAGGACGGGATCTATTGCAGGAATATCAGGTTTCATACTAATATTTGTTTTTGGCTTCATAGTTAATCAATTATATAAGAAATTCAGTAAAGAATCTGTAAGAATATTAGCTAAAATATTTGCATTTGGATATTTGCTTTTTTTAGTGATAATTATATTACTATCGTTAGATTCCATATCATTTGGCTCCGCTCGATTAGCCTTTCTATCCCATGTAAGTTTAGATTTTACTAAGACTTTTGGTATAGGGCTTGGACCTGCTGGAAGCCAGCTTTTAAATAGCGGTTGGATTCACAACCTTGTGTTTGAATTACTATATGAATATGGAATTATAGTTTTTGCCCTGTTTTATCTTTGCTGGGTTAAACTTCTTAATAAGACAAACGAGCAATGCTTATCTAAAATAATAGGCGGATATATATTTGCATTCATATTATTATTGCCATTTATATGGATTTCATCAAGTTCTGCTTTAAGCCTACATTTCACGTGGGTAAATTTTGCTTTATTATACCAATATTTTTGTGATGCCTCCATATCAGGGCACTTCGTTCATGCTAGGGGGAAAGAAGTATGAAAAAAAGAGGAGGTTTTCTAAAACATATTACTATTCTCTTTTTAGGATCTGGGATAAATGTTATAATAGGTTTTTTTACAACGCCTGTTATAACACGAATCGTAGATCCTTATGCATATGGCCAACTCTCTTTCTTTAATATGTATTCAAATCTTGCGTATGTTTTTATTCTTTTAGGGTATGATCAGGCATTAACGAGATATTATTATGAGAAAAACACATATAGTAAGCGGGCAAACTTAGTTTTTCACTTAATTAAAATTCCATTATGTTTTTGGGTTTTGATTAGTGTCTTGATTTTATTGCTCAAAAATAAAATCTCTTTTTTTGAGAATAATGTTTTTATTGCTTTTTTTCTATGCCTTAATATTGTGACATTGATTTTGTTCAGATTTTCTACATTAATATTAAGATTAGAAATGAATTCGGCTGCCTTTTCAGTGTTGAATATACTACATAAAATTTTATATGTGCTAATAATTGTATTTTTTACAAATAAAGTACATGGACATAGTTATGAAATTTTAGTATTTTCAACGGTCTTAGCTGCATTATTTCCAACTATTATTGGCATGATTCTCCAAAAAGAGATTTGGAATTTTTTTAATATGGATAAAGGAAAGTTTGAAGATATAAAAAAGGTGACATTATACAGTATTCCATTTATATTTTCTTCTGTTCTTTCATGGGGATTTCAGGCAATTGACAAATTTTCTATCAAATATTTAGGTTCTTATACAGATGTTGGGATATATGCGAGTGCAAACAGTATTGTGGGTGTTGTATCTATTATTGCAACAACATTTAATACAATTTGGGTTCCGATGGCAATGGAAAACTTTACAAAAAATCCACAGAATAAACAACTATATAAAAAGGCAAATCAGGGAGTTACGGTTGTCATGTGCTTTATTGGTTTAAATATAATTCTTTTTAAAGACTTAATTGTATTTTTTCTTGGAGCAGATTTTCGGTATGCAGCTTCATTGCTTCCATGTCTAATATTTTATCCGATTATGTTTTCAATTTCTGAAACTACAGTAAATGGAATTAATTTCATGGAGAAATCAAAATATCATATTGTGGTGACGCTTTTATCTATGTGTGTAAATTTTGTGGGAAATATTATTTTAGTACCTATTTGGGGTAATATTGGGGCAGCAATATCGACGGGATTTTCGTATATTGTGTTTTGGGGAATAAGAACATACATATCAGTAAAGTTATACTATGTTGACTATAATATAAAATGTTTTACGCTATATATAATTTTGATGTTCATATATAGCATTATTAATTCTATTTATTTGAACACAGTTTTTTCTATAAGCGGATATGTGATATTGATAATTATGTTATATCTGTTTTATAAGGACATTATTATGGAAGGATTTGAAATTGTATGGAGAATTCTGAGGAGGGAAAATTAAATTATGTTTTTGACAGTTTGTATACCCACCTATAATCGGGGATATATTATTTCTAGAGCTTTATATAGTTTGGAAAATCAGACGATATCAGATTTTGAAGCAATTATCGTAGATGATGGAAGTTATGATGATACCGAAAAAATAGTAAAAGATTTTTTGAAAAGGAATCATAATTGGACTTATATTAAAAAAAGTAATGGCGGAAAACATACGGCTCTTAATATCGGAATTCAAAAAGCAGAGGGAGATTATTTTTTGATTATGGATTCTGATAATTATTTAGAATCTGATTGTGTATATAAATTGAAAAAAACTATCAATAGTAAGGAATATATAGAATCCGACGAAAGTCTGTGCGGTGTAATTGGTAAATGTAGAAATATAAGGGGTGGAGAGATAATAGGCGCTTTGTTTCAAAATACATTTTTATCATATATTGATATACATTTTTTTAATAAAGGCATCCACTATGGAGACTGTTGTGAATGTATCAAAACGGATATATTAAAGAAGTATAGATGGCCAGAAGATAAAAGGACTAAATTTGTTCCGGAATCATATGTGTTTGATCAAATAGGGTTAAAATATAAAGTATTTGCAATTAACGATGTATTGGAATATTTTGAATATATGGAAGACGGAATAACTCAACAAGTAGAATCATTTCAGAAAAGAAATAGTATTGGATATTTGTATGGATATGTATCTACATTAGATTATATTTTTAGAAATATTAATGTCCCGATGATGAAAAAAGTTTCTATGTGGAGACTTTATTGGAATTCCTTAAAAATATGCACAAAATTATATGGGGGGGGGTACAGCCGAAAGTAAAGAATATAACTCCAATCGGAATTATGACTCTAATATTCCTACCTATTTTAAACAAAATAAAAAGATAGAGAAAGTAAAGAATTATGCGTCAAAGAAATAATGTAATTAGTTTATTGAGAGCAGTATCAATGTGTAGTATTATATTATGCCACATTTTACAATTTTATGGTAATGAATTAGCTTTTTGGTTTAATGTGGCTGTGCAGATATTTCTTATTTTATCAGGATATCTGTATGCATGTAGAGAACCTTCTGCAGTTGAGGGGGGGGGTATTTCTATTTTATAAAAAAAACTTTTATAAAATACTATCAAGATATTATATATATATGATATTTATAATTCCAATCTATATTATTTATGCCCCTCAATATTTATCTGTTAAAAATCTAATAAAGCATATGTTTGGTTTTGCTGGAATACAAGGATTAAATCATTTATGGTTTATATCAATTATTTTGATTTGCTATATGATTACGCCACTTTTAATAGTACTACAGAACTCTAAAAATTATATCATAGTATTTATTTGTACCGTTATTATATGTGAAATTTTGTTTTTAAAAGTAGCGTTTATTAACGGCGCGTGGGTTAATTGCTATGTTATTGGATTTTTAATAGGAGCAATAGTGAAAGAAAAAGGAATGAGAATTATGGGGAATATGAAGTTATTCCTTTTCGTTTTTATTCTGTTTGCGGCGACAAATGTTTACCGCATAGTTATTTCATATAAGATGAATGTGTTCTCTTCTGTCTCGCAAGAGATAATATATTATGCCCATGTTTTTTTAGCATTATTTATTGTATTAATTACATTTCGACTCGGAAATTGGGGGATAGAGGAAAGGATTCCTATTAAAATGCTCTTTTTTACTGATAAATATTCTTATTGTATATATTTGACACATCATGTATTTATTATAGGGCCATTTTCTGTCCTTCTTGCTTTTGATAAAGTAATTGGAGTTCCATTAGCCATTCTTTTAGCTTTTGTAACAGGAGTATTACTAGAAAAAATAGGGCAAAAAGTAGACAAAGCTTTATTCTGAAGAAAATGATATAGTTAGTTTAAACCAGATGATTAAAAAAAGAAAAATGGAGGAATTAAATATGAAGAATTTGAAATATGGGATTAGAATTTTTATAATGTTGATATTATTTGTTACTTTGATGACCGGATGCGCGCAAGATGCAGAGAAAGGGGCAAGGAATGTGACGCAAAAGTATTTTGATGCATTAAAAGCAGGAGACGGAGAGGGAATAATAGCATGTTTTTTACCTTCTGTTCAGCAAGAGTATCAATTAGGCACTGCGGTTGGCGGGGTTATAGGAGGAGCATTATTCGGGATCGATGCAAGTGGTCTTGCAAATGGATTCTTAGGATATGCGACTGGAGGGGAATATCAGAATTATGATTTTAAGGCAACAGATATTGTTGTGAGTGATGATGAGCATGCGGTTGTAACTGTTGAAGTTTACATAGATGGAGTGTTAGACAATACTACAGAAATAAAAACAGAAAAATATCAGGATGAATGGTATATTCAGGCCGACTGGTATATACAGGAATGAGAAGTTTGAAAAACTAAAGAGGTATTGTTCAATATGAAAAAAATAATGCTAGTTTTTGGTACAAGACCTGAAGCGATAAAGATGTGTCCGCTTGTCAAAGAACTTGAATTGCGGAAGAAAATGGAAATAACGGTATGTGTGACAGGACAGCATCGCCAAATGTTAGATCAAGTATTAAAAATTTTTAATGTGGTGCCTGAATACGATCTTTCTATTATGAAGGACAGGCAGACGCTTTTTGACGTTACCGCAAATATTTTAGATAGAATCAAGATTGTCCTTCAAAAAGTAAAGCCGGATATTGTCCTTGTACATGGTGATACATCTACAACATTTGTGACCGCATTAGCATGTTTCTATATGAAGATACCGGTTGGGCATGTAGAAGCAGGGTTACGTACATATAATCTTTATTCTCCATATCCGGAGGAATTCAATCGTCAGGCAGTAGGAATTATCGCGCAATACAATTTTGCTCCGACAGAAGGAGCAAGAAAGAATTTGATTCGTGAGGGGAAAAGTGCTAATCAAATTTATGTGACAGGCAATACAGCGATTGACGCATTAAAAACTACGGTTAAAAAAACATATTTCCATCCTGAGCTTGAGTGGGCGAATGGGAGTAGGCTTATTATGGTTACAGCACACCGCCGTGAAAATCTTGGCGAACCAATGAGACATATGTTTCGTGCAATTCATAGAATTATAAATCAGTACAAAGATGTGAAAGCAATATATCCAATTCATATGAACCCTGTCGTGCGTCAGATTGCAAATGAAGAATTGGGAAAATGTGATCGGATTCATATGATAGAGCCTTTAGATGTATTGGATTTCCATAATTTCCTGTCAAGAAGTTATATGATATTAACAGATTCCGGCGGGATTCAAGAAGAAGCGCCGAGCCTTGGAAAACCCGTTCTGGTAATGCGGGATACGACGGAACGTCCGGAAGGTATAAACGCTGGTACATTGAAGTTAGTCGGTACGGACGAAGAGGTGATTTATAAAAGTTTTCAAGAACTTCTTGAGGATAAGTTGGTCTATGACACAATGGCGTATGCAAACAACCCATATGGAGATGGGCATGCATGTGAAAGGATTGCAGATATACTGGAATTTGGAAAACAGAAAGATAATATTGGAGAAAGGAAAAGTTCTCAATGCAATTAAAACGGGTTATATTTTGGAGTTGTAAGACTGTAATAGCTACACTTTTTTCGTTCCTGTTGCTTTCCCTATTTACGGTTATATATAATAATACTGGTATTCATATAGCGAATCCTTCCGGAGCCACAGATTATTTTTGGAAGCCTAATCAGCTAAAAACTACAATGTGCGAAGGTTTTTCCGAATTGAGGATGGATGAAAACGGATTTAACAATGTTGATTCTCAGGATGAAAACATCGACATCCTTCTTATGGGAAGCTCCCATATGGAAGCCGTGCAGGTTTCAAAATACGAGAACACCGGATATCTGCTAAATCATGCATTGAAAGATAAAAGAGTCTATAATATCGGCATGTCGGGGCATACCATCTATCACTGCGCCAACAATATAGAAGATGCCATAAAAGTATATAGCCCAAAAGGTTTTGCCATCATTGAGACAGCGACGGTAGAACTTGATATCCAAAGCATGAAGATGGTTTTAGACAGCACATATCCGCATATCGATTCATATGATAAAGGTCTGGTATACCTCGTCCAAAAGAACATCCCTGCCGCAAAAGTCCTCTATAAACAGATAGGCCGGTGGCGGGCGGCTGAAAATAACGAGCCTGCCGCCCCTAAAAAAGAGAAAATAGATGCTTCCGACCATAATTATTTAGAGATTTTAGAAAAATTCCTGTCAAAGGCAGCTGCGCCCGTTCAGCAAAAGGGAGCGAAACTGTTCATCTTTTATCAACCAGATACTAAGGTAGATTCATTCGGAAATCTATTAACCCCAACAGACCCGATGGCTTTAGCGGCGTTTGAAGCTGCATGTGAAAAAAATGGGATCATATTTGTTGATATGACGGATTCCTTCCAGGAACTATATGATACGGAATATACACTTGCACACGGGTTCCCCAACACGGCGGTAGGAGAAGGACATCTGAACGCCGCAGGGCATCGGGCGATTGCAGAAAAACTTATTGCCGTTATCCAAAAAGAATATGAACGACAGGAGGGAAATCCGGATGTCTCTGAATAGTTTTTCGTTCCTTGCTTTTTTTAGCCTTTTGCTTCTGGCCTTATTCATTTGTGGGAAAATCGGGCAGAGGCTGCAGATTGCATGTATTTTATGCTTTAGCTATCTGTTTATTTACAGGTATGATTGGCGGTTCAGTGTCTGCATTTTCATATACACCATTTTGATGTATTTATTTGGCCAAATGATGGATGGTACATATTCTGTAAAAAAGCGGCGTATTCTTCTTTGGGGGGGGGTATTGCATCTGTTTTGATGCTATGCTATTTTAAGTACGCTGATTTTTTTGTACAAAGTATTTGCAGGGTCTTTGGAGAGAAAAACATTGCACTCCATATCATGCTTCCCATAGGGATATCATTTTATGTTTTTTCCGGGCTTTCCTACTTGATAGACATTTATTGGAGGAGATACCATGCGGAAAAGAACCTCCTTGACTTTGCGCTTTATATTGCGCTGTTTTCAAAATTAACGGCTGGACCGATTGTCCGGGCAGAAGAATTTTTGCCTCAGGTCAAATCTTATCGGGGACTTAGGCTGGATAAATTTTCAGAAGGCATCCAGATTTTTGTTTTCGGGTTGTTCAAAAAGATTGTGCTTGCCGACCATTTGTGTGTGTTTGTGGATGATGTATTCTCAGCGCCTGCGGCGTTCGATACTTTTACTACAATACTTGCGGTTATCAGTTACTCCTTTCAGATCTATTTTGACTTTTCAGGATATTCAGATATGGCAATCGGGATATCAAAGGCAATTGGGTTTGATTTCCCGCCCAATTTTAACCTGCCGTATCTTGCCGGGAATAGTTCGGAATTCTGGAAAAGATGGCATATCAGCCTTTCGTCCTGGTTTCAGGAGTATCTCTATATACCGCTTGGGGGAAGCCGGAAAGGAGAGGCGAGGACATACTTTAACCTACTAACCGTGATGCTTGTCAGCGGATTTTGGCATGGGGCAGGCTGGACATTTATCTTCTGGGGATTCTTGCACGGAATTACAAATTGTGTATTTCGTTTTTTTAGCAAAAAGTATAAAATAAAATTTGAATGTATGCCGCTGAATTTTCTTGTGGCCACAATCTTTTGGGTGGCTTTCCGGGCAGATTGTATAGATACGGCATTTGCGGTTTGGAAAGGGATGTTTACTTTGCATTCGGGAATCACACAGATATATAGCTGGACATTTTTTGCCGGATTTTGCCTGTTGTTTTCTAGTGTGGCGGCGATTATTTCGTCCAAAAAGAAATGTTTAAAAATGGTCAATGGATTCTATCCGATTATGGATTTATCAAAACTATCCTCATTGATTCTATTTTTTACCTTTATTGGACTGACTGTCATAATGGGGTATTTCGGAAATAATGCATTTATTTATGGGAAATTTTAAGATTTAGAGAGGGCAACTCGGGATAGGGAATACCAGCAGCATCTTTTTGAAGAGTACGGTATTAAATAAGCTTATCAGGAGACCAAAAACATAATAAAGGAAAATGAAAGACCCCAAAGGAGCTGTCGGGAGTGAGAAATCATATCCCAGACAGCTCTTTTTTATGCGCAGAGCCGTGCAGAGGAAATATGCCGCTTTGGCGGCGCACGGGTCGCGCGGCGGGCAGGGGAGGAGGGTTCTTCCCTGCTCGACTTCTCTTTCACCATTTTTTCACAGTTTCACCATAGATTCCCCAAACTTTCCAATTATAATGACCAAAGTAAACTTTCAGCAAGGGAGAGGAAATATGAGCGATCAGAATGTATTTGAACGGGTAGAGAAGAAATACCGCATGAACCAGAAGCAGTACGATTTATTCCTTAGTGGCGCGGCAGGCAATCTCCATATGGATGAATACGGCCTGCACACCATTCGGAATATTTACTACGACACACCCAATTACGAATTGATCCGCCGTTCGATTGACAAGCCGAAATACAAGGAAAAATTCCGCCTGCGCGGTTATGGGGAAATTGAGGAGGACAGCCCCGTATTTCTGGAAATCAAGAAAAAATACTGCGGCGTGGTCTACACAAACGTCGGACGCAGCTTGCCTTAATGAAAGCGCGTACATATCTGGAATCCGGGTTCATTGCGGAGAAGAAAAGCCAGATAATGAATGAAATCGATTATTTTATCCGATTTTACCATCCCAAACCGAGAGTCTACCTTGCCTACGACCGGGAGGCTTTTGTGGGAAATGAGGATGAAAACCTGCGTATTACGGTTGACCGCAATATCCGAAGCCGCAGCCACCGGCTGGAACTGACCTACGACGGGGAATGCATGCTGCTGAATCCGGGAGAGTACCTGATGGAAATCAAGGTAAATGGGGCGTACCCCCTATGGCTTGCAGACCTTTTAGGAAAGCTGGAAATCTACCCCACATCCTTTTCAAAGTACGGGGCGGTATACGCACAGGCGATGCAGAATCAAGCGGAAATGGAGGAAAAACAGATATGTTTGCAAGTGTATTAAATAATATCGAAGGCAGCCTGACTATCCAGAATGCGCTGCTGTGTACTCTGGCGTCCCTGGCATTGGGGTTTGTAATCGCATTTGTCTATGGGATGAAAGGGGCGTGCAGTAAGAATTTCATGATGACCTTAGTGTTGCTTCCGGTGCTGGTGCAGATGGTCATTATGCTGGTAAATGGAAACCTTGGGACCAGCGTCGCCGTACTGGGCGCGTTCAGCCTGGTCCGTTTCCGCTCAGTCCCTGGAACGTCAAAAGAGATGGCTGTCATCTTCTTTGCTATGGCGGTAGGGCTGGCGACAGGTACAGGATTCCTAAGTTTTGCAGCCGTCATGACGCTTATGGTGGGAATCATACTCCTGGTGATGGAGAAGTCCTGTTTCGGGGAGTGGAAGCAGGAGCGGAAGGATCTGCGGATCACCATTGCGGAGCATCTGGATTATACGGAGATTTTCGATGATATTTTCCAGAAATATACCAGCAAATGCTGCCTGCAAAAGGTAAAGACTACGAACCTGGGCAGCATGTATGAGTTAGATTACCATATTACGTTGAAAGACATCAGGCAGGAAAAGGAAATGCTGGATGCTATCCGCTGCAGGAACGGGAATCTGACCGTAATCTGCGGGAGGCGGGCAACCGTGCAGGATGAATTGTAATAATAGGATAGGAGCATGGCAGATGAAGGGAAAAAATAAGAAGGTTCCGGCAATGTTATTGAGCATTATGCTCATTTGTACGATGTCGGGATGCAGGCAGGAAGGAAACGGGAAAGAAGCAGAAGAAGCGGCGGATCTCTCCCGGCATGCGGCGGCCAGTACGGTGACGCTGACGGAGGGAAAATATAGTGAGGAAAAGCTTTGCGATACTTGGGATGAGAAGACGGCAGTCCATTTTATATTTGAGAATGACAGGATTTCGGCAGGGGAGAATGCCGGCGCAGATGCGGATTCGGACTCCCTGGAAGACAAAGCGGAAATAAGGGGGAATACCGTTGTCATCCGTGAAGAAGGAGACTATGTGTTTTCAGGAACGCTGGCAGACGGGCAGATTATCGTAGATGCGGATAAAGAAGAGACGGTCAGGCTGGTCTTTCAGGGTGTAGAGATTACTTGCAGTGATTCGGCGCCTGTTTACAGCAAGGGCGGCAACGTAGTGATTACGCTGGCGGAAGGCACGGAGAATACGGTCGAGGACGGCAGCGCTTATACCTTTGATGAAGAGGGAGAGGATGAGCCGGGAGCGGCAATCTTTGCCAAGGACGACCTTACATTCAATGGGAACGGCAGGCTTAAAGTGATTGGAAATTATAATCATGGAATCCAATGTAAAGATGATTTGAAATTCGTTGCCGGAACTTATATCATTTCTTCGGCAAATGACGGAATTGTCGGAAAAGACAGCGTGTCCATCCGAAACGGTGATTTTACCATAGAAAGCGGAGACGACGGGATCAAGGCAACCAATATGGAAGACTCTGATAAGGGATATGTCCTGATTGAGAACGGAACCTTCCAGATTAATGCCGCTGGGGACGGGATTCAGGCGGAGACGCTTCTTAGGGTGAATAATGGAGTGTTCGAGGTCACTACGGGAGGCGGGAGCCAGAATGCAGAGACGTTTTACGGTGGACAGGAAGGTATGGAAGGAGAAATGCCGTTTGGCGGGGGGCGAGAAAAACCGTTTGGCGGGAAATCAGGAGACAGCAGAGGAATGCAAGAGGGGAGCCAGGAAAAGCCGGAGGGAGGAATGGAGCCGCCGGAAGGAGAATTTCCAGGAAACGGAAAAGAGAACGGCACGGCGGACAATTCGGACAGCACGGAAGAATCTGTGAGCACAAAAGGTTTCAAGTCTTATGTGGAATTAGTCATCCTGAACGGAGAATTCGACATTGATTCACAGGACGACGGAATCCACAGTGACCAGAATGTTACGGTTCAGGGCGGCAAGATAACGATTTCCACGGGAGACGACGGAATCCATGCCGACAAAACATTAACGGTGGACGGCGGCAGCCTTGAAATCCTGAAAAGCTATGAAGGCCTGGAAGGATTTGACATCGTAATCAATGACGGCGATATTAATATTATTTCTTCAGACGACGGAATCAATGCGGCCGGCGATGACAGCAGTTCCCAAGAATCCGACGCCCAAATAGGGCAAAAGGGAGTATCTTCCGATGCCAGTGATACCAGGGACAGCCGGATGGAGAAGCCGTTCATGGCTGACGAAGACCAGGGCGCATCCCTGACGGTGAACGGCGGTACAATCTGCGTTAATGCCGACGGCGACGGCCTGGATGCTAACGGAGATATTTCCATAAGCGGCGGTACGGTTACGGTACACGGGCCGGTAAGCGGAGGAAACGGGACTCTTGATTATGCGGCCTCCTGCAAGATTACCGGCGGAGAATTCACAGGAATCGGAAGTATCGGCATGGCGCAGGCTCCGAGCGATGATTCCACACAGGCATCTATTGTCCTGCGTACGGAAGAGACAGTAGAAGCAGGAACGGTCATTTCCCTGAAAGATAAAGAAGGGAATGTACTCGCAGAGACAGTGACCATGAAAGCGGCACAGTGGTTCGCCTTGTCTTCCCCGAAAATAAAGGAGGGGGAAACCTATCTGTTCTGTGCAGGAACAGTTGAAAAGGAAGTAATTCCGACCCAGACAGTCACACAATTTACTTTTTAAAGTAGATTCCATCCCGGAAATCTTTTGAAAATCTTGCTGTCAGGAAACGAATGTGATACAATAATCCCATCCTGAATAAAGGAACCGAGTGTACCGGTTCCGAATACGAACAGCAGATTTGGAGGACAAGATGATAAACCGGGATTGGGAAAAGTTCGGGGAGGATATCCGGAAGACCGTACAGGACGCTATCGACGCCCAGGACTTCGGGAAACTGAACCAGACGATAACGGACACGATTAACAATGCGGTAGACAGTGTATCGAGAAATATCCGCAATGCGCAGCAAAATCAACAGTGGGGCAGAGGTCCTGTGGACAGAAGATGTGGTTCACAGGATACTGTGCGTTCGGGCAAAGATGAGCCGGCTGTTGGCGGCAGGAAGGGGCGTTTCGGCCAGGGCGGTCCTTACGGCAGGAAACAGCTTCCGATTCTGTACCGCAAGCCGACCGGGGCGGGCGGGGTGCTGACCGCGGTGCTGGGGGCAGTCACAGGCGGCATGTTTTCTGCCGCAATGATTTTCTTCATTATTACGGCATTGCTGGCAGGGGCATTCGGGATTCCCGAGATTGTGGTTACGGCATTTTTCCTGATATTTGCGGTGTCGGGATTCATAGTCTGCGGGTGCGGGACGGGCGTCTGGGGACGGGTAAAGAGGTTCCGGGCTTATGTGCAGGTCCTCGGCCAGCGTGAGTATTGCAATATCCGGGAACTGGCGGACAAAGTCCATAAAAGCGTAAAATTTGTAGTCAGAGACCTTGAATATATGTTCGCGAAAGGATGGTTCCTGGAGGGGCATCTGGACGATGAGAAGACCTGCCTGATCACAAGCCATGGGATGTACCGGCAGTATCAGCAGATACAGGCGGCCAGAAAGGACAGCCAGCAGGAAGAGGCAAGACGGCAGGCGGCCAGGCAGGAAGAGGCTAAGCGCAGGCAGGCAGAAGAAAAGGTTAAGAAGGGGAAAGGAAAGGCAGAAGAGGGGAAGAGGGCAAAGCTTCCGCCGGAAGTACAGCGTATCGTCGAAGAGGGCGACGCCTATATCCGGAAGATACATGACTGTAACGACCGGATTTCCGGCGCGGAGATGTCGGCGAAGATTTCCCATATGGAGATGCTGGTGGACAAGATTTTCGACCGGGTGGAGCAAGAGCCGGATTCTGTGGACGACATCCGCAGGCTGATGGAATATTATCTGCCGACTACCGTAAAACTTCTGGAGGCATATCAGGAATTGGACGCCCAGCCTGTAGACGGCGAGAATATCCGCTCTTCCAAGCGGGAGATTGAAGCGACGCTAGATACGCTGAACATTGCCTTTGAGAAACTTCTGGACAGCCTGTTTCAGGAGACAGCCTGGGACGTGTCCTCGGATATTTCTGTGTTACATACGATGCTTGCACAGGAAGGGCTTATGGACGACGGACTGCAAAAACCTAAGTGATACAAAAAAATAGATATGACAGGAATGATTGAGGAGGGGGACATAAGAAGATGAAGAATGAATTTGAGAATTTTCAGGCGACGCCTGTGCTTACGTTGGAACCGTTTCAGGAGGAGCCAAAGCCTCAGCCGGTGAAAGAAGAGAAAGCGCCTGTGCTTAACGAAGACATTTTATCGGATGAGGAGCGGCGGGCAGTGGACGCATTTGCCGCCCAGATCGACCTGATGAACTCCAATGCGATTTTACAGTATGGAGCTGGGACGCAGAAGAAGATGGCGGATTTCTCCGAGGCGGCGCTTGAGAATGTGCGGACGAAAGATTTGGGAGAAGTGGGGGAGCTGCTGACCGGAGTGGTGAAGGAGCTGCGCAGCTTTGACGAGGAGGAAGAGAAAGGGCTCTTTGGGATTTTTAAGAAGAGTTCCGGCAGGATACAGTCCATGAAGGCGAAGTATGCGAAGGCGGAGACGAACATCAACCAGATCTGCAAGGTACTGGAATCCCATCAGGTGCAGCTTCTCAAGGATGTTGCCGTACTGGATAAGATGTACGGGCTCAACCTGACGTATTTTAAAGAATTGTCTATGTATATCCTGGCGGGGAAGAAGAAACTTTCTGAGGTGCGCGCCACGCAGCTCCCTGAGCTTCTCGATAAGGCTTCCCGGTCGGGGCTTGCGGAGGATGCCCAGGCTGCCAGGGACTTAGACGCCATGTGCAACCGGTTCGAGAAGAAAATCCATGACTTGGAGCTGACCCGTACCGTGTCCATGCAGACGGCTCCGCAGATCCGCCTGGTGCAGGGCAACGATACGTTAATGGTCGAGAAGATTCAATCTACGATTGTCAACACGATTCCCCTCTGGAAGAGTCAGATGGTGCTTGCCCTTGGCGTGGAGCATTCCGCCCAGGCAGCGGCGGCGCAGCGGGAAGTGACGGATATGACCAATGAATTGTTGCGGAAGAATGCGGACAAGCTGAAACTGGCTGTCACGGAGACGGCGAAGGAGTCGGAACGGGGGATCGTCGAGATTGAGACGCTTAGGCATACCAACGAGACGCTGATTTCTACGCTGGATGAGGTGATGCAGATTCAGAGAGAGGGCAGGCAGAAACGTGCGGAGGCAGAGCAGGAGATGGTACGGTTAGAGCAGGAGTTGAAGGCGAAGCTTTTGCAGGTGCATGGTTAATGGACTGGCGAACAGGAATTATTTTGAAAAAAGCCTTGATTTTACTGGGATATGGTGCTATACTTGATACAGTTACATAAGGAAATCGGCAGAAGAGTGGACGTAAGTTCACTCTTCTTTGTTGGTAAGGAGGAAAATGCCGTTGACGAAGAGAGAGAGCTATGAACAGAAGACAGAAGAGATCCTGAACCCGATTGTAGAGGAGTATGGATTTGAACTCGTGGATGTGGAGTATGTGAAGGAAGGAAGTACGTGGTATCTCCGGGCATATATTGATAAGCCAGGGGGGATCTGCATTGACGATTGCGAAGCAGTGAGCCGCAGGCTTTCGGATATCCTGGATGAGAAGGATTATATAGATGACGCGTACATTCTGGAGGTCAGCTCTCCGGGACTTGGAAGGCCCCTCAGGAAGGAGAAGGATTTCAGGAGGAGCCTGGGAGAGGAAGTGGAAGTCCGGACTTACCGCATGATAGAAAAGCAGAAGGAATTTACCGGGATTTTGAAGGAATACGATGAGAAGACGGTGACGATTGAAGAAGACGGAGGGAATGTGAGGATATTTGAGAAGAGTGATATTGCCCTGATACGCCTTGCATTTGATTTTTAGAGACTGCGCCGGACGTCCCGCATTTGATTTTAGATAGGAGGATAATACGATGAATACGGAATTGTTAGAAGCGTTGAATATATTAGAGAAGGAGAAGGAGATCAGCAAAGAGACGTTGTTGGATGCCATTGAGAATTCTTTGCTGAATGCCTGTAAGAACCATTTTGGGAAAGCCGACAATATCAGGGTGATCATGGACAGGACGACCTGCGATTACAGGCTGTTCGCAGAGAAGACCGTGGTGGAAGACGTTGAGGATAAGTTAGAGGAAATCAGCCTTGAAGATGCAAGGAATATCGACGGCAAGTATGAACTGGGGGATATTGTCCAGATTCCGATTGAGTCTAAGTCCTTTGGGCGAATTGCGACTCAGAATGCCAAGAACCTGATCCTTCAGAAAATCCGCGAAGAAGAGCGTAAGGTAGTCTATGACCAATATTTCGAGAAGGAGAAGGATATCGTCACCGGAATCGTCCAGCGTTATATTGGAAGGAACGTCAGCATCAATCTTGGGAAGGCGGACGCTATGCTGACCGAAAACGAACAGGTGAAGGGTGAGACGTTCAAGCCCACCGAGCGCGTCAAATTGTACGTGGTGGAAGTCAAGAATACCACGAAGGGGCCTAAGATCTTAGTCTCCCGTACACACCCAGAACTTGTGAAGCGCCTGTTTGAGGCGGAAGTGACCGAGGTAAAAGACGGCGTGGTGGAAATCAAGAGCATTGCTAGGGAGGCGGGAAGCCGGACGAAGATCGCGGTGTGGTCCAATGACCCGGACGTAGACCCTGTGGGCGCGTGTGTCGGCATGAACGGAAGCCGTGTCAATACCATCGTAAATGAACTGAGGGGCGAGAAGATCGATATCATTAACTGGAGCGATAATCCGGCAATCCTGATTGAGAATGCGTTAAGCCCGGCGAAGGTCATTTCCGTAATGGCAGACCCGGACGACAAGACGGCGGGCGTTATCGTCCCGGATTACCAGCTGTCCCTTGCAATCGGCAAGGAAGGGCAGAATGCAAGGCTTGCCGCAAGGCTGACCGGATATAAGATTGATATTAAGAGTGAGACGCAGGCAATCGAGTCCGGCGACCTGCCGGAGAATTATCTGGAATTGAGCGAGGGCGTATACGAGGAGGAGTACGAGGAGGCTTATGAGGAAGGATATGAGGAAGCGTACCCAGAGGACGGAGAAGAGACCGGGTATGACGAGGCGTATCCGGAGGATGTTGAAGATGCGGGGTACGGCGAAGCTTATCCGGAAGACGGCTTCAAAGGCGGCGCGCAGGAGTACCCGCAGGATGGGGATGAGGACGGCGGCCAGGACGCAGATGGTGCAGAAGAGTTTGCACAGGACGGTTATGAAGAGGAAGACGAGATTATATTTCAGGAAGTAGAGGATTAGGTGATTAATTGAGTGCAAATAAAAAAGTCCCTGTCCGCAGATGCGTAGGCTGTCAGGAGATGAAGGGAAAGAAAGAGATGATCCGGGTGATCCGGACGAAGGAGGGGGAGTTTTTGCTGGACGCCACAGGCAAGAAGAACGGAAGGGGCGCTTATATCTGCCCATCCGCCGAATGTTTCAAGAAGGCGGTTAAAAACAAGGGGCTGGAGCGTTCGTTCAAGCAGGCGATTCCTCCGGAAGTATACGAGGCATTGGAAAAGGAGATGGGATCACTTGGGACGGAGTAAGGTTTTGTCGCTCATTGGTCTGGCCACAAAAGCCGGAAAGACGGCAAGCGGGGAGTTCTGTACGGAGCGGGAAGTGAAGTCAGGGGGCGCCGCGCTGGTCATTATAGCCGATGACGCGTCTGATAATACAAAGAAGAAGTTTAGGAATATGTGTGATTTTTATCACGTGCCGATCTGTTTTTATAAAGACAAAGATACCTTGGGGCATGCAATGGGGAAACAGTTCCGGGCATCTCTTGCAATATTAGATCAGGGGTTTGCAAAGGGAATCAGAGAGAGTATGGATGCAGAAGATAACACAGTTGCATAGAGGAGGTAGTAAATATGGCGAAAATCAAAGTATACGAGTTGGCGAAGGAGCTGGGTGTCCAGAGTAAGGAGGTACTCGAGTTCCTTAGCGGAAAGAATATAGAAGTGAAGAATCATATGAGCGCGCTAGAGGAGAACGATGCCAATGTGGTAAGAAAGGGAATGGCGAAGGGCGAACAGGCTGCAAAGCCTGAGCGGGATGCGCCTAAGAAGAAGAGCATCGTACACGTCTTCCGTCCTCAGAATACCCAGAATGGCGCCAGACAGGGAAAGCGTCCGGGGGGAAGGCCGGCGCAGCCGGGGAATGGGCGTACAGCCCAGGCATCGGGAAAACCGATGCAGGTGAACAACGGCCGTCCTTCCAAGGCAGCGCCGATACGTCCGGCAAATCCTGCGGCAGCGGCGGAGAAGGCACAGCCAGTGAAACGTCCTGCAAGCCCGTCTGCGGCTCCTAAGCCGGCGGAACCGGTAAAGCGTCCTGTATCACCTGTGACAGTGACGGCAACGGAGACGGGGGAGGCAGCAAAGCGTCCCACTGTTTCGATAGAGAAGGCGCAGAGCGTACCGGCGGCGGAGCGTACCGCAGAAAGGTCTGTTGACAGAAACGGGGACCGTCCTGCATCCTCAGACAGAAGGCCGGCGCAGAGACGTTCCGACCGCCCAGACCGTCCGGATCGTTTCGAGCGTCCGGAGCGCGGACAGGATAGACGCGGAGACTCCAGAGGTCAGCGTCCCCAGCGCGGGGACCGTCCGCAGGAAGGACGTGACCGCGATAGAGAGAATCGTTTCCAGGGAGGAGACCGAAACCGCGACCGGAACCGTGAACATGGGCGTGACCGTGATAGAGATGGACGCTTCCAGGGAGGGGACCGGAACCGTGACGGACGCTTCCAGGGAGGCGATCGTGATAGGGATGGACGTTTTCAAGGAGGGGACCGGAACCGTGACGGACGCTTCCAGGGAGGCGATCGTGATAGGGATG
>OFGE01000749.1_pt1 | contig 33764 bp, 32 predicted proteins | sample 1521681 | NCBI WGS metagenome assembly OFGE01 (sample SAMEA3504093, study PRJEB24116) | mouse gut metagenome | biome: mouse gut; feature: mouse-associated habitat; material: faeces | place: Denmark | collected 2011
AGGCCCTTAAAAAGGGAATGATTCTTCCGGTTCAGGCGTTGGAGATCAGGGAAGGCAAGACTTCTCCGCCGAAGCGTTACAATTCCGGTTCCATGATCCTTGCAATGGAGAATGCGGGACAGTTGATCGAGGATGAGGATCTGAGATCGCAGATCAAAGGAAGCGGTATTGGGACCAGCGCCACCAGAGGCGAGATCTTAAAGAAATTATTTAACATCAAATACCTTGCCCTGAATCAGAAGACACAGACCGTGACGCCGACGCTGCTCGGGGAAATGATCTTCGACGTGGTTGAGAACTCGATTAAGTCTCTGTTAAATCCCGAGCTTACGGCAAGCTGGGAGAAGGGGCTTACTTATGTAGCCGACGGAGAGATCACGCCGGATGAATATATGAAGAAGCTGGATCATTTTATCGTGAGCAGGACGGAGGGTGTGAAGGCGCTGTATAACCAGGGACAGCTTCGTGCCTGCTATGACAAGGCGGCGCAGGCGTATAAGGAGCCGGAAACCAGAAAGAGAGGGAATAAGACATCATGAAAGAATTGACAGTCAAGGAATTGTATACGTTGGAGGAGACGATCGCAAAGGACATCTTCGAGGGAGCTACCTATCCGTGGGAGGTGCTTCCTAAGATCGGAGAGTTCATCCTGCGTCTCGGAGAGGAGCTCTCCAAGGATGAATATGATAAGGTGGGCGAGGATGTGTGGATCGCCAAGTCAGCCAATGTATTCGAATCCGCGTATATCCACGGCCCTGCGATCATCGGGAAGAACGCGGAGGTAAGACAGTGTGCGTTCATCCGCGGAAATGCGATCGTTGGAGAGGGCGCCGTGGTCGGCAATTCCACAGAGCTTAAGAATGTGATCCTGTTCAATAAGGTTCAGGTGCCACACTACAATTATGTGGGAGATTCTATTCTTGGATATAAGGCGCATATGGGAGCCGGCTCTATCACATCTAATGTGAAGTCGGATAAGAAGCTGGTTGTGGTGAAGACGCCTGAGGGAAATATTGAAACGGGCATCAAGAAGTTCGGCGCCATGCTCGGCGACGAGGTGGAGGTCGGATGCGGCACCGTACTGAATCCGGGAAGCGTGGTTGGAAGCCATACGAATATCTATCCGCTCTCCAGTGTCAGAGGGTACGTGCCGGCGGGCAGTATCTATAAGAGACAGGGGGAGGTCGTAGATAAGATAATGGAATAAATAGATTGCAGCAGGAAGGAGTAGAAAGATGCGCAAGATAGGTTTTATAGGTGTGGGAATCATGGGCAAATCCATGGTCCGCAATCTGATGAAGGCCGGGTTCGAGGTTCATATCTATGCGAGGACGAGGCCGAAGGTGGAGGATGTGATCAGCGAGGGAGCCGTTTTTCATGATTCGATTAAGGATTGTGCCGGAATATGCGAGGCAGTGATCACGATCGTCGGATTCCCGCAGGATGTGGAGGAAGTGTATTTTGATGCGCAGAATATCTTAGACAGCGCGGCGCCGGGGGCATATCTGATCGATATGACGACCACCAGCCCGATGCTGGCGAAGAAGATCTGGGAGGCGGGAAGCGAGAAGGGCTTCCATGTGCTGGACGCGCCGGTGACGGGCGGAGATGCCGGTGCGAAAGCAGGAACCTTGTCGATCCTCGTTGGTGGTAAAAAAGAGGACTACGAAGCCTGTATGCCGCTGTTTGAGGCGATGGGAACGAATATCAATTATCAGGGCGAGGCCGGATGCGGACAGCATGCCAAGCTTGCGAATCAGATCATGATCGCGGGGACTCTGTCTGGCGTCTGCGAAGCATTGACTTACGCGAAGGCTAAAGGCCTTGATCTTAAGGTGCTTCTGGATTCAGTGTCCACCGGAGCGGCGGGCAGCAGGCAGCTTGATACCTTCGGTCCGAAGATATTGGCGGATGATTATGCGCCGGGATTCTTCTTGAAGCATTTTATCAAGGATATGAAGCTGGCGCTTGCAGAGGCGAATATGAGCGGATTATGCCTGGAGGTGTTAAGTCAGGCCCTTGCGAATTATGAGATTCTGGCAGCAGAAGGGCATGGAGACCTTGGGACACAGGCGTTGATGAAGTATTATGAAGAGACAGTCTGTGAAGACGATGAAACAGAATAGAAAGTATAGGAGGAAGGCAAATGGCAAGTGAGAATTTTGTAACATTTGAGATTGGTAAGACGAAGCATATCGCGTTGGTGGCACATGACGGCAAGAAGAAAGAGCTGGTAGAATGGTGCGACAGGAATAAGGAGATCTTGAAGGGACATTTCCTGTGCGGGACGGGAACGACGTCCAGACTGATCGCAGAGAAGACCGGACTTCCGGTGAAGGGGTATAACAGCGGCCCGCTCGGCGGAGATCAGCAGATCGGCGCGAAGATCGTGGAAGGACAGATTGACTTTATGATCTTCTTGTGGGATCCGTTGGAGGCGCAGCCTCATGATCCAGATGTGAAGGCGCTTCTTCGTATCGCGGTCGTGTATGATATCCCGATCGCAAATAATCTGGCAACGGCAGATTTCATGCTGAATTCCAGATATATGGAAGGAACATATGCAAGGAAGGTGCAGAATTTTAATAAGACTGTTCAGGAACGGGTAGAGCAGATGAAGTAGAAGATTGAGTAAGTTTATAACGTAAAAATGTAATGAATTATGGTACTTCATTACATTTTTTTTGCGAAAATTTACATCAGTAATTGATTTATTTACGTTATATTACCATGCAAAAATGGTTTTGTCAACATTTTGGGCGGCTGTGAACCGTGTTTCTGATGGTATTTCTGGAAAAATATATGTCTTTTTATTCTTCATACGGTGAATAATCGAATCAGTTTTGAAGATTTTCGATTTATCGCCGTCAAAATTCTAGTCAGATTCTAATGAGTCTGATATTTCCTAAAAAGAAATAGAAAAAAGCTGAAAAAATATAATTTTTATGTATAGATTCTCGATTGACCGCCGTCAAAATTCTGGTCAAACCAATGGAGAATAGCGAAAAATATGGAAAAAGCGGCTCTTTGTAATGAAGTACCATACTTCATTACATTTTTGACGGGGATGGGAAAGGAGCCGCGGATATGTCAATTGAATTATATGAACACAATCAGACTGCCTATCAAGCGGCTCTGGATATGCTGAAAAATACAGGAAAAGCAGCGATTATCCATCCGACCGGAACGGGGAAATCTTTCATAGGATTCAAGCTGTGCGAGGATTTCCCGGAGAAAATGGTCTGTTGGCTATCGCCGTCAGAATATATCTTCCGAACTCAGGTGGAGAATCTGGCGGCAAGCATAGAGATGAATGAGACGTTGAATGATGGTGCAGAAAATTATGCGATCCGTAATGTTCAGACGCTGGCAGACACAAATAGCGGGAATGGTTTTGAAAATATTAGATTTTATACTTATGCAAAGCTGATGTCGATGACGGAGGAGGAATTACAAGAGATCTGTCCCGATTACATTGTATTGGATGAGTTCCACCGCTGCGGTGCAAAGGTCTGGGGACAGGGGGTACAGAACTTATTGTCTATGTATCCCGGCGCATCGGTGCTGGGTCTTTCAGCGACGGCGATCCGCTATCTGGACAACCAGCGCGATATGTCGGACGAGCTGTTTGACGGAAATGTGGCTTCGGAGATGACCCTTGGAGAGGCGGTAGTCCGCGGTATCCTGAATCCTCCGAAGTATGTCCTGTCTGTGTTCTCCTATCAAAAGGAACTGGCAAAGTATGAGAGACGGGTACGGTCGGCAAAAAGCAGGCTCATCCGGGACGAGGGAGAGAAGCAGTTAGAAGCATTGCGCCATGCTCTTGAACAAGCGGACGGTCTGGAAGAGATATTCCGAAAACATATGAAGAATCCCGCGGGAAAATATATTGTTTTCTGTGCAAATTATGAGCATATGTCGGAAATGATCGGGAAGACGCAGGAGTGGTTCGCGAAGGTGGATGGGAAGCCTCACATTTATACGGCATATTCGGATGATCCGTCAACGAGTCAGGCATTTGCAGAATTCAAGGCAGATGAGAGCGGGCATTTGAAACTGCTGTACTGTATCGATATGCTCAATGAGGGCGTCCATGTGGATGATGTAGAAGGCGTGATTCTGCTTCGGCCGACGGTGTCGCCGATTATCTACAAACAGCAGATCGGACGGGCACTATCGGCGAACAAGAAGAAGGATGCGGTTATCTTCGATATCGTATTGAATATAGAGAATCTGCACAGCATCGGTACGATCGAAGAGGAGATGCAGATTGCAGCGTCGTATTATCACTACATGAACCGCGAGGAAGAGATCGTAAATGAGCACTTCAAAGTGGTAGATGAGGTACGGGATTGCGTGGCGCTGTTCGAGAGATTGAATGAGACATTGACGGCGTCCTGGGATCTGATGTATGAATGCGCAAGGCGTTATTATCAGGAGAATGGGAATCTGGAAGTACCGGTAAGATACCGGACAGAGGACGGTTACGGGCTTGGTCAGTGGATCCTTACGCAGCGCAGAGTCCGTGCCGGTGAGAAATACGGAGTGCTGGGCGAAGACCGCATCAGGAAATTAAACCGTATCGGGATGGTCTGGGGAAGTTATCGGGACCTGTCGTGGGAGCGGTATTACAAAGAAGCGAAGGACTACTATGAAAAATACGGAGATCTGAATACCAATGTTAATACAAGGACAGATTCAGGAATCCGGCTGGGCTCGTGGATCTGCCAGCTTCGGACTTACAGGAAGAGCGGGATACAGCGGGGCTATCTGACGGAAGAAAGAGTGAAAGCGTTAGATGAGATCGGAATGATCTGGGATGTGCCGGATTATCTGTGGGAAGAGAATTATGCGGAATGCCTGCGGTATTACCGGGAGCACGGGAATCTTAATATTCCCAATGCTTACTGTTCGCCGAAGGGACTGAAGATCGGCGGATGGATTAGACGGCAGCGTTTGCTTCGCAGAGGCAGCCGAAGCGACGGCGGAGACGGAATCATCGGTGAAAATGGCGGCGGCACAGGCGCGGGACTTACGAAGGAGCAGATCGCGCGGTTAGATTCCATTGGGATGGTCTGGAAAACGAAGCCGGAGCAGCAGTGGGAGAAAGGCTGTGCTGAGGCGTCAGCCTATTATAAAGAGCATGGAAACTTAAATGTACCGGCAGGTTATGTAAGCCCGACGGGATATAAGCTTGGAAGCTGGATCGCGGACAGACGGGAGAAGGGGAGAGAGAAGCATTCCCTGGAACGTCAGAGGCAATTGGATGAGATCGGGATGGTCTGGGTGAAGCCGGATTCCTGGGAGGTTCGCTATGAGCTTGCAAGAGCGTACTATGAAGAGCATGGCAACCTGAATATTCCATCGAAATACCGTGCGGAAGGCATTTGGCTTGCGAAATGGGTCAACGAGCAGAAGCAGATATTTGCCGGGAAGCGTAAAGGCAAGGCGTTGCGGGAAGACCAGGTGCGGAGATTAGAGATGATCGGGATGGAATGGGAACGGCGTAAAAAGGATGGCCGGAATCAGGAAAGTCGGGATTATAATGAGACGTTGAAGAATGGTCAGTCTCAGGAAGAGATTCAACAGAGTATTGCTTGATGATAGATAGTGAATGATTACTTTTTAGATATCCTTGCAGCAGGGGCACTTGGATATCTGAGGTATGACATATTCGGCGTTTGGAGGCTTGGCAGATTTTCGATATGATCTGCAAGACGGCAGACGGATTACTGTGGCAACAGAAAGGATCTGGGGGCATGGATGGCGAAGCATGCCTTATCGGATGAAGTGCTTCGCCATTATAATGTGGGACGGATGAATGGAGGATTATTTTGTATTATGTGATACAGGTTGCTACTGGAACAGAAGACAGAGTAGAAGAGCAGATCAGGGTGACGGTGGGAAATGAGTTATATGATTCTTGTTTCCATCCAATGCGCCGGGTGAAGAAGAAATTCCGCGGAGAATGGAAAGAAATCCGTGAAAAATTGCTTCCGGGGTATGTATTTATAACGAGTAATTATATTCAGGAAGTGTATCAGGAGTTCAAGCATGTGCCGGCTTATACAAAGCTGTTGGGAAAAGAAGGGGATCGGTTTATCCCTCTTTCTGGTTATGAAGTAAATTGGCTTGAACGGCTTATGGAATCTTCCGATCAAAAGATGGAGGTGCAGTTATCCCAGGTGTCTGTATCGGAAAATGATGAGATAACGATACTGTCCGGACCGCTGAAGAATATGGAAGGGTGTATCAAGAAGATCGATCTGCACAGACGGATCGCGAAGGTCGAGGTTGATTTTATGAACCGGAAGACGATGATACATCTTGGAATTGAGATGGTAGAAAAAAAGAATAAGTACAATACATGATAGATTTTTGGATGAAATTCCATATGTATTGAAGATATTTTATGGTAGAAAGTAACGGCTCAGCGTATCTGAACTGTTACGGCAGAATAAGTATCATTGATTGGGAAAGGGGATTTTATTGATGGAAGGGTATCAAGAAGTCAATGAAATTAATCTGATAGATCTGATGTTTTATTGTTTGAAGAGATGGCGCTGGATTGTTGTGTGCATGATATTTTTCGCAGTTATTGCAGGGATTTATAAATATCAGGCGACGATCACGGAGAACCAGGTGAAGAAAGAAGAACAATCACGTCAGTCTGTGACGAAATCGGTTGAAGGAGAAGCAGTTCCAGAACCGATTGTATTTGAAGATCCGGTTTCTTCGGCTGTCTCTTTTGCGGCGGTGGGAATGATCGGTGGGGCTGGATTGGTCTGCCTGATATGTTGTATGAGCTTTATAATGAGCGGAAAGCTGCAAAGTGAGAATAATTTTCAAGAGAAATTCGGAATGCCTTTGTTAGGGGTTATTCGTAAAAGTGAATCAAAGAAGAAGGTATTTCGATTTGTGGACCGGTGGATTCGCAAGTTAGAAGAAGGACCGTATGCGAAGATCCCGAGGAAAGAGCAGATCAAGATTGCGGCGGTGAATGTTCAGGCGGCGATTCATAGGAGTTCAGAGGAAAAGATAAAGAGAGTCATGCTGGCGGGGAGCGTAAGCGGGGATGATGTGATGGAAATCTGTGAGCAGTTGGCGGAAGAGATTGAGGATGTTACGTTTTCGCCGTATAGACAGGTAGTGTTCCATGCGGCAGCGCTTAAGAAGCTGGAGTATTATGAAGGGGTTCTGTTTATTGAGAAGAAGGGGGAGTCTTATGAGAGGTTGATTAGGCAGGAGAAAAAATTGGCGGCTGACAGAAATATAAAAGTACTGGGAGCGGTTGTGTGCTAAAGGAGGTTCAGATTAAAAATTGGATCAAAGATTTGCAGATATAAAACCTTTTGAATCAAAGATATGGTTGTCATCGCCAACAATGCACGGTGATGAACAGAAATATGTAGATGAAGCAATTACGACCAATTGGGTGTCTACAGTAGGAACGAATATTAACGAGGTAGAACAAAGTGTTGTAGAGAAGATTGGAAGAAAATGCGCAGTAGCGTTGTCTGCAGGTACGGCTGCATTACATTTGGCGATAAAACTCTGCGGAGAAAAGCTATATGGGAAACCGAAGATTGGTCACGGCGCTTTGGAGGGACATAAGGTATTCTGTTCAGATATGACTTTTGATGCCACGGTGAATCCTGTCGCTTATGAGGGAGGAGAAGCTGTATTTATCGATACAGAGTATGATACTTGGAATATGGATCCGCAGGCATTGGAAAAAGCATTTCAGAATATCTATGAACCCATTTGACGCAGAAAAGTCAGAGCCGAATTACTGGATGTCCTGGATGATCATTAATAAGGATGCATTATGCAAAGCATATTCGGGGAGAAAAAGATGCTTTGTACATAAGTGAACCAGGGAAAGATATTAGAAGTATTGGAAACATTTAATGTAGAAGGAAGGCCCACCTGGAAATCCATGCATATGCAGCCTGTGTATCGGATGAATCCTTTTGTAACAGTTGAAGGCAATGGAAGAGCATGCAGTAATGCGTATATTCAGAATACGAGTGTAGATGTAGGCATGGATATATTTGAACGGGAACTATGTCTGCCAAGTGATAATAAGATGACTGCTGAACAACAGGATATAGTGATTAAGATTATTAGAAGATGTTTTGAAAAGAGTGGAAGTCATTAAGGGAAGGATACCTGTGAAAAATGCACATAAGCCATACGAGATTTAAGAGAAATATTTTAAGAGATTGTTGGATGTAATTTGCAGTTTACTGGCTATCATCTTTTTTTGGTGGTTATATGTAGTGATTGCAGTTCTTGTGCGTATTAAATTGGGAAGTCCTGTTCTATTTGCGCAAGATAGACCTAGGCAAGAATGAAAAAATATTTAAGTTATATAAGTTTCGGACTATGACAGATGAAAGAGATAAAGATGGAGAATTATTGCCGGATAGTGTTAGGCTAACAGCTTTTGGAAAATTTCTTCGTGCAACATCTTTGGAGGTAAACGATATAATAAGACAAACCACGGAAAGCCTTGAAAACAAAGGGTTTCACGAGGTTAGTCCAATTCATTTCTTGACGGGTCGCGACCTATTTTCTGAAAGAATAGTATTATTTGATATAGATGGTGGTATGAAGTTTTTGGCTTGGAATCAAGTCCAGGAGGTGCTTCATGCTACCTAAGTATGCGTTTTGAAAGGAACGACCAAATCAGATTGTCTCCTAGTGAGTTCCTATAGAGCGCTCTCTGCCAGGGGAGACTCTGGCGGAGATTTTATAAGAGAATGATTTGCTTGAAGATAGAAGCGGAAAGCATAGATTGAGGAAAGGTGATTACTACGATGAAGTATGTTACTGAACAATTTGTTGCAAAAATAAAAGCACCGATTGTGTGCAAGTTTGATGGACAAGAGCTTAACTTTGATACAGGTGAATCGCTCGCAACATATCAATTTGATAAGAAGTATAAGGTGGATTCAGTTTCAATAGAGAATGGGAGAGCAGTAATTACTTTAACCGAGCTGCCTGTACCAATGATTAATTCTGTTGGGGACGAACTTGTTTCCGGAGATAACTGGATAGAAGAACATAAGAGGTGTTACGGAAAAGAGCCGAACCTTTTTGAAGGTGCCTAAAATGAAAAGGCTTTTGATTATCGGCGCTGGCGGACACGGCAAAGTAGTGGCTGAAACTGCTGTGGCTTGTGGATATGAGATTTCCTTTTTAGATGACAAGCTGGGTGAAGGTGTAGTGGGAGAAGTATCCGATTTGGAAAGATTCGTTGATCAATACGATGAATTCTTTGTAGGGATTGGAGATAACAAAACCAGACGAGATATATCCGGCAGGTTTCTGAAAATTGGCGCTGAGATAGCAATTTTAGTTCATCCTACAGCTTATGTTAGTCTGACAGCGAAGCTTTCTAAGGGAGCGATCGTTGAACCAATGGCATTGGTGAATACAAATAGCGTCATTGGTGCAGGGGTCATTGTTAGCGTTGGTTCTGTAATTGACCATGATGTGGTTGTAGGTGATTATGCGCATATAAATGCCGGTTCGATATGTAAGGGCGGGGCGATAATTGCTTCTGAAAGAAAGTTAGAAGCCGGAGAAATGGTCATGGCTATAATTGAAAAACCTTGTCCGGTATATTATTGAGATGACAAAACATGGAGATAAAATAGATGTCGCATAACGCTCAAAAACGTTCAAATGATGATTATAAGAATCCCATGGAGGGGAGAAAAGTAATCTTTATTGAGGATAGCAGTGACAAAGAAAATGCTGATGGAGTTCGTGGTCATTTAGAAGCTATTGGTAATAGTGATTATAGAGCCGGAATATATGAAAAGTGCGTCAAGAGAATTATTGATATAGCTCTGTCCGGAATTGGTTTGGTTGTACTTTCACCAGTCTATCTTATTGTAATAATTGCAATAAAAATTGATGACCCGGGTCCCGTTCTCTTTACTCAAAAGAGAGTGGGGAGGAATAAAAAGTACTTTAAATTGCATAAATTTAGGTCTATGAAGATGTCCACGCCTCACGATGTTCCGACGCATATGTTGGACAATCCGGATCAGTATATTACGAAGGTAGGTCGTCTCATGAGGCGGACCAGCATCGATGAATTACCTCAGGTTTGGGATATTTTTATGGGTAATATGTCGATCATAGGCCCAAGACCTGCGCTCTGGAATCAGGATGTCCTGGTAGCTGAAAGAGATAAATATAACGCCAATGATGTGAAGCCGGGATTGACCGGATGGGCTCAGATCAACGGAAGAGATGAGCTGGAAATACCTGATAAAGCAAAACTGGATGGAGACTATGTAAAAAAACTCAGTTTTCCGTTTGATGTGAAGTGCTTTATCGGAACCATCTTCTCTGTGGTAAAGAGCGATGGCGTTGTTGAGGGCGGTACAGGAGAGTTACATAAAAAGGAGAAGAACCAGTGAAAAAGGTATTGATTACCGGTGCAAATAGTTATATAGGTGTATCCTTTGAGAATTATGTTTATGAGCACTATGGCTCAGAGCTTTCAATAGAAACTGTTGACATGATTGACGGTAGCTGGAAAGAAAAAGATTTCTCTTCATACAATGCTGTTTTTCATGTCGTTGGTATTGCTCACGCTGATGTTGGAAATGTAAGCGATGAGGTTAAGGCAAAGTATTATGCAATTAACACTGATCTTGCTATAGAGACAGCTAAGAAGGCGAAGGCAGAAGGCGTTAAGCAGTTTGTTTTCATGTCTTCAGCGATTGTCTATGGCGATTCGGCTCCGTATGGAAAGCAGAAGAGGATTACGGCTGATACAGAACCGAAACCTGCAAACTTCTATGGAGACAGCAAGTGGCAGGCTGACAAAGGTGCTAGAGAACTGGCGGATGATAGTTTCATTGTAACTGTTCTCAGACCACCAATGATCTATGGCAAGAACAGTAAGGGTAATTATCCTACGCTTGCTAAGATGGCGAAAAAATTGCCAATATTTCCGGATGTGCAGAATGAGAGGTCGATGCTTTACATAGAAAACCTCTGTGAGTTCCTATGCCAGGTAATGATAAGAAGAGAAGGTGGTATCTTCTGGCCTCAGAATGCTGAATATACCAGGACTTCAGAGATGGTAAAAATCATCGGAGAGGTAAGCGGACATAAGGTCAAAGTGTCTAAGGCATGGAATTGGGTTGTCAGCCTTGCATTACATATTCCCGGTAAGATTTCAGGTCTGGCAAACAAGGCTTTTGGAAGTATGAGCTATGAACAGAACATGAGCCAATATGATTTCAAATATCAGAAAGTTTCATTAAAAGAAAGTATTAAGAGGACGGAAGGCTAATGGCGGAACAAAAAAAAGCATTGCAGCTTGCATCAGTTGCTTCAATGATAGATCAATTTAATATTCCGAACATCCAGATTCTTCTCGATTTAGGTTATAAGGTAGATGTTGTAGCAGATTTTGCACATCCAGGAACTATTACAAACGATAGAGCAGAAGATTTGAAAAGTCGTCTCAACGATATGGGAGTTCGTGTGATTGATATAGCAATACCACGATCACTAAATCCAAGGGCTGTCATGTCTGCGTACAAACAAGTTAAAAAACTAATTACATCTGAACACTACGACCTCATACATTGTCACAGTCCTATTGGTGGAGTTATCTGTAGACAAGCAGCTAAGAGTGAAAGAAAGAATGGAACCAAGGTTATTTATACAGCCCACGGTTTCCATTTTTATGACGGAGCACCGCTTAAGAACTGGATGATTTTTTATCCGATAGAGAGATATTTCTCCCGCTGCACCGATGTATTGATTACAATTAACAAGGAAGACTATAAGAGAGCATCGGAGAAGTTCAAAGCCAGAAAGGTTGTCTATATTCCAGGTGTGGGTGTGGATACCGAGAAGTTCGCTGTATGCAAAGTGGATAAAAGAACTAAACGTTCAGAATTGGGAGTGAAGGATTCTGACTTCATCCTACTGTCGGTAGGTGAGCTTTCAGAACGTAAGAATCAGAAGGTTATCATTGATGCTCTTCATATGATAAAAGAAGAGGGGAATATCGATGATATCGTATACCTTGCTGTAGGCAAGGGTAATCAGGAGGAAGAGTTCAGAAGATTAATTAGGGAGTACGGATTGGATGATCAAATCAAACTTCTAGGTTTCCGGGCAGATATTGATGAACTGTGTGAGATTGTTGATTGTTTTGTACATCCGAGTATCCGAGAGGGATTGGGAATAGCATCCCTTGAAGCGATGGCTGCAGGACTACCACTGATATCAGCGAATGTGAATGGTATTAAGGATTACACAGAAGATGGTGTGTCTGGATACTGCATTAATCCGACTAATGTTGATGCGATGGTGAAAGCTATCAAACATATGCATGACGATGAAACCTTCCGAAATAACTGTGCCTCGAATAACTTCAAAACAGCAAAGACCTTCGATATAAGGCACATTGACGAAATTATGTCTGATGTATATCGGGGCAGACCGTCCGAAAACTCAAAAGTCAATCTTGAAAGTGGGGAATAACATTCAAAATATGATAGCAAATAAGAATAAAATAGATGAAATGAACGGTTATGATATTAGTTTAGATGCAAAAGTGGAGAATGACGGACGGTCAGAAACAGTTTTCGGACAGTCTGGGGGGATATAGACATCTCTTAAGCATTGCAGTTCGCCAGGAGAAAAGAGAAGAACTTGGTCTGGGATTATCAGACTTTGTGGTCATCTCTATAGGGGAACTTAATGACAATAAGAACCACAGAGTTATTATCGAAGCTTTAGCTGATGTTCCTGATGCCAAGTATGCGATTGTCGGAAAAGGAAATATTGAAGAACAGCTAAGAAAGTTAGCTGTTGAACACGGAGTCTCTAATCGTGTTATTCTGACAGGTTTCCGTACTGATGTAAGAGACTTACTATGGATGTCTGATTGTTTCGCATTTCCCAGTAAGAGGGAAGGACTTGGGATTGCGGCATTGGAAGGAATGTCCGCAGGACTTCCAGTCATCGGTCATGGCATTGGGGGTATCAGGAACTTCCTTATAGATGGGGAGACCGGATGGCTGTGTGGAGATGATAATGATTACAAACAAAAACTAAGATTTACAAAAGAAGAGGGCGATTTATTCAGAATGTCACTCTTGTGTAAAAGGAAAGCGGAGCATTTCTCTGTTTCAACTTCAAACAGAATTATGAAGAAAGAGTATTAGGAGATTGGACAGTCAATGAAAGTATTACACTATATTTATGGCCTGAATATAGGCGGGGCGGAGTCCTTTTTACTAAATTTTTTAAGCTCAGTTCATACTGTAGATTGTACTTTTGATTTTTGCATTCAATCTAACACTATTGAGAATAAAGATTTAGAAAAAGCAATAATCCGGCAGCATGGTCATATCCATTTTATTGCTCCGTATAATAAAAGGCCTTTAAAAAATAAAAATGATTTTAAAAGATTGGTTCAAGAATGCCACTATGATGTGGTTCACTTTCACCTAAATTCTCTTTTAAATCTTTTCCCAATTGTTATTTGTGTTAAAGAGGGAATCAAAGTGATTGTTCATTCTCACAATTCAAAATCAAATGGAGGACTGCTTGGAAATGCTCTTCACCGTATCAATAAGAATAGAATCAGGAAGCTTGATATAGGAAGACTATCCTGTGGAGTTGAAGCGGGAGAATGGTTTTTTGGGGATGAAAAGTATTGCATAATAAATAATGGGATTATTTCAGAGAAGTTTAAATATAATAACCATATAAGAAAAATAATAAGGGAACTGTATAAAATTCCCTCCGAATGTACGGTCATAGGTCACGTTGGAAGATTTTCAGAGCAGAAAAACCACAAGTTCATTGTTGATGTATTTTATGAGTATCATATAAACAATAAAAACTCTTTCCTTATGTTAATTGGCGATGGAGAGAGAAAAGATGATATCCTTGAAAGAGTTAAGAAAAAGGGATTAGATAAAAGTGTTATTTTCTGCGGAAACGTTGACAATGCAAATGAGTGCTTGGCTTCTATGGATGTTATGTTGTTCCCTTCTCTTTACGAAGGCCTACCATTTACATTGATAGAGGCACAAGCTGCAGGTGTACCAATACTTGCTTCTGATGTTATATCAAAAAACGTAAGCATTACCAATTTGATTACATTCAAATCATTAAATGACAGTCCAGAGTCTTGGTCTACTGCATTAATGAATTCAATAATAAAATCAGAAGAACAAGAGAGAGTACAATATTCTGAAGCTGTAAAGGATACAGAATATGATAGTGAGCAGACGGCTATTAAGTTGATGAAGTATTATAGGGAATTGTAATTAATGCGATTAAAGGATTCGCGACATTTTCTGCTTGGTTAGAGAAAATAGATGAATTTGGATTTTTCAAGGGTACAATAAATAGGGAGCAAGATATGCGAATTATATATAATCAGAACAAAAGTAAATTACTTTCATTTTTACTTTTGTTAATGCCTATATTCAATATGTATGAACTTCCGGGGGGAAGAGGAACTATAGCCGATCTTGCGCTTGTACTTATGTTTGCTATAGCAGTTTCCCGAAGCGTTCTTTCCCATAATGTTAAGCTGGTGCCGTCACTGTTTTTATTTGCTATATACCTGGTTTTTGATGGTTTTGCAACAATGACTTACACCAATTCTCCGTCTGGTCAGCATATGACATATACAATTAGATATTTGTTGTATTTTATTATATTTGCTATTTGTTTTAAGAATTATCTTGACATCAACTTTACAATAAAACTTTACGGGGGGTTTTGCGTATTAAGTACGATATGGCTATTAATGCAATATATACTGATGGTTTTCTTCCACATATATTTGCCAGGATTCATAGCGAGATTTGTTACGAGAGAAGAATTGCTTACTGACTACCTTTATGTTAATCATACTATTTTTTATAGGCCAAGGTCTTTTTTTGAAGAGCCCGCTCACTATGCGATATATGTAATAGGCTTTTTGATCATCTTATTACTCACAAGTGATACTTCAAAAAAAATCTCATTAAAGATTTTTCTTTCATTTGGAATAGTTCTTTCCGGTTCGACTACAGGCTTGGCTATGCTGGCTCTTGCGTGGATGGTCTATGTTTACAGACTATTTAGGGAAAAAAAGATTACCACAAAAACATTATCATTGATTGTTGGTTTACTTGGAGCTTTATATGTTGCATTACAAAGCTCGACAGCACAAATATTAATTAGAAGAACATTTCAAAGTAATGAAGCTTCTTCAGGGCGATTCGAAAATGTTATGGAGGCACTTAGTCCCAAATCAGCACTTGAGTTTTTCTTTGGAAGAGGGGCTTATGTACCAGCTATAAGCGATGATGTGGGATGGTTGCCAGGATGGCCACTTATTTATAAATGTTATGGAGCAATAGGATTAATTCTTTTTTTTGCAATATTATTTTCATTGTTTCTGCATGGCAATAGGAATCAAAAGATTTTCATTGCACTATTCGTTCTACTGAATATAGGCACTGAAATGGTTACAATGTCATTTGTGTTTCCGTACATGGCATATATCGTATGTGGCATGATGCTGGACAAAAGAATCTTTGATGGCGCAAGAATGGAACATAACCTGACTATAACGAATTATAGTCTTATAGATGAAAAGCGAGGATAAGGCGGCAAGGAATAGCCATAAGCTCAGGAGAATTATGAATAAATTAGTCACTATTATTATTCCTATATATAAGAAAGAAGATACGTTGGCTTCCTGTCTGGAGACTGTAATTAACCAAAGCTATAGAGATATAGAGGTTATTCTTATTAATGACTGCTCACCGGATCGTTGTTTAGAAATATGTAATAGTTACAGTCTAAAATATGAGTTTATCAAAATTATAGATCTTAAAGAAAATCACGGGGTTTCGTATGCCAGAAATCAGGGACTGGCAATTGCTTCAGGTGGATATATTACTTTTATTGATGCAGATGATGCTGTAGATACACACTATGTGCGAGATATGGTACAGAAGATAGGTGAAGCAGATATTCTGATGACCTCCATATACAGGGATTATAATGGGGATGTGCTTGAGATGTCTCGCTATGAAGCCATCGACTATATTTATCGAAAAGATGGATATGAGGGAGGTGTCGTTGGTAAACTATTTAGGAAAGAGGTTGCCATAGAGAACGAATTCCCTGTTGATGTCAAGATTGGGGAAGATGCATATTATCTATTTAATTGCATACAAAAATCAAATAAGTGCATCTACTATAAAAAACAATTATATCATGTCAGACAGTCTAAGTATAATTCGGGGAATTGGATGCCTTTTGAGAAGGTATACGATACGGTTCGATTGCTGGATTACATCATAAGAAAAACTAATGATACATTTGGCAGATGTCCCCAAAGCGTATACGAAGCGTTGTTTGAAAGAAGTATAAATGTGTTTATGAGATCTAGATACAAGGATGTTCCTAACGAAAAAAAGAAAAGGATTAGAGAGAATATAATAAACTACTACAAGCGTTTTGGTATTAAAGGTTTGCCAGCGAGATATGCAATATCAGGAATTATGTATTTACTATTCCCAACTGCATACGCCAACGTAATTTATCGGATTTATATAAGAAGCTGATGAATGTTGTTGATTTGATGAGCAAACATAAAGTGATAGGAGTGGATACGATGAGTGAATACCTGCTAAGTATTGTTGTTCCAACAAAGAACAGATATAAATTTTTATATTCATTAATTAAACAGATATGTTATATCAATGACAAAAGAATAGAACTTGTAATCCAGGATAATACGGAAGATAACAAGGAATTCGAAGGATATTTAAATGATCATTCTTTCCCGTTCATTCATTATTATTGGGATGATAAACAATATACCGTGTGCGAGAACAGTGATTTAGGAGTACTACATGCAAAAGGCGAGTATATATGCTTTGTAGGAGATGACGATATTGTTTCACGGCATTTGATTGGATTTATTGAGAAAATGCAGGAGGAAGGTATCGATGGAGCCATATTTAACAGAGCCGTTTATGATTGGCCCGGAGTTACCCGAGTTGCAACACATACTTTCAATGTTACGATTCCTCGGTTTACGGGTGAAAAGATTCACCTTAACGGAACTAAAGAGCAACATAAAATACTGCAAAGGTGTGGAACTTCATTAGGAAGGTTACCTTCTTTATACCAAGGGGTAATCAGGAAAAGCGTCCTAGATAAGGTAAGGGATGCATGCGGCACATATTTTCCGGGGCCAAGCCCTGATATGGGGATAGCTATTGTTTTACCGTATTATATAGGGGAATACGTATATTGTGATCTGCCGCTGGTTTCTTCCGGAGCTTCGCCTAAAAGCGCTGCGGGTTTAGGCGCTAAACATCAGCATAAGGGAGAGTTGAAAAACAAATCATTTTTGCCATCTGATATCGAAGAACAGTGGGAGAAACGAATTCCTATGATATGGACAGCAGAAACAATATACGCGCAGTCAATATTTGCGGCGCTAAAGAATGCAAAAAAGGAACACAATCTTAAATTATTCAATTTCGAGTATTTATATGCTGGATTTGCTATGTTTGAAAGGGATTACAAGGGGCTATTAAAGAACCCGAATATAGAGGGTACATACAATAAAGGTAAATACAATCTATATTATGCAAGTTTGTTTATTCAAAGAATATACTGGTTTATATACAATAGAACTATCAAAAGACTGAATTTAGACGGCACGAAGCATTATGATGACATCAAAGATTCGTTTGCAGCCATGAAAATTATAGATGATGAGATAAAGTCCAAGGGGTTCTAAGGATTATCTAAAGCAGCATTAACTGATAAATGTAATGATGTTGCAAAGGGGATAGTCTGTTTATAATTTTATTGGCAACTATTCTTTTATTGGGTTGCGGAGTGGAGAATTGATGAGTAGTAATGAAGTTTCAAGAAACAAAGTTATGAAAGGCCTGTTCTGGGTTTATCTTGAGAATATCTCGGCGCAGTTAGTTACATTCATTGTTTCTATTATCCTTGCGAGGCTATTACTTCCAAATGATTATGGTTTGATTGCCTTGGTCACAGTGTTTATAAATATTGCTAATGTATTTGTATCTGCTAGCTTTAATATGAGCCTAGTTCAAAAAAAGGATGCGGATAGATTAGATTACAATACACTATTTTGGTTCAATTGTGTTCTGTCCGCAGTACTATATGCTATCTTGTTTATATCTGCACCATTAATAGCAGAGTATTATGAAAATGAGCTGCTGATTCCTATAATCAGAGTATTATCTTTGAGTATACCATTATCTGCATACAATAGTATTCAGGTTGCTTATGTTAACAGTAAAATGACATTTAAGAAGTCATTTATTGCAACGTCAGCGGGGGCAGTTATTTCAGGTATAATTGGAATTGCTATGGCCTATAAAGGTGATGGCTTATGGGCTTTGGTTGCTCAGAAGGTAATTAACATATTTTTAAATACCATTTTTCTTTCAGCGATTGTTGATTGGAAGCCAAGGCTAGAGTTTTCGTGGGTCAGATTTAAATCATTGTTTCAATTTGGATGGAAAATATTGGTCACTGGATTAATGTTTACTGGATACTCAGAACTTAGGTCACTTGTAATTGGAAAGAGATATTCTGCAGACGATCTTGCCTACTATAATAGAGGCTTTCAATTCCCGCAGTTCATCGCATCAAACATTGATACGACAATCACGAGGGTAATGTTGCCAACATTATCCAAGAGCCAGGATGACGTTAAGCAGCTGGCATTAATGACAAGAAGAGCCGCAAAAACGAGTGCATATATAATGACACCGATTCTCTTCGGATTAGCTGTAGTAGGAAACAATGTTGTTAGCATTTTGTTAACAGACAAGTGGCTGCCATGTGTTCCATTTTTGCAAATTATGTGTATAGTCTGGTGGCTTCAACCTACGCAGAGTTGTTCGATTCAGGCGATTAATGCAATTGGACGATCTGATGTTTATCTGAGGATTGAAATAATAAGCAAAGTGCTTGGCATTTCACTTTTGATAGGGGCAGTTGCTATATTTAATACACCATTTGCTATTGCTGTGAGTATGTTGATAGGGCAGATTTCAGCTGTGTTTATTTATGGTACTTTTGTGCAAATACATGTCGGCTATAGACTGATAGATCAAATCAAAGATTTTTTAGTTCCGGGTTCATTAGGTATTGTGATGGCTGTAGGAGTATATTCTGCTGGAACACTATTTACTGGCAAATTAATTACTCTTCTCGTACAGACAGTGTTCGGAGCATTTATATATATTACACTATCTCATGTACTGAAGATTGAAGAGTATAACTATTTACGAAATATTATCATTAGGAGGAAGTCATGATTCCATTAGTAAAACCGTATATCGCACCAAGCGAAGAACTCATGCCAGAAATCGAAAAAATTCTTTATAGTGGATATATTGCCGAAGGCGAAGCAGCTTGGAAATTTGAGGAAGAATTTCAGAAGTTTATTGATAACCCCAACACTTTAGTGGTTCAGTCAGGAACAGCGGCACTCCATCTTGCCTTACTCTCACTTAATGTTAGTACTGGAGATGAGGTCATCAGCACTCCTATGACGGCTGAACCGACTAACACGACGATTGCGTTTACAGGAGCTAAGGTTGTGTGGGGTGATGTTGATCCCGATACTGGCTTACTTGATCCCAAGTCTGTGAGGGAAAAGATTACGGATCGAACCAAAGCAATCATGCTGGTTCACTATGCCGGTATGGTCTGCGACATGGATGAGTTCAATAAAATTTCGGAAGAAACCGGCATTCCAGTTATTGAGGATACAGCTCACTGTCTTGGTGGAAAGTACAACGGAAAAGTAATCGGCGCTAATTCACAGTACACATGCTTTTCATTCCAGGCTATAAAGCAGATGACCACGGTCGATGGCGGAGCTATAGCATTCAGAAATCCTGAAGAGGTTGAACCAGCTCGTAAGCTACGGTGGTTTGGTCTTGATAAGAAAGTTTCAAGACTTCAAAACGATATAACAAGAGCTGGATACAAATATGGCATTAATAATATAACTGGTATTATCGGTCAGGTTCAGCTAAGACATGCTCAGGAAGTCCTTGATAAATACATTAGCAATGGAAAGTTCTATGACGAAGCGCTTAAAGGAATTCCTGGAGTGACATTAATTCCTTATTATAAAAACACAGAACCCTCTTATTGGCTGTACACGTTAAAAGTTGATAATAGAGATGATTTCTGCAAGATAATGGAAGATGCAGATGTATTGGCATCACCGCTGCATCACCGCAGCGATACTCACAGTGTGTTTAGAGAATCGATATGTGACCTTCCTGGAATGGAAGAATGGTATAAGAACTTTGTTCACATTCCTTGTGGCTGGTGGGTCGATGAGGAGTCGAGAGAAAAGATTGCAGATGTAATTAAGCGAGGTTGGTAGGGAAATGATACCGCTATATAAACCATATATGCCGGAGATACTAGACTTACAAGATATTATTCATTCTGGTGCTTTGGCATATGGCAACTACACGAAACAATTTGAGGAAAAGCTCAGAGAATACTTTGGAACACCTTATCTAATGGTGACAACGAGTTTTCATCTTGCAATTTCTGTAGCATTAACCGCTATGGATATAAAGCATGGAGATGAAGTTATTGCCTCACCCATGGCATGCCTTGCATCCACGCAACCATATCTATCCAATGGCTGTAGGATTCGATGGGCAGATGTTGATCCTAATACAGGTACATTGGATCCTGTTTCAGTTGAGAAACAGATTTCAGCTAACACAAAGGCTATCATTCATAATCATTTCTGTGGTTATCCCGGATATATTGACGAAATCAATGAGATAGGTGATCGTCATGGCATTCCAGTTATTGATGATGGAATTGAATGTTTTGGTTCTGAATATCACGGTATGAAAATCGGTAACTGCGGAACCGGTGTGACAATCTTTTCATTGACCGCTGTTCGTTTCTGCAACTGTATCGATGGCGGCATCGTGATTTTCAAGGATAAAGGTTTGTATGAGAAGAGTCTTTTAATACGAGACTGCGGTATCGACAGATCTATATTCAGAGATGAGATGGGAGAGATCAGTCCGGATTGTGATATCAGTTTAGTCGGTTTCAGTGCCACGATGAGTAATGTTAACGGCTACATTGAGAAGATTTCTGAGCTGATTGAAAGCCATCGCGATCAGGCTGAAAAATGGAGAACCATATATGATTTCCAAAGTACAATGATTCCAATATATAGAGAAAACTGCAAACCTAATTACTGGGTTTATGGTCTTTTGACTAATGATAAGATCGGAACAATCAAGAACTTCCGTAATATGGGTTACTATGCTTCGGGAGTTCATATTCGAAATGATATTTACAGTGCTTTCGGTAAACACGAAGTAGAGTTGCCGGGGGTTGAAGAATTCTATAAACGCTTTGTAGCCTTACCGTGTGGATGGTGGATGGAATGAATGAACTAGTAATAAAAACGAAGATAACATCAGAGCTTGAGGAAAGAGAAATGAATGACCTGATAACTCTAAAACAACAACACTGGGGATACAGTGTTGAAGAACATAAGAATTGGTTGGCAGATAATATATACCCTGACGATAACCACATGTTGATTTATCGCGGGGGGGGGTACTGCTCGCCTACTTGAATGCGGTTAATGTTGATGTAAGCATTAATCAATCCATGTACAGAATGTTGGGCATAGGGAATGTGTGCGTTGACAAGGATAACGCACATGCTGGAGTGGGCAGTATCTTGATGGCATGTATTAATGCATTTATAAAGAAAGCCGATTCCATTGGAATTCTCTTATGCAAGGAACCACTTATTAATTTCTATGAACATTCCGGGTGGCAAATAATCAGATCCCAGAGTTCTTTTGTTAACGGACAATTGTTTAGTCACACGATTATGAACTTTGATCCGAATCACAAATACATTAAGGAAGATGCCAGCCTTATAGAAGTTTCAAGGAATTTCTAGTTTTGATAAGAGTTCATGAATCAGCAGACTGTGGATGGGATTATCCATAGGAGGAGATTTATGAAAATATCGGATTTATGTGCTCAGTTTAAACTGGAGTATTTTGGCTCAGATGTAGATATCAATGGTTTAAACCTAATTGGACGAGCTTCATCAAAAGATGCTATTTTGACATATGCTACAAGCGGAAAGTATAAGAAACGAGTTGCTACAGATATTTCCGTTAAAGCATTACTTGTAGATGCAAAAACTAAAGAAGAGTATCTGGAAGTGCTCTTAATGCGCGATGGCTGCGTTATCATTTCGGATAATCCTGAACAAGTCTTCTACGAGATACACGATTATTTGATTAGACTCGATAATTTCTATAAGCCTGTTGTTTTAGAGAGAAAGATATCATCAACAGCAATTATACATCCAACAGCAGTCATAGAAGATTATGTAATTATTGAGGACGATGTAAAGATTGGCGCCTTTTCTTTTATAAGGGCAGGTACAATTATACGGCGAGGTTCTACCATTGGAAATCATACGACAATTGGAGCTGAGGGATGCCAAGTCTTACGAATTGATGGAATTCCTACAAAGATTAAGCATTGTGGTGGGGTTTTGATTGAAGAAGGAGTTTCTATTGGAGACCACTGTTCTGTCTGCAATACCTTATTTGATGGGTTCACAAGGGTAGGGGCATATTCGCAGATAGATAATTTCTGTCATATCGCACACTATGTCAATATTGGCAAGAGGGTAATAATGACACCTGGAATAACATTGGTGGGAAGCGTGACTATAGAAGATGATTGTTACATAGGTGCAGGAGCGACAATTATGAATAAGGCTATCATACATACTGGTGCGACTGTGGGTATTGGATCTGTCGTTATGCAGAATGTGAAGGCTGGTACAACAGTGTTTGGTAATCCTGCAAAGCAAATCTTTTGATGGAGGGACATAAAAATGAATCGTGAAGAAATTTTTGAAAAACTTACAGAGGTTTTTGCGGATGTATTTGATGATGAGGATCTTGAAATCTCTGAGACTATAACATCCGATGATGTTGAGGGATGGGACAGTTTAGCTCACATCAATCTTATTGGTTCCATAGAGGATGAATTTGGTATTAAATTTGCCATGGAGGATCTTAAGAACTTGGAGTCGGTAAGTAAGATTATAGATAGAATTCAGGAGTTAATAAAATAATGTAATTGAGAGTACATCATGTGGGATACCTTGTTAATAAAATGGGAAAAACTATGAAGGCTTTTGCAGAGTTAGTATATTCCATTGATAAAGATATAGTTCACGGTGAATACAGAGGAATAGATATTTGTTTTCTAAAAATGTGAAGGTATTTGTTGAATTAACATCTCCTTATGGAAAAACTTCTGTTGCATAGTGTCTTATTAAGAAGCATGGAAATTGCCCATATCGTATATGTTATGAAGTTTCGAACCTTAAATTGTCAGTGAAGGATATATAAAATTTGAAGAACCACATGAAGCGATAGCACTTGAAAACAGAGCCATCTGTTTTTTGATACATCCCTTTATGGGAATGATTGAACTACTGGAGGAAAACTGAGTTTGGAAATATTTGATTATCCGATAGATACGAAGACACTTCTTAGAAAAAAGAAGAGATTGAAGAGAGAATTGTTAGAGAGTGGAATTGGATTCATTGAGAAAAGAGTCGCAGTGCTTGGCGGATCCACAACAGATGAAGTTGTTGACCACCTTGAACTTTTTCTACTGAACTATGGCATTAAGACAGAGTTTTACCAATCAGAATATGATAAATATATGGAAGATGCCTTGTTTGGGAATGAAAAACTGGACAGTTTCAAACCTGACATAGTATATATCCACACCAACTGGAGGAATATCACATCCTTTCCGACACCTGCGCATACTGTCAATGACATTAATCAGATGCTTGAATGCGAATATCAGCGGTTTGTTGCCATCTGGGAATCTATTGAGAAAAGATATGGGTGTCCTGTTATTCAGAATAATTTTGATAGACCGAATTATCGCTTGTTTGGAAACAAGGATGTGTCTGATGTTCATGGTCGCACAAACTATATATATCGTCTCAACCAGAAGCTGTATGAGTATAGTCAGAATCATCAAGGCTTTTTCATCAACGATCTTGACTATTTGGCATCTGATTACGGTTTGTCTGCTTGGTCTGACTCTCTGTATTGGCATATGTACAAATATGCGATGTGTCTTGATGCAATTCCATATGTTGCCGACAGTGTGGCAAAAATAATTAAGGCAATCTATGGAAAGAATAAGAAAGCGTTAATTCTCGATCTTGACAACACACTTTGGGGTGGAGTTGTCGGAGATGATGGCATAGAGGGAATAGCAATTGGACAGGAAGTCCCAAGTGGTCAAGTATATAGCGAGTTCCAAGAGTATTGCAAAGCACAGAAGGATATAGGTGTAATTCTTGGGATTGATTCCAAGAATGATGAGGAAAATGCGATTGCCGGTCTTAAACATCCTGATGGAGTATTAAAGCCAGATGATTTTGTGGCTATTAAAGCAAACTGGAATCCAAAGGATCAGAATTTGACGCAGATGGCTGATGAGCTAACCCTTGGTGTTGATAGTTTTGTCTTTGTTGACGACAATCCTGCAGAGCGAGAAATTGTAAAGAAGCAGATTCCTGGGGTTGCAGTTCCTGCGGTTAGTAAGGTTGAGACGTTCATACGAACGCTTGATCACAGTGGGTATTTTGAGGTGGTTAGTCTGTCAGTGGAGGACAGAAAAAAAACAGAGATGTATCATGCAAAGACTGAAGCTGCAAAGGCTGTTGCTGCGTTCTCAAACTATGGAGAATATCTTGACAGTCTTGAAATGAAGGCAACGATAAGACCTTTTGAAGAGATGTATGTGAGCCGCATTGTACAGCTAACAAATAAAAGCAATCAATTCAATTTGACTACACTAAGATGTTCTGAAGACGATATTCGCAAGATGATGAGCAGTGATAATTGGATTACGCTGTATGGAAAGCTTGAAGACAAGTTTGGAGATAATGGTGTAGTTACGGTTGTTGCCGGAGAGATAAAAGATAGAGAACTCCATATAAGGCTCTGGCTCATGTCCTGCCGTGTATTAAAACGTGGTATGGAAGATGCCATGATGGATAAGCTTGTTGAAGGAGCGAGAGAATGCAGTATCGAGACAGTGTATGGTTACTACTATCCAACAGCTAAAAATGGGATTGTTAAGGATTTTTATAGCGAGATGGGCTTTACAGCAGTTACTGAAGATAGATGGATAATAAATGTTGAAAGATATAAAACGAAATCGCTTCATATGAGTGTTGTTGCAGAAGAAACGAAATAATATGGAGGCAGAAACAATATGGCAAAGTACAATTCAACGGAATACTTTAATAGTAAAACACTGATGATTACAGGAGGAACAGGATCCTTTGGAACAACGGTTCTTAAGCGCTTCCTGACGTCAGAGATTGGAGAGATTCGCATCTTCAGCAGAGATGAGAAGAAGCAGGACGATTTAAGGCATGAACTTCAGGCTAAGCATCCAGATTATTCGGAGAAGGTACGTTTCTTCATTGGTGATGTAAGAGATTTTAACTCTATAAGAGATGCTGTCGATGGAGTAGATTTCATTTTTCATGCTGCAGCACTTAAACAGGTTCCGTCCTGTGAGTTTTTTCCGATAGAGGCGGTTAAGACGAACGTTCTTGGAACAGAGAATATGCTGAACGCCGCTATCCAGGCAAAAGTGAAGAATGTAGTTTGCCTTTCCACCGATAAAGCAGCATATCCAATCAATGCTATGGGTATCTCCAAGGCGATGATGGAGAAAGTCATTAGAGCCAACGCTTTAAGAGCCGTAGAAAAGGGTGGAACGATTATCTCCTGCACAAGATATGGAAATGTTATGTGCAGCAGAGGCTCTATTATTCCACTTTTCATCGAGCAGATTAAATCAGGCATTCCAATCACTATTACTGATCCTTACATGACTCGCTTTTTGATGAACCTTGATGAAGCAGTTGATCTTGTAATGTTTGCATTTGAACATGCTAAACCAGGCGATTTGTTTGTTCAGAAATCTGATGCAAGTACGATAGGCGTATTGGGGCAGGCCGTTCAAAAATTATTCGGAGATACAGGTACAAAGATTATAGGTGCTCGACACGGAGAAAAACTTTATGAGACGCTGCTTACGAATGAAGAGAGAATTCGTTCTGAAGATATGGGAGATTACTTCCGTGTAACGTCGGATGAACGTGGGTTGAATTATGATAAGTTTTTGGCTACTTATGGTGCTGTAACACAGGCGGATGAAGCATATACAAGTCATAATACAAATCGCCTTGATGTTGATGGTACGGTGAATAAGATACTTACAACGGAATATGTCAATGATCAACTAAAAGGAGTATCGTTGGATAAATGATGAATGGATAGCGGAGTGATAATATTCTATCAATTATAGTCCTTCGTGTAATAGCCATAATGGGGATAACCTTGCTGCATGCAGGTTGTCTCGTTAATTGGCCGAAGTTGCATGATACAATATGGGTAGCATTTCCTGTATGCTTATTATCGAATGTAAAAGATAAGCGGAGGATAGGAAAGTTGGTGTTGGCGTGATAAGACAGATTCATAGAACACAGCAAGCGGAGCATTAAGGTAAAGAGGGGGTGTGTCGAATAATCTGTGATGATTTACACAGATTATTTTACACACCCGGTAATTACTATCCCATCCCTGGGAATATTCCGCATCATAATTCACAGTTATTATATAAGGATGTTCCAGAATATTTTAATCTAAGTCTCTATTAACCTATAAGGATGTCAAGCGGAATTTCCCTTGACATCTCAATTCTCATATTTCAAACTATTCTTTACAAATAATGTTTCAGAGAGACTGTCATTTTAAGTTGATTTTATTTTCTGACAATTCTAAGAAATCGTTCCCGCTTTCAGGGATATTTCCACAGCTGACCAAATAGAGTGAAAATAATCAAAAACGACTTCAATTTAATTCTTTCCATTGTCTATATTGATATTTTTTGTTATAGTAGAACTATAAGGAGGAACTTCCGATGGCTAGGGCAGATAATATATTAAATATGCAGATAACGATTGTTAATTGTATGAAGCAACAGTGGAATATTAATTATAGTGAAGTTAGTGATATTTTGGATAAATATGATTTGCTCTCTTATATTGCTATATGTTATGAAGAATATAATTCTATGGGAATAAAAGGAATTTTGGAAGATTTGAGGATGTATATAGATGCAATAAAGGAGGCTGTATAAGATTGAAAGACTTATATCACGGTACGATATATGACATTATGGAGATTGATATAACGCGAGGTAAAGGGTATAAAGATTTTGGTAAGGGATTCTATGCTACTTCGGTGAAAAGTCATGCTGAAAATATAGCTAGAAGAAATAAGCGAATAGCAGAAGCGAAAGATGCAAAGATAAAACAAAGAAATCCACAATATAAAACAGGTATATATCAGGCATTTAGGTATAATTTTGAGTTTGATGACAGTCGTTTGGTAGACACGAAAGAATTAAAGATAAAAGTATTCAGACTGGCAGATAAGGAGTGGGTACGTTTTGTATTGAAAAATCGAGAATCAGATAAAAGAGAACATGAATATGATATTGTGATAGGGCCAACAGCAGATGAGAATACAGTTACGGTTATAAATTCCTATAGAGAAGAATTAATTGCAAGTGATTATGCAGATGAAGTTTTAGAACAGTTGATAAGCGATTTAGAACCGGAGAATCTGCCGAAACAATATTTTTTTGGAACAAGTGCCGCAATTCAGACACTTCGATTTAAGAAAGTAAGAAGGGAGATTGTCGGATGAGTGTGACAAGTGTTAATATTAATAAATCAATACAATCTATTTCTGTTTATCTGGTACACCGTATGAGCAAAGAACAAAGATGCTCAAAAGAGGAGGCATTAAAAAAGCTGCTTAAGACAATGACTTATGAATTATTACAAGATAAGAATTTAGGATTATATGCGGAATCACCAGAGTATATATGGAACATGGTTCAAGAGGAGGAAGCTGGAGATATTGAATCGTGGATAAAGGAATGATAGAAACGGGAGGAAGAAATGGATCATGAATGAACAACAGGAAGTAAGAGAGATCAGTTTGGTAGACCTAATGTTTTATTGCCTTGAAAAATGGCGGGGAATCCTTGTGCTCATGCTTATCATGGGAATTCTGGCAGGAGCTTACAAGTACCAGTCCGTAGTACGGAGCAACCAGTCGGCGAAACAGGAAGCCGCGTTGGAGTCGGAGGATGGAGAAGAAGCAGAGGAGGAAGAGAATCCCATGACGCTCAACGAGCGTTCCGTAGAATCCTATGAGCAGATCATTGCAAGATGCGAGAAGGATGTGGAAGCTCAGGAGAATTTTCTGAATCAATCCATCGTGATGGAGATAGACCCGTTCCATGTATCGACGGGAACGCTGAGTTATTATGTGGACGGCGGGGAGCATTTGGACAGCCTGGTTGCGGCGCTGCGGACGTTTGTCACGGACGGCAGTATGGCGGAGAAGCTTCATGCTAAGAATGATGCGGTCTCCGTAGAGGATCTGAGATATTTGGTTTCATTTAACAGCAGCGACAGGGAGACATACCGGGTAGGAGATTATGAGGTTATTCGCCCGGAGAAGCTGGTGATACAGATCCTGGTCAATATGCCGGACGACAAGCTGTGCGGAGAATATCTTGCGGAGGCGGAGAAGATAATGAAGGAGTATTCTGCTAAGCTGCAGAAGACTTTGGCGGCACATAGATTAAGCTTGTTGTCTTCGGTGCAGTCGGAGAAGGCGGATTCCAGCATACAGAGTTATCAGGCGACTCTTCGGTCAGGCTATGTGGAGGCAGTACGGAATCTGCAGACTTATCAGACAGAGATGAATACAGTATTATCTTTGGAGACAGAAGAGACAGGAAGTTCATCAGGAGGCGCCGGTTCTGCGGCAATGTTGGCGAATCCGGCTGCGGAGGCCTTAAAATATGCGGTGATCGGAGTAGTGCTCGGCGGATTTATGGCATGTTTTGTTCTCATGATGCTCTATATTATGAGCGGACGGCTGCGCAATACGAAGACATTTGCGGAAGAGTACGGTATGCCCATGTTAGGATTGGTGCGTAATTCAGACAGGAAGAGAGCGTTTGGAGCTGTCGATGCATGGATCTTCCGGTTGGAAGAGGGTGCGTATGCCAGACTAGGATGTGAGGATCAGGTGAAGATAGCGGCGGCGAATGTGCAGGCGGCGATCCGTAAGATGCCGGGCAAGGGAGATAAGAAGAAGATCATGCTTGCCGGTACGGTGGCAAGGGAGGACGCTGCGGGATTATGTGAGAAGCTTACAGCACAGATTCCGGAGGTTTCCTGGTCATCCTATGTTCAGATCGTATTCCAGGCGGATGCCATCAGGGAACTCGAGGATTATGATGGAATTCTGTTTGTGGAGAAGAGAGGAATATCAGATTCACGGTTTATCGTGAAGGAGAGGAAGATGGCTGCCGAACGCGGTGTGGAGGTGCTTGGAAGCGTTATTTGGTGTTAATATAAGCTGCTCATTGAAGCCGTAGTGTGATATTTACTGTGATATTTACTTAACGATTTTCTTTTTAACATACTTGATATTTTCTCACAGATACATTATTATAATAGAAGCATTAATTATTAGGAGGAACGTAAGATGTACAAGATATTGAAAGCCGAGAAACTGGCTGATAAGATTTATCTTATGGACGTAGAAGCTCCGCGTGTTGCCAAGCATTGTGAGCCGGGGCAGTTTGTGATCGTGAAGATGGACGAGAAGGGTGAGCGTATTCCGCTTACGATCTGTGATTATGACAGAGAAGCAGGAACTATTACCATTGTGTTCCAGGAGGTCGGTGCATCTACCATGAAGATGGCCGGGATGCAGGCAGGAGATTCCTTCCGTGATTTTATCGGACCTTTGGGATGTCCGTCTGAATTTGTAGAAGAGGATATTGAGAGCCTTAAGAATAAGAAGATGCTTTTTGTAGCCGGCGGTGTCGGAGCGGCGCCTGTATATCCGCAGGTGAAGTGGCTTAAGGAGCATGGAGTAGACGTAGATGTGATCGTTGGTTCCAAGACCAAGGATATGCTGATCCTTGAAAAGGAGATGGAAGCGGTTGCGGGGAATTACTATCCGTGTACAGACGACGGTACATATGGCCATGCAGGTATGGTTACGACCAAGATCGAGAAGTTGGTGGAAGAGGGCAATAAGTATGATGTATGTATTGCGATCGGACCGATGATCATGATGAAGTTTACCTGTCTTCTTACCAAGAAGCTGGAGATTCCTACGATTGTCAGCATGAACCCGATCATGGTTGACGGTACTGGTATGTGCGGCGCCTGCCGTGTGATCGTGGGCGGCGAGGTGAAGTTTGCGTGCGTAGACGGACCTGAGTTCGACGGACATCTTGTAGACTTTGACAATGCGATGAAGAGACAGCAGATGTACAGGACAGAGGAAGGACGTGCGATCCTGAAAGTACAAGAAGGCGACACCCATCATGGTGGATGCGGCAATTGCGGAGGTGACAACTAATGGCTGATGTATTAAAGAGAGTTCCTGTGAGAGAACAGGATGCGAAGGAAAGAGCGACAAACTTCGAAGAAGTGTGTTACGGATATAATAAAGAAGAGGCAATGGAAGAAGCGACCCGCTGCCTGAACTGTAAGAATGCAAAGTGTATCGAAGGATGTCCGGTGGCGATCAATATTCCCGGATTCATTTCCCAGGTGAAGGAAGGCAATATTGAGGAGGCTTATAAGGTGATCGGCGAGTCATCAGCCCTTCCGGCTATCTGCGGCCGTGTATGCCCGCAGGAGTCACAGTGTGAGTGCAAGTGTATCCGCGGTATCAAGGGTGATCCGGTATCTATCGGTAAGCTGGAGAGATTCGTTGCGGATTATGCTTTGGAGCATGATATTAAGCCTGTTAAGGCTGAGAAGACGAACGGACACAAGGTTGCAGTCATCGGTTCCGGTCCGTCCGGTCTTACCTGTGCGGGAGATCTGGCGAAGTTGGGTTATGAGGTGACTGTATTCGAGGCTCTTCATGAGCTTGGAGGCGTACTGGTATATGGTATCCCTGAGTTCCGTCTTCCGAAGCACAAGGTTGTTAAGAAAGAGATCGAGAAGGTTAAGGAATTAGGCGTTAAGTTTGAGACGAACGTTGTGATCGGCAAGTCTACAACTATAGATCAGTTGATGGAAGAGGAAGAGTTTGAGGCGGTATTTATCGGTTCCGGCGCAGGACTTCCGATGTTCATGGGAGAGACGGCTAACGGTGTATTCTCTGCCAATGAGTACCTGACGAGAAGCAATCTGATGAAAGCGTTCGACGATTCTTATGATACTCCGATCGTGGCGGGCAAGAAGGTCGCTGTAGTCGGCGGCGGCAACGTAGCTATGGATGCTGCAAGAACTGCGCTTCGTCTCGGCGCGGAGGTACATATCGTATACCGCCGCAGTGAAGCGGAGCTTCCTGCCAGAGTAGAAGAGGTGCATCATGCGAAGGAAGAAGGCGTTATTTTCGACCTGCTGACTAATCCGAAGGAGATCCTTGTGGACGACAACGGATGGGTTAAGGGCATGAAGGTGATCAAGATGGAGCTTGGAGAGCCGGATGCTTCCGGAAGAAGACGTCCGGTAGAGATCGAGGGATCTGAGTACGAGATCGAGCTTGACACGGTGATCATGTCTCTTGGAACTTCCCCGAATCCGTTGATCGCGTCTACGACCAAGGGACTCGAGACGAACAGGAGAAAATGTATCGTTGCAGAGGAAGAGAACGGACAGACTTCCAAGGCTGCGGTATTCGCAGGCGGAGACGCTGTGACAGGCGCGGCGACGGTAATCCTGGCTATGGGCGCGGGCAAGGCCGGAGCAAAAGGTATCCATGAGATGCTGAGCAAATAATTGAAGAGATAAGGTATCCGTGAGATGCTTTGGCGAATAGTTAAAAGATAAGGTATCTGAGAGATGCTTTAGCGAATAGTTAAAAAGATAAGCTATCTGAGAGATGCTATAACGAATAGTTAAGCGAAAGAATGAGGCTGCCGCAATATAGCGGATCTGCACAATATACAGCAATGTCATTCATCTGTATATTGTGAGATCTGGTCTATGTTGCAGCAGCCTCATTATATTTGGCTCTATTCGCCCACCAGTACGACGATGCTTCTTGCATGCAGAACGATCTGGTCACCATGCAGCGGACGGCATCTCTGCTCCTCCTCCCACGTGTCTACGGCGATCTCCCAATACATAGAAGCGGGCAGCTTAGGAAGGGTCACGGATACGTCCTCCCAGTAAGCGTTGGAGGCAACGTAGATGACCTGCGGTCCGAAGCTCTGTTCCTGTCCTGCAAACATCACGCCTATGTATCTGTCATAATCGGCAAATTTGCTGCACCAGGGGGTAGTTCCGTGGAAGCTTACATCCGGGAAGCCGTTTGCGCCGTTGCTCACGTTGGTGCGCAGTATGCGGTGTGATTTGCGGAATTGGATCATATATTTGAAGAATTCGAACATATCCCGATTCTTGTCAAGCAGGCTCCAATCCAGCCAGGAGGTGATATTGTCCTGACAGTATGCGTTATTGTTGCCGAATTGGGTGTTGCAGAATTCATCTCCGGCAAGGAACATAGGGATTCCGCGGCTGCACATAAGGAGTGCAAAGGCGTTGCGCATCATCCGTCTTCTAAGTGACAGGACATCCGGGTCGTTGGTATCGCCTTCGATTCCGCAGTTCCAACTGTTATTATCATTGGCGCCGTCGGTATTGTTCCATCCATTTTTCTCATTGTGCTTCGTATTGTAGGAGAACAGATCATTTAAGGTAAAACCGTCATGGCAGGTGATAAAGTTGACGGACGCGTTCTGTCTGGTGCTTGGTTCATAGATGTCCCGCGAACCGCCGATCCTTAAGGCCGCTGCCTGAGCCATGCCTTCGTCGCCTTTCAGATATCTGCGCATATCATCGCGGTATCGTCCGTTCCATTCTGCCCAGCGGTTCCAGGATGGGAAGGAGCCTACCTGATAGAGTCCGTCTGCATCCCAGGCTTCTGCAATGAGCTTCACGTCTCCAAGGATCGGATCGAAAGCGAGAGCCTGCAAAAGAGGCGGTTTGTTCATCGGGGAACCGTCTTCGTTGCGTCCGAGTATGGAAGCAAGGTCGAACCGGAAACCGTTGACGCGGTATGTATTGACCCAATAACGCAGGCAGTCCAGGATTATCTGACGTACGATAGGATGGTTGCAGTTCAGGGAATTGCCGCATCCGCTGAAATTATAGTAATAACCTTCCGGGGTCAGCAGATAATAGATATTGTTGTCAAATCCCTTGAAGGAGAAGAACGGCCCCTGCTCGTTGCCTTCCGCCGTGTGGTTAAGCACTACGTCCAGATAGACCTCAATTCCGTGCTGATTGAAGACCTGAATCAGGTGCTTCAGTTCATTGCCTTCTCTGTTATATTCTTTGCTTGCCGAATAACTGGTGTTAGGGGCGAAGAAGCTTACCGTATTATACCCCCAGTAGTTATAGAGCGGTTCGCCGTTATGTTCCCGGTAATCCTGCATCTCGTCGAATTCGAAGATCGGCATCAGCTCCACCGCATTGATCCCAAGCTC
>OFGE01000756.1_pt1 | contig 33553 bp, 27 predicted proteins | sample 1521681 | NCBI WGS metagenome assembly OFGE01 (sample SAMEA3504093, study PRJEB24116) | mouse gut metagenome | biome: mouse gut; feature: mouse-associated habitat; material: faeces | place: Denmark | collected 2011
TGAAAGAAAATCAACATATTTTTCCGGTAGAAAACTGCTTACCATACCACAAAAAAGAGCCAGTGCCACTGCTGCCAGCAGTGATACTGCAGGAGATAATTTTTTCTTTTTTAACGTAAAGGTAAGGTAATTGACTCCATTTTTGTACTGCCAGGCGGGAATTTCTCCCATACCTGAAAGGATGCCTTTCAGGACAGCGCTTTCTTCGCCGCCGTCCGTATGAACCACATCATTTCTTTCTCCCGGAACAGAAAAACTGGCATACAGACGGTTTATCCGCTTTCTGCACTGAAACTGAAAAGTCCCTTTTGTGCCAAAATCTTTCTGATATTTCAGCAGTATCTCTTCCACAGCCAGCCGTGTACGGAGAATGTCTCTTTTTTCCCCATTGGCGCGTTCACAAAATGTCTCTACTTCATGACACGCCACATCTATATCATGATTTGTCATGGTGTAATTCTGCATTTTAAACTCCTGAAAGATGAAATCCGTTGGTACGGTACTGTTTCATACATTTTTCTTCGCTCTCAGTTTTCCCACATCCAGCATGTCAAGACCGGCAGACAGTTCCACAAGTTCCGCCTGCAGACAGAACAAGTTCACTGCTGTCGTAATAAATTCCAGTATTACGTTGAGGGCAATCGTGACCGCTACAGCCTCCATGGGAATTTTAAGCTGGACAAACAAAATCGTATAACAGGTCAGCGCACCGCCGGGAATAGGAGGCGCCGCCACCGCAAGCACAATAGCAATAAGACCGGCCGTAGCCAGCCACGCCGGAGAAACCGTCACGCCATAGATTTCAGCCATACAAAATCCCACCGCCAGAAACATAACGGAAACCCCCGGCATAAAGATAACCTGTCCTAAAGGGATACCAAAATTAACGATCCTTCTGTCAATCCCAAGGTCTTTTTCACAGCACTCCATATTCACCCCAAATGCGGCAGAAGAAGATGCCGTGGTTAATGCAATCAGAAAAGTGGGTGTCATCTTTTTCAGCAATACCCTAAGCTTCACCTTCCTCCTTGTGCATACCAGCACAAGATACACTGCCAGAAGAACAGCATCTCCCATAAGCATTACCAGAAACACCTTATATGCAGGAAGAAATACCGAAAAGTTATTACCCAGTATCATATTTAGAATACTGCCGAACACAAACACGGGAACAAAAGAACTGACTGCCTCCATAATAAGCTGTATAATATAATTGGACTGTTCCACAAAGGCCGCGGCAATCGTAGCTTTGTTTCCCAGAATCAGCATTGCGATTCCGATTAAAACTGCCACAAAAATAATCTGCATAGGATTCCCTTCTGTAAAGGGCGTAAAAAAGTTACCCGGTACAATATCCAGAACCATTTGAAACAATTCAGAAAAATCAAACTTCCCCCCGTCTCCGGTTTGAAAGGAAAAAAACGGCATGGCAAATACACATACAGGCAGTGTCAGAAGAAGCGTCATTAGCATAAAGCGTCCAATCATCCTCTTTCCGATTCTGCCCATAGTCGCCATATCCCCAATGCTGTATATTCCCCATACAATTGAAAGAAACACCATAGGACCTGCAATGGCTGATAAAAGTCCCATAAAACGGTTAAATACAGGGCTGATAATCTCATCTGCAAGAAAAGTCCTGACACTCTCTGGCAGGAAACTACACACACCGCCGCACAAGAAAGCCAGTATTACGGACAATGCCAGTGAAACCATCTGAGAACGTTTCTTCTTTTTGGGAGTAAATAAAATAAGATTCTCTCCATTTTTGTACTGCCACGCGGGTGCAACCCCCATATTGGCAAGCAGTCCTTGCAGTACCTGGCTCTGTTCTTCCTCCCCCGCATCAAAGGGATCAACCCTTTCCCCTGGCAGGAAAAGTTCCAGTCGGATACGATTAAGACGTTTGATATATTTTTGTGCAAACACTGCCTCCACGCCCAAAGCCTCCTGGTACTTTAACAGCGTTTCTTCCACTGCAAGCCGGATTTGGATAATATTTCTGGCATCAACGCCCCATTCTCCAAGCGTCTTTTCTGCAAGACTGCTTGCATGCGCAATATTTTCATTATTTAATTTCATCTTTTCCATAATTTTTTCTCTTATTTTTTTAATCTATATACTTATAATAAATTGAAACCGCATCTGCGCCAGATTTTCCCTCTCGCTGTATTCCACATCCAGAGAAAGATCCCTTTCCTTTGCTTCTCCTGCCGCGGGCAGAAGTTTTTGCATCAGCGCTTCCTCACCTTTCGTCTGACATGCTCCCTCTGTCCTGGCACAGAGCTTCTATACTTCGGTATTATAGCAAATAAGAATTTTGCTTTGGCGGGTGTGGGATGATTTGTATCTATTCTGGTATAATTCGTTATATATTCTTCTTAATCTTTAATATATGGTATGAAAACATAACATTTTCCGACATCCTTTTTATGAGAGAGACGATATTGTGATTTTCATGACAATACTGAGTGAGATAGAAAGAAAAAATATTCATGATATATATGTGAAAATCTTGAATAAATAGATTATTTTATAAAAATAAAATTATTATCTAATTATCTGATAATTTAAATAAAATTTCCTATTTACAAAACTTGCAAAAGGTAGTATAGTAAGAAAAACTGAAGAAAGGGTTAAATGTATGAATGCACAGATTGTAAATAATCATACCCTTGGACACACCCAGAGGGTACGCCGGGACACAAGCCTCTGTGAGACGGGCGGAATCTATCCGGCAAAGCAGGACGGCCTGTATTGTCCGCAGTTCGAGCATGACAACTGTGGAATCGGTGCAGTCGTGAATATCAAGGGGCGCAAGAGCCACAATACGGTGATGGACGCCTTGAAGATTGTTGAGAATTTAGAGCATAGGGCCGGCAAGGATGCCGAGGGTAAGACAGGCGATGGAGTTGGAATTTTGTTGCAGATTTCACACAAGTTTTTCTCCAAAGTCTGTAAACCTCTCGGCATCTTTTTAGGTTCGGAGAGAGATTATGGGGTTGGGATGTTTTTCTTTCCCCAGGACGAATTAAAGAAGAACCAGGCGAAGAAGATTTTTGAAGTGATTGTCCGGAAAGAAGGGATGGATTTTCTTGGATGGCGGGAAGTCCCGGTAAGGAGGGAAGTCCTTGGAAGCCGGGCGGCAGAATGTATGCCTTGTATCCAACAGGGATTTATTGCGCGTCCTGAGAAGATTAAGCAAGGGATTGATTTTGACAGGCGTCTTTACGTGGTGCGCAGAATCTTCGAGCAAAGCAGCGACGATACCTATGTGGCGTCGTTGTCCAGCAGGACTATTGCATATAAGGGAATGTTCCTGGTGGGACAGCTCAGGCCGTTTTTTGAAGATTTGCAGAACCCGGATTATGAGTCGGCAATCGCGCTGGTACACTCCCGTTTCAGCACCAACACCAACCCGAGCTGGGAGCGCGCCCATCCCAACCGTTTTATCGTACATAACGGGGAAATCAACACCATCCGGGGCAATGCGGACAAGATGCAGGCGCGGGAAGAGAATATGGAATCGGAGTATCTGAAAGGAGAGCTTCACAAGGTGCTGCCGGCAATCAACAGTTCCGGTTCGGATTCTGCCATGTTGGACAATGCAATCGAGTTCATGGTCATGAGCGGGATGGATCTGCCCCTTGCCGTGATGATTGCTATCCCGGAGCCATGGGCAAGCTCAAAGACCATGTCCCAGAAGAAGAAGGATTTTTACCAGTATTATGCAACGATGATGGAGCCTTGGGATGGACCGGCGTCCATTCTGTTTTCTGACGGCGACTGTATGGGAGCCGTCCTTGACCGGAACGGGCTTCGTCCTTCCCGGTACTATATTACCTCTGACGACACGCTGATTCTGTCATCAGAAGTGGGCGTCCTTGACATTGACCCGGGTAAGATTCTGGTAAAGGAGCGCCTTCATCCTGGAAAAATGCTGCTGGTGGACACGGTTCAGGGAAAGGTAATTGACGATGACGAGCTGAAAGAAATCTATGCGGGAAGGCAGCCCTATGGGGAGTGGCTGGATAGCAACCTGATTGAGCTTAGCAGCCTGAAAATACCAAACCAGAAGGTGCCTTCCTATACGGCAAAGGAATGCAAACAACTGCAGAAGGCATTTGGTTATTCCTATGAGGAAGTGAAGACGTCTATCCTTACGATGGCGATGAACGGTTCCGAGGGAACAGCGGCAATGGGGGTTGACGCGCCTCTGTCGGTCCTGTCAGAGAAGCATCAGGATCTCTTCGGATATTTCAAACAGCTTTTTGCCCAGGTGACGAACCCGCCGATCGACGCGATCCGGGAATCGGTGGTGACATCCACGACCGTTTATATCGGGGCGGACGGGAACCTGCTGGAAGAAAGGGAAGAGAATTGCCGGATGTTGAAGGTGGATAATCCAATCCTGACCAATACGGACCTTCTGAAAATTAAGAATATGAGGAAAGAAGGCTTCCATCCCGTCGAGATTCCGATTATTTACTATAAGAACTCAGGGCTTGAGAAGGCGATTGAATATCTGTTTATCGAAGTGGACCGTGCCATCCGGGAGGGGGCTAACATATTGATTCTTTCGGACAGGGGCGTGGACGAGTACCATGTGGCTATGCCGTCCCTGCTGGCGGTGTCGGGGCTGCAGCAGCATCTGGTGCGGACGAAGAAGCGGACGTCTGTCGCGATTATTCTGGAAACGGGAGAGCCGAGGGAAGTCCATCACTTTGCGACTCTGCTGGGATACGGGGCTTGTGCGATTAATCCTTACCTTGCCCATGAGTCCATCCGGCATCTGATTGAGACGAATATGCTGAAAAAGGACTACTATGCGGCAGTGGATGATTATAACCACGCCGTCCTTGGCGGCATCGTGAAGATTGCCTCTAAGATGGGAATCTCAACCATACAGTCTTACCAGGGGGCGAAGATTTTTGAAGCCATTGGGTTAAAGGAAGAATTTATCCGGAAATATTTTACAGATACCGTAAGCCGTGTGGGAGGCATCGGGATGGAGGAGCTGGCGTCTGACTATGTGGCGCGCCATTCCCAGGCGTTCGACCCGCTGGGCCTTGAGGTGGATATGACCCTTGACAGCATCGGGCAGCATAAGATAAAGAGTGGAGGGGAGCGGCATCTTTACAATCCCCAGACCATTCATATGCTCCAGCAGTCTACCAGACGGGGAGACTATGAGATGTTCAAAAAATATACGGAGATGGTCAATGCAGAAGGCGAGCATATCAACCTGCGGGGACAGTTGGAGTTCAACTATCCTAAGAAGGGGATTCCCATTGAGGATGTAGAGAGTGTGGATGCAATCGTGACCAGATTTAAGACGGGCGCCATGTCATACGGCTCTATTTCCAAGGAAGCCCATGAGACATTAGCTATTGCAATGAACCGTCTCCACGGCAAGTCCAACAGCGGAGAAGGTGGGGAAGAAATCGAACGTCTGGACAGTGACCGCTGTTCTGCGATCAAGCAGGTGGCTTCCGGACGGTTTGGCGTGACCAGCCGTTATCTGGTGAGCGCGAAAGAGATTCAAATAAAGATGGCGCAGGGCGCAAAGCCGGGAGAGGGCGGACATCTTCCGGGCGGCAAGGTGTATCCCTGGATTGCCAATACCCGTCATTCTACCCCGGGAGTCAGCCTGATTTCCCCGCCGCCCCATCATGATATTTATTCCATCGAGGATTTGGCGCAGTTGATCTATGACTGTAAGAATGCCAATAAGGATGCGCGGATTTCGGTGAAATTGGTGTCGGAGGCGGGCGTTGGAACCGTCGCCGCAGGCGTGGCGAAAGCGGGTGCGGGACTGATTCTGATTTCCGGGTATGACGGAGGAACCGGGGCTGCGCCGAGAAGTTCGATCCACAATGCGGGTCTGCCGTGGGAGCTTGGGCTTGCGGAGACGCACCAGACCTTGCTCCAGAATGGGCTTAGGGAGCGTGTGCGTCTGGAGACGGACGGCAAGCTAATGAGCGGCCGGGACATTGCGATTGCGGCGATTCTTGGGGCGGAGGAGTTCGGGTTTGCGACGGCTCCGCTGATTACCATGGGCTGCGTGATGATGCGGGTGTGCAATCTGGATACCTGCCCGGTAGGCGTTGCCACACAGAACCCTAAGCTTAGGAAACATTTTACCGGAAAGCCGGAATATGTGGTGAACTTTATGCGTTTTGTGGCGGAAAACCTGCGGGAATACATGGCGAGGCTCGGCGTCCCCACGATTGACGAGTTGGTAGGGCGTACCGATCTTTTGCGGGTGAAGGAACACGCCACGTCTGCGCGGGCTGCGACGCTTAATTTGGGGCGGATTCTATATAACCCTTATGAAGGGACCAAGACTCCGGTGACATTTAACCCTAAGAAAGTGTTCGATTTTGAATTGGAAAAGACGCTGGATGAGAAGGTGCTGGTAAGACAGCTGCTTCCATCCCTGAAAAAGGGACAGAAGCGGAGCGTGGAGGTGGACGTGACCAACACGGATCGGACCTTCGGGACGATTTTCGGTTCAGAGATTACGAAACGGTATCCGGAGGGGCTTCCGGAAGACAGTTATGTGGTAAAATGCACGGGGGCAGGCGGTCAGTCCTATGGGGCGTTCATTCCCAAGGGGCTTACGCTGGAGCTTGTGGGCGACAGCAACGATTACTTTGGAAAAGGATTGTCAGGCGGGAAGTTGATCGTGTACCCGCCGCGAGGAGTGAAGTACCGCCATCATGAGAATATTATAATAGGAAATGTGGCGCTCTATGGAGCTACCAGCGGCAAGGCTTTCATTAACGGTGTGGCAGGGGAGCGTTTTGCAGTGCGTAACTCGGGCGTGACCGCCGTTGTGGAAGGCGTGGGAGACCATGGATGTGAATATATGACCGGAGGGCGTGTCGTCGTCCTTGGAAAGACGGGCAGGAATTTTGCCGCCGGTATGAGCGGCGGGGTGGCGTATGTGTTGGATGTGGACAGCGATTTGTACCGGAATGTCAATAAGCAGATGGTGAATATCGAGCGTATCTCATCCAAATATGACGTGAATGAGTTGAAAGGTATGATAGAAGAGCATGTGGCATGTACGAACTCTGAAATCGGCAAGGAGATTCTGGAACGGTTCAAGGAGTATCTGCCTAAGTTCAAGAAGATTATCCCTGTGGACTATGAGCGGATGCTTACGACGATTCTCCAGTTGGAGGAGCAGGGCATGAGCAGCGAGCAGGCGAAGACAGAAGCATTTTACGCCATGAAGGGCGAAAGATAGGGGGTGGAGACAGTGGGAAAAGCGACAGGTTTTATGGAGTATGGAAGACAGGACAAGCCAGCGGAAGAGCCGAGGGAAAGAATTAAGCATTTTCACGAGTTCCACAGTCCTTTATCGAAAGAGGAACAGGAACGGCAGGGCGCAAGATGTATGGCCTGCGGCGTCCCGTTCTGCCAGTCGGGGCAAATGATTGCGGGTATGGCCAGCGGATGTCCGTTGCACAATCTGGTTCCGGAATGGAACGACTTGATTTATCATGGCAACTGGGAGGAAGCATACTATAGGCTGAAAAAGACGAATAATTTCCCGGAATTTACTTCCCGGGTGTGTCCGGCGCTGTGTGAGGCTGCCTGTACCTGCGGCCTGAATGGAGATGCGGTTTCGACAAAGGCAAATGAGTATGGGATTATTGAAAATGCATACGAAAAGGGATATGCTGCGGCAAAGCAGGTGAAGGTGCGCACGGGCAAAAAGGTTGCGGTGGTGGGCTCCGGTCCTTCGGGGCTTGCGGCGGCGGATATGCTGAACCGGAGAGGGCACAGCGTGACGGTGTTCGAGCGTGAGGACAAGGCCGGCGGATTGCTCAGGTATGGAATCCCGAACATGAAGCTTGAAAAACAGATCATTGACCGGAAAATCAGAGTCATGGAAGAAGAAGGAATCACCTTTGTTACGGGCTGTGATGTGGGGAAGGACAAGAAGGCTGCGGAACTCTTACAGGAGTATGACCGGGCCATCCTGTGCTGCGGTGCATCTAACCCAAGGGATATCAAGGTCCCAGGGCGGGAGGCGAAGGGAATCTATTTTGCGGTAGATTTCCTGAAATCTACCACAAAGGCGCTGTGGGCGAACCAGATGCAGCTAAAGGACGGGGAGTACATTTCCGCAAAAGGGAAGAACGTGATGGTCATCGGTGGCGGCGATACGGGGAATGACTGTGTCGGCACGTCCATGCGCCATGGGGCAAAGTCTGTGCTGCAGCTTGAGATGCTGCCGAAAGCGCCGGATGAGCGGGCGCTAGATAACCCGTGGCCGGAGTGGCCCAAGGTGTGTAAGACGGATTATGGGCAGCAGGAGGCGATTGCGGTATTTGGAAATGACCCAAGGGTATACCAGACTACGGTGAAGGAGTTTCAGAAGGATAAAGGGGGGAATGTCTGCAAGGCGGTGCTTGTGAAGCTTATGCCTAAGAAGGATGAGAAGACCGGACGGTTGGCGATGGAAGAGGTGGCCGGGAGTGAATATACGGTGGATGTGGATCTGGTGCTGATTGCGGCAGGATTCCTTGGGAGCGAAAATTATGTGACGAAGGCATTCGGCGTCGATGTGGATGGGCGTACCAATGTGGCCACAAGCCCGGGGGCTTATGGGACGAACGTGCCGAATGTGTTTGCGGCGGGCGACATGCATAGAGGGCAGTCTCTGGTGGTATGGGCGATCCGCGAAGGCAGGGAAGCAGCGCAGGAAGTAGATGTCAGCTTGATGGGATATACGAATATGAATATCCAGTAAAAAAACATTTGTTACAAAATTATTAAAAAATGTTGCAAGTCTTAGTGGTTTGAGGTATAATTGTTACCAGATGTAGAGGGACTATGTCAGATAAACGTAGATGAGTGTAAATAGTAAGCAGAAAATACATAAAAAGGATGGTTTCAGTATGAGGAAATTTGGAGCAAGACTTTTGGCCGCTTTGATTGCAGGTTCTCTGATCGTTACGCCCGTTATGGCGGCGCCGTCGATTGACGAGCTGAAAGAGGACAAGGCTGAGAAACAGAATGAAGTGAATTCCCTGCAGGAGGAACTGACGCAGATCATATCGAAGATAAATGGTCTAGAGGCGGATCTGGTCAAGAAGGGTGAGGAGATCATTCAGGCGACAGACGATTTGGCGGCCGCTGAGGTAAGAGAAAGAGAGCAGTATGAGGCGATGAAGCTTCGTATTAAATATATGTACGAAGAGGGAGATACGACAGCCCTTGAGTCTCTGGTAACGGCGGAGAATTTCTCTGATTTGGTCAACAAGGCGGAATATGTGCAGAATGTACATGATTATGACCGGGATCAGTTACAGGAGTATGTAGAGACAAAGAATCAGATCGCAGAGTTGAAGACTACCCTTGAGGAAGACCAGAAGAAGCTTGAGTCTTTGCAGGTGGAATACGAAGACCAGAAGGTTGTGCTGGATACGACGATTGAGGAAAAGCGGGCAGAAGTAGCCGACCTTGACGGTCAGATTCAGGCGGCGGTAGAGGCAGCGGCAAGGGAGGCTGAGGAACGCAGGCGCAGGGAAGAAGAGGAACGCCAGCGTCAGCTTGCGGCGGCGAATAACAATAATAATTCTGGAAACCGTCAGAATGGCAGCAATAATAATCAGAACAGCGGCAACTCCGGCAATTCCGGAAGCGGTTCATCAAATAACTCAGGCAGCAGCGGAAGCACCGGAAACAGCGGTAACAATAACAGCAGCGGAAGCAATTCCGGTTATACTAGCTCTGGCAATGCTTCGGTTGGACAGACTATCGTAAGCGCGGCACGTTCCCAGATTGGAGTTCCTTATGTATGGGGCGGCACGTCACCGGGGTCAGGTCTTGACTGTTCAGGTCTTACCCAGTATGCTCACAGAGTTGCAGGAATCCGTATCGGACGTACATCTGGTGAACAGGGCGGCGGCGGAGTACCAGTCAGCAGCCCGATGCCTGGAGATATTGTATGTTATTCCGGACATGTGGGGATTTATACCGGCGGTGGAATGATGGTTCATGCGCCGCAGCCGGGAGAGTCTGTGAAGGAAGTTGCCGTGTACGGTTCTCCATGGTACAGACGTTATTGGTAAGAGAGAGTAGTTTATGATACATATTGTAGAATTTGAGCGTATAAAAGCCTTGCAAATGCAAGGCTTTTGTGCTATCATGAAAAAGTCGCAAAAATCACGCATTTGTTTGTCCGAGAGGGTGCCGGGGATTGCATATCAAGGGTATCCGAGCCGGTTTCGAGGGCTTACACATATGCGGAAGCAAAAAACCAAATGGAGGAAAGAAACATGAGCGTTATTTCAATGAAGCAACTTTTAGAAGCAGGTGTTCACTTCGGACATCAGACCAGAAGATGGAATCCTAAGATGGCTCCATACATTTACACGGAGAGGAACGGCATCTACATTATCGATCTGCAGAAGTCAGTAGGCAAGGTTGACGAGGCGTATCAGGCGGTATCTGACATTGCGGCAGACGGCGGTACGGTATTATTCGTCGGAACCAAGAAGCAGGCGCAGGATGCGATTAAGACGGAGGCTGAGCGCTGCGGGATGTTCTATGTCAACGAGAGATGGCTGGGCGGTATGCTTACTAACTTCAAGACAATTAAGAGCAGGGTTGCACGTTTGAAAGAGATTGAGAGAATGTCAGAGGACGGAACCTTTGATGTATTGCCGAAGAAGGAAGTTATCCAGCTGAAAAAAGAGTGGGAGAAGTTAGAGAAGAATCTGGGCGGAATCAAAGAGATGAAGCAGCTTCCGGACGCTATTTTCGTAGTTGACCCTAAGAAGGAGAGGATCTGCGTACAGGAGGCACATACACTTGGAATCCCGTTGATTGGTATTGCGGATACCAACTGTGACCCGGAAGAACTGGATTATGTAATCCCGGGCAATGACGATGCAATCCGTGCAGTGAAGCTGATTGTGTCTAAGATGGCTGACGCTGTGGTTGAGGCGAATCAGGGGATGACCGGCGATGACGGAGCTTATGACGAGGCAGAGGAAGCGTATACGGACGAAGCAGACGAGTAGACGATATCTTCTTTATTAGATAAGGAAGATTGAGTTTATTTATGGGAAATAGATTTGGAGGAGATTGACATGGCAATTACAGCTAGTATGGTAAAAGAGTTAAGAGAGATGACAGGCGCGGGCATGATGGACTGTAAGAAGGCTCTGAACGAGACGAACGGCGACATGGACGAGGCTGTAGAATATCTGAGAAAGAACGGACAGGCGAAGGCTGAGAAGAAGGCCGGACGTATTGCGGCGGAAGGCATTGTTGCTACTACAATCAAGGGTGACGACAAGGTGGCTGCAATCGTTGAAGTCAATGCCGAGACGGATTTCGTGGCGAAGAACGAAGTATTCCAGACTTATGTTAAGGAAGTAGTAGAGCAGCTTGCAGATTCTAATGCGGCGGATGTGGAAGGGTTCAAGGCAGAGCCGTGGGCGCTGGATACATCTATGACTGTTCAGGACAAGTTGGCTGCTATGATCGCTAAGATTGGCGAGAATATGAATATCAGAAGATTCGAGAAGGTCGTTTCCGAGAATGGAATCGTGGTATCTTATATCCATGCGGGCGGCAAGATTGGCGTTCTGGTAGAGGCAGAGACACAGTGTCATTCTGATGCGGTGAAGGAAGCCTTAAAGAATGTTGCAATGCAGATTGCGGCGCTGAATCCTAAGTATGTTTCTACCGACGATGTGCCGGAAGAGTATAAGGAGCATGAGAAGGAGATTCTGGTCGCTCAGGCTAAAAACGATCCTAAGAATGCCAACAAGCCGGAGAATATCATTGAGAAGATGATTACCGGACGTCTGAATAAGGAATTGAAGGAAGTCTGCCTGTTAGAGCAGGAGTATGTGAAGGCTGAGAATAAGGAGACGGTTGCGAAGTATCTGGAGGCAGTTTCTAAGGAGGCTGGTTCTGCAGTTACTTTGAAGCGGTTCGTGCGGTTTGAGACGGGCGAAGGGCTTGAGAAGAAGAATGAGGATTTTGCGGCGGAGGTTGCGGCGCAGATGAATCAGTAAACTTCTGAGAAAAATTGATTTACGAACCCCTGAAAATCCCATAGAATGGGCATTTTCAGGGGTTTTTTGCGTTCTTGGGAGAGGTTCATAACTTATCGTAAATTACCGTATTTTGAGTGCCGATTTGGGGGATTTTTGGGGGAAGAGTTGGGGGAAAGGGTATCCCCCAAATGGTGTGTGAAAGTTTGCCTGTTTCTTTTGGGAAAAGGGGAGAAGTTTGCTTGCCGTTTCTGGACGTAGATTTACATGCTGATTGTCAATCAGAAGGGTATAGATTAGGTTTGCCTTATTTAAGAGGTCAAAATATTTGTTCATTAGCGACAAGGTTCGGATTTCCGATTGTTTATAAGGAAGATGAGTTAGGTTGTAGTTTCAGATGTGAAATGTTTAAAGCATTTCTGTTAAATATCATTAAACGTGAAATGGTGTCTAATGTTTTAGCATATATGTTTTCAATTCTGTTTTTAGGAAAACATGAATTGAAGGTAGTTAATGAGAAATTTTATCTTGTTGAGTTTCAGAAAGATATACAAATAGAAGCTCCGGTTTTTAATATTGTGAATATGGAATATATACACAGTTTAAGGACAAGATGTACTGAGGATTTATCCAATGGAAATTATGATAGCGTGATAACAAAGTCGAGAACATTGATGGAGGAAATTTTCTTATATGTTTTGGAAAATGAAAAAGTTAATGTTAAGATGAATGGTGATTTGACGCAGTATTATGGAAAAATAAAAGAGAAGTACGGATTGAATCAAAGCAGCGATATTGACAACAGAATCAATTAGGAGCAAATTCGACAAATTATCTCACAAAATAACATTAGCAGTGTAGCAGATGTGTATTCTCTTCTCAAAGAAAGCTTCAAAGATATTCTACAGGAGCTTATGGAAGCAGAACTCGATGCCACCCTCGGTTATGAGAAAAATCAAAAAGGTGATCTTTTGACAGATAACAAAAGAAATGGCCATTCACCTAAAACACTGAAAAGCCAATACGGAGAATTTCAAATTGATGTCCCACGGGATCGAAACGGGGAATTTCATGATCCGATCAATGACCTGTATGGGATCGAAGTATCCGCTGAAATGGTCAGCAAGATTACCGATAAAATCCTGCCTCAGGTAAAAGAATGGCAGTCCCGCCCTTTAAACCCAATCTACCCTTTTGTGTTCATGGACTGTATCCACTATAAAGTACGGGAAGATGGGCGGATCCTGAACCGCGCTGCATATGTGGTGCTAGGTGTTACACTGGAAGGATACAAAGATATCCTGAGCATCACAGTAGGTGCAAATGAAACCAGCAAGTTTTGGCTGGGCATGTTAAATGACTTAAAAAACCGTGGTGTAAAAGACGTACTCTTCTTCTGTGTACACGGGCTTCCCGGCTTTAAGGAAGCAATACAGGCAGTCTATCCGCAGGCAGAGATCCAGCGGTGTGTGATTCCGTAAAAGGGCGGTGGGGAAAAAGTATCCTTATGCCATTAGCAATTGGGAAAACAACTGGGAAGATGTAAGCTCATTTTTCCAATTCTCAGATGATATCAGACGAATTATGTATACAACCAATATCATAGGGGGAGTAAACCGTCAATAATTTGGCCAGTGAAAATGTGGTGAAGAAATGGACGCAAAGATATAGGAACTGGGATCAGGTATTGAATCAATTGATTGTCCTATATGATGAAAGGATTACGAACTATCTGTAAGACAAAAGGCGGGATGGCGTCACCAAGACCTATCATCCCACCCTTATTCCATCGGCATCTGTATTATTGCCAGAACCCCCCCCAATCTTATTCCGGAGGCCGGGTGTGGGCAGAGCCCACGAACAAAAACAATTAATACAGGGCCTTAATAATTGTGCAAAAAATTAGAAAAAACAGTATAACTTTCCTGGAAATGGTTATACTATAGATACAAAGAAATATTCGACAGAAAATCGACAATATAAAAATTGTAAATCTGACAAATATTTCTTACATATCTAATTCTTATCAAGGAATTCTAGTTTCCATAGACACAAGATTTTTTACAGCCTCGGATTTATCCTGCCTGTTTTATTTCTGGCAAAGCCCATCTATATAAGCGTCCAGTAGCATTTGCTTATTCTGCGAGAGTGACCTGTATTTGTTAATCAGTTCATCTTCTTCTTGTGTAAGTGATTCATCTTTCAGCGGATATAGTTCAAAATCAAAGAAGTCTGACAGTGACACATTCAGTCCCTTGCACAGTTTCTCCAGTGTGCCGACAGTGGGGCAGGTACGCCTGTGTATGATATTGTTTAGGCTAGAATAGGGCATACCCGCTTCTTTTGCTAGTTTGTACATGGTAAAGTGCTTTTTCTGGCAGAGGTATTCAATTCGTTCAAAGACCTTAACTTGCTTACAAAAAAAGCATTTATTGTTGATTATGGATATTATCAAGATAATGGCAAACAGGTAATTGTAACATCAGGAGCAGGAACATGGGGGCCACCAATTCGTATAGGAACCAAAAGTGAAGTTGTAGAAATTACTGTTAATTTGAAATGATTGATGTAATTAAAAGTTTTTAAAGTAAAAGTTGGAGAGCTTTAGAGAAATCTGAGGCTCTTTTTCTTTTACGGAACTGGAAATTTGGATTGCAGAATGTGCATATGTCAGTGAAAAATAGTTTAAAAATAAACTATTTTGATAAAATTTTAAACTTGACAAAAAGAAAAAATTATTATAGTATAAATTAAAGATGTAGCAAAATAGTTTGAAAACAAACTAATTCGAATGGAAAATAAACGGTGAAGCAGTATGAAATTATATTTTGAATTACTAAAATATCCAGTATTCACAATGGAACATGTAAGTCAATACTATGATAACATTGAAAGTGCGCGTTCGGCGGTAAAACGTTTGACAAAGGGTGGTCTTGCAGTAAAGATACGAAATAACCTTTACACATGCATTAGTGGAGAAACGGATGCTCCATTGGCGAACCGTTATCAAATTGCAGGCGCGATCACACCTACCTCGTATCTTTCTCATCATTCGGCAATGGAATATTATGGAATTAGTGACCAGATTTTTTATGAGGTTTATGTATCTTCAAATACGATGTTTCGAGATTTTAAATTTGATGGATACACATTTTGCTATGTATGTTCTAAATGTAATGAGGGAGTCGAAACAGTAAAATACAGCGGGGGCGTGCGAATAACAGATAAGGAACGAACTGTGATTGACAGTATTAAGGATTTGGATAAAATAGCAGGATTAGAAGAAGTGATCGATAATATTCAGGCGATATCTGTTCTTGGAGAAAAACGTATGCTTGCATATTTAGAATGCTATGATAATCAGTTTTTATATCAAAAAGTGGGTTTTTTGTTGAAAAGTCAACAGGAACGCATTGGATTATCAAATGAGTTCTTTCAGATATGCCAAGACAGGATTGGGCGCAGTAAACGTTATTTGACGAAAGATTACAATGGCGGAAAATATGATGCTGTATGGCGGCTTGTAGTTCCAGAGCAGATGTATTATTTGAAAAATGAAGGAGTCAGGCATGAATTATAATAAGGGACAACTTGGACAAATTGCAAAGCAATATGGATTTGTTCGGGACACATTTGAAAAAGTGTTGAGGCTGAAAGAAATATTGACTTATTTGAATACAAATGAATATCTGCATGAACATCTGGCTTTAAAAGGCGGAACAGCAATCAATATGACTATTTTCAATCTGCCAAGGCTTTCTGTTGACTTAGACCTGGATTTTACTCCAAATCTGCCATTGAAAGATATGGAAAAAGTCAGAAAGAAAATTACAAAAATGCTGGAAAGCTATATGACAGAGGAAGGATATTTTCTTTCAGGATCTTCCAGGTATAGTCATAGCCTGGATTCTATGCTGTTTCAATATCAAAATGCCGGCGGTAACAGGGATAATATAAAATTGGAGTTGAATTACTCCTTGCGATCTCATATTTTTGCTCCAATAGAGAGAAAGATTGTAACGGATATTTTTGAGGAAGATGTAATGGTACGGACTTTGGAACCTGTAGAGATCTTTGCCGCAAAAGCAAATGCGCTTATGAGTCGGGCAGCAGCCAGAGATTTGTATGACTTCAATAATATGATTTATTTTGGTCTATTTGATGAATCGGAACATGAATTGTTCCGTAAATGTATTATTTTTTATGCATCCATATCGACAGATAAGATCAATAAGACTTTTAATACATCTGCGATTGATGGATTGGAGTTTTCTAAGATTAGGCGTGATTTGTTTCCAGTGCTTCGGAAAAAAGATAATTTTAATTTAGATGAACGTAAAGAGGAAGCAAAAAAGTTTATAAAGGAACTTATGGTTTTGACAGAGGAGGAAAAAGAGTATTTGGATATGTTCGAGAAAGGTGAATATATACCTTCGCTTCTATTTTCTAATAATAAGATTTTAGAAAATATTGTAGAACATCCAATGGCTATTTGGAAGATGCAATTGGAACAAAAAGTCGAGATGAAATTTTAGTACACGGGGAGATTTTTTTAAATGGAAAAAAATGAGTTTGTTAAGTCTGAAATAGGGTCAGAAGCTGCTTGGAGAGGTTTTTCGACACAGACATTATATATAGCAAAACGGCTATTGACAGCAGAAGATGATGAACAGCTATATCCAGAACAAGTTGAAGATCTAATGATTATGAGAAAAGGGAAGATTAAAGAACTTGTTCAAGTTAAAAATTTGTCTGATGATTTATCTCTTTCAGATTTATCTCCGAAAAAGAATGATTCTTTCTTTAGAAGATGTTTGAAGTTTAAAAAGAGTGAAAAAATATGTTTGAAGATCGTGTCATTTGGAAATATTGGTCCTGAGTTACAAAACATGCTAAAAGAAAAGGAAAAGAGAAAAAGTAGTATTTACAATAAGTTATTATCGTATGGTTATAATGAAAATGACACATTATGGTTGCTAAATCATTTAGAGATAGAAGAGATAAGTGAATCTGAAATTGAAAAAAGTATCAAAGAAACTATGAAGGAATATGTTGAAATAGTGGCATATAACTTGGTGAAAGATAATCTGATTTATTATATATACAAACTTTCAAGTGAAAAAGGATATACATCAAAAAAATGTTGGGAAGAAAAAGTAAGTAATATAGCAAAGGATCTGATGGCAATAGATTCGATACAAAGACAATATCAAAGAACAATTATTCCGCTTTATGACTATAAATCAAATAAAACAAGTGAAGAGTTATTAAATGATTATAGGATGGGGATTAATGCCAGTCCAGATCATATTAGAAGTGGCTGCGATTTGCGAAGAGGAAGATGGCTTAACGAAATTAGAGATAGATTCTTGAAGAATAATATTGTTTTGATAAAAGGAGCATCAGGCCAGGGAAAAACTACTTTAGCTTACCGATATCTTATTGATAATTATCCGGAATTGAATATTATGTGTATTCAAAGAGTTACTTCAGAAGATCAGGCAATAGATATATTAAGCGTTCTTAGAGGCTTGAACGCCAGGAAAGATATTGTTGTATATATAGATGTGGAGCCTTATGATATCCAATGGCTGTGGATTTGCGAAAAAGCATTGGAACTGGCAAAAGATATAAAAATACTTATTTCTATTAGAGAAGAGGATTTTCAACGAAGTTCTATAGATTATTCAAAACATAATTTTGAAGAAATATCGATTGAGTTTTCAAAGGATGAGGCTATAGAATTATACGAAATGTATCCAAATACTACATATTTGTCATTTGATAATGCTTGGAAATCTTTTGGCGAAAATGGGCCATTAATGGAATACATTTTTATGCTTAATGAATCCAGGACTTTGGCTGATAGAATTAAAGCTCAAATTGAAAATATAGTAAATCATGAAGAGGAGGCGGATTCCTGGCTTGAAAGCCTAATGATTATATCTTTGGCAGGAATTCATAATAACAGTGTTTCTGTTAACGGTTTGTTTCAAAAAGTACAATGTAAACAAAAACTTAAAATGATTAAACATTTTGAAAAGGAATACTTTGTTAAAGTTACGCAAAATTCTACATATGTTGAAAGTTTACATGTGTTAAGGGCAAGGATTATATATAATATACTCATGGAGATGGGGATTTTCAATAAAGAAGATATTCTAATAAATACTTTAGAGATAATAGAACATAACGCAACACAAATGCTTATAGAATATGTGTATGAGGTAGGAATGACACAAGAATTAGTTGGTCGGATCGCAAAAATAAGATGTTTAAGTATTGAAATATATGCAGATATATTGAAAGCTCTGCTGTGGTGTGAAATCTATTATTATTTTAAGATAAATCGGAAGGTTATTGAGGAAGGAGATATACTGTTTAATAAACAATTTATGTTTTTGGGGAATACAGATATTACAGGATTATTGCAAATAGATTTATTGCATGATATATCTAAAGTTTTTAATGAAGTAAATCCACATTTTGAAGAACAAATGACAGAACTATTGAATAAGCTTCCTCTGCTGAAGCTGGAATACAAATTTTTAGATGCTGGAAAAAGCAACGGCCCCAATTTTGATGATCCTTATTATATTGAAATGTTTGATTTTGAACATAGTGCTGATGAGGATAGATATATTGCGATAGGGAAAGTCGGAGATGTGTTGTTTGTAGTAGAAGAGGAGAAAAAAAGTCCTATTAACTTCGATGAGGATTGTGGAGAATTGTCGCCAGCCATGATGAAGGCGTTTAAGAGCGCGGTGGTGCAAAGAAATCGCAAGAAGAAAGCTTAGAAATTTGGGGGAAGAACCTTACCCCCAAATGGAGAATGGCTATCCCCAAAATTAGTTCAATTTCTAGCTGGATGGAGTACTAGCAAAATATCGTAAATTTCCAAGGAAGTTGCATTCTATTGCATTTATAAATAAATGACCGCCTTTCATTTGTTTTATTGATTGGACATCTAAAGCAGATTAGGGATACAATGGACAGGATAGAAAATTAAAGAATCAAAAATGCAAAGGAAAAAAATGAAGAAGAAACTGGTAAGTATTTTGCTTTGCGCCGCCTTGGCGGTATCAGCATTCACCGGCTGCGGCAGTTCCGACCCGGAAGAAGAAGCAAAATCAAAAGCGGCTGCAGAAGGCAGCGGCACAGAAAGTGAAAACGGAACGGAAACAACGGGAGCAGAGGGTGTCTTTACATATGCAATTGGGGGCGACACCGGCAATACCCTGAACCCACTTACGGCAGACGACAGATGGGGACTGATGACCTGCCATCTCCTGTACTCACCTGCATATTACGTTTATGCAGACGGTACGATTGACTACATTCTTGCGGAGAGTATGGAGCCGTCAGAAGACGGGCTGACCTATACGATGAAGCTGAAAGAAGGCTTGAAATGGAGCGATGGGGAGCCGCTTACGGCAGACGACATCATCTATACCTATGAAGAACAGAATAAACAGTCAGAGAACCTGTTCATCGGAGGCGAGCCAATCAAGTTCGAGAAGGTAGACGACCTGACGGTAGAGTTCAAACTTCCGTCCGTATGCGCCAGCGCCATGGAGATGTTATCTTCCGAGGCAAGCAGCCTTCCAAAGCACTATTTTGAAGGAAAGAACACCTTTGACATCAATATGCTGGAGGAAGAAGTGGTAGGCGCAGGTCCATATATGTTGGAAGAGTATCAGACAGGGCAGCATCTAAAATTCAAGAAAAACCCGAATTATGCAAATGGCGAAGCGAATATCGACACGATCGTCTACCGGGTCATCGAGAGCAACGACACGGCTACCCTTGCTCTCCAGAACGGCGAGATTGATGCATGGATTGGGCTCCCGGACCTGTTAGATCCATATCAGGATAACGACAGCTTCAATATCACGAACTACAGCGAGGGGCGTGTGGCTTATATGAGGCTGAACCCGAAATCTGCGAACATGCAGGACAAGTCCTACCGCGAAGGAATCCTGTATGCCATGGACCGTGAGGAAATTTTGACGGCCGCATATACGGACAAGGAGTTCTTTGATCTGGGATATTCCTTCCTGCCTCCGAACAACAGCTATTACAGTGATGATGTGGAGAAATGGGAGCAGGATGTAGATAAGGCGAAAGAGCTGACGGCAAAGGGTTCTAAGTCATTAAAGCTCTGTTATATAGAAGAGGATCAGGTCCAGACCAACCAGGCGCTTACGATTCAGGCAGAATTAAAGGAAATCGGCATTGAAGTAGAGATGGTGGGCATGAATCAGGCAGCGTACATGAAGGTGGCTTATGACAACGAGAATACGGAATATGATATCTACCTTGGCGGATACGTAATGGGTGTAGACCCGGATCTCTATTCTTCCCTGTTTGTTTCAACGAAAGACAATATGATCAATTACAACAATCCAGAGATAGACAAGTTATTTGCCGATGGAAATGCGACTTTGGATGAGGCTGAAAGAAAAGAAATCTATAATGAACTTCAGAAAAAAATATCAGAAGAAGCAATCTTCTATCCATTTGGTTCCAACTTGCGTACGCTTGTGACGACTGCCCGTGTAGGCGGCCTTGAAGAAGCAGGATTCGTACCGATCTATACGTTTGGAGATCTGTCTAAACTGGAACTGAAATAACAGTGTATGGCGAAGAGGCCGTTGCAAAATAGCAGATGTGTAAGCATTTTGCAACAGCCTCTTTTTCGGATTTTAGGAGGAAATATGTTAAAGTACATTGTAAAACGTATTTTGCAGGCAATCCCGTTATTGCTGCTCATCACCCTGATCTGTTTTACCTTGATCAATCTGGCTCCTTATGATGCCATTGACTCCATCACAACGCCGGACATGACGAAGGCAGAGGTGGAGGCAAAGCGGGAAGCCTATGGCCTGAACGATCCTATGATCGTGCAGTATGGACGGTGGGTGGTAAATATTCTGAAAGGAGATTTCGGATATTCGCTGCTGTCCCATACCAGTATCAAGTATGACTTAAAGATTCGGATTCCTGCGACCATTAAGCTGGTATTGCCGTCCTATCTGACTGCATACCTTCTTTCTATCGTGCTGGGGCTTCTGGCAGGAAGCCATAAGAACAAATGGCAGGATAAGCTTATCGACGGCTTCTGCTCGGTAGGAATCTCTATGCCGACCTTCTGGTTCGCTATGATCGTGATGTATTTCCTGGGATACAAGTTCAAGATTTTTCCGTTGATGGGGATGCATACCATAGGGCTTGAGGATTCCTTCGCAGATTTTATGAAGCATTTTGCAATGCCATATCTCGTGCTGACGGTGGGATTTCTGCCGGATCTGACCCGTTATGTCAGAGGGTCTGCCATCGGGCAGCTCAAGGAAGATTATGTAATCGTGCAGCAGGCATTCGGCGCCAAAAAGACGGAGATCCTATTCAAGCATGTGGGGAGAAATGTATTGATTCCGCTGATCACAAAGCTTGGCATGGCGCTTCCCATGCTGGTGACAGGGGCGGTGATCACAGAGACGATTTTCTCATGGCCGGGAATTGGTTCTTATTTTGTGAAGGCGATCTCGGCGATGGATTATCCCATTGTAATGAGCATCCTGGTACTATCCGGGACGCTGGTGATTCTTGGCAACCTGCTTTCTGACGTTCTCTACTGCCTGACAGATCCGAGAATCAAGACGATGAAATAGAGGTGAGGGCATGAAGAAAAAGAATCGTAGACTGGAAAATGTGATATATGAATTCAAGCATAATAAGCAGGCAATTTTTGCTGCCATTTATCTCTGTGTGATTATCTGTATCAGTATCTTTGTTGTATTTGTAAATGTAGACCCGGATGCTATCGATGTGACCCATAAGCTGGAGTACCCTTCCGGCAGTCATTGGTTCGGTACGGACGAGATGGGGCGGGATTATTTTATCCGTGTCTTATATGGCGGAAGGGTATCCCTTCTGGTAGGCGTACTGGCAATGGTCACGTCGATCCTAATCGGCGTTGCCGTGGGGATGATGTCCGGATATTTCGGCGGGTTGGTGGACAGCCTTTTGATGCGTCTGGTAGACGTATTTTCATCGATTCCATGGATTATTATGGTGACGGTGTTCGGGCTTTTGTTCAAGCGGGGGCTTTTTTCCATTATTATTGTCATCGGCCTGTTCAGTTGGATGGGAATTGCCAGATTGGTGCGTTCTGAGGTGTTGTCAGCCAAAGAACGGGAATATGTGCAGTATGCAAGATTTATCGGAAGGCATCCGGCGCAGGTCATGGTTAACCATGTGCTGCCGTCCATATTTCCCACCATCATTACGGCTGCTACGGCGGAGATTGCCAGTGCGATAATGATGGAGAGTGCGTTAAGTTTCCTGGGAATCGGCGTGGCTGCGCCCATGTCGAGCTGGGGGAGCCTTTTACAGAGTTCCCAGCAGTATTTGCAGAAAGCGCCTTATATGGCGGTGCTTCCCGGAATCCTGATTATTTTGACGGTTTATTCCTTCAACAAATTGGGGGATGTGCTCCGTGTATTCGTAGAACCTAAGATAACGGCAGGTGAGAAAAATGAGTGATAAGAAGATATTAGAAGTAGAGAATCTAAGAACCGTGTTCAAAAGCCGTGGGCAGGAGGTTCATGCCGTGCGGGGAGTCAGCCTTTCGGTGGAAGAAGGGGAAATCCTTGGATTGGTCGGAGAGTCCGGCAGTGGGAAATCTGTGACCATGAAGGCAGTCCTTGGGATTCTGCCCGAAAATGCACAGGTCTTTAGCGACAGCCTGAAATTGAACGGGATGGAGCTTTCTGGGATGAAGGAGGAAGAGTACCGCAAGTTGCGGGGAAAGGATATGACCATGATTTTCCAAGACCCCATGACTGCGCTGAATCCGTTGGTGAAGGTAGGAAAGCAGTTGGAGGAGGTCATTTTGCGCCACAGCAGTTGTTCCAAGGCAGAGGCGGGCAAGAAGGCGGTGGAGATGCTGACAAAAGTAGGATTCCCATGCCGGAACAGAGATTAAAGCAGTATCCCCATGAATTTTCCGGAGGAATGCGCCAGAGAGTTTTGATCGCCATGGCGCTTGCCTGTGAGCCAAAGCTTTTGATTGCAGATGAACCGACGACTGCGCTTGACGTTACGATACAGGCACAGATTCTAGATTTGCTGAAAGAGCTGGAGGAAGAATACAAAACGTCGATTGTGCTGATTACCCATGATATGGGAGTGGTGGCAACGGTGTGCAGCAATGTGGCGATTATGTACGGCGGACTGATCATGGAGTGCGGGACTTCGGAAGAGATATTTTATGACCCTAAGCATCCCTATACAAAGGCACTCCTTCGGGCAATCCCTTCTTTGGACTTGGAAGAAGGAGAACGGCTCCAATCGATTCCGGGGCTTCCGCCGTCCCTTAGCAATCCGCCTGCGGGCTGTCCCTTTGCAAAGCGGTGTACGCAGGCGCAGCAGAGATGCCATAAGGAGCTGCCAGGATATCAGGAATTCAGCGAAACGCACCGCGCGATGTGTTTCTTAAATGCACGGGAGGAGGAGAGAGCATGAGCCAGGAGATTTTGATTTCCGCTTCAGATCTGAAAAAATATTTCCCCGTGAAAGGTTTCCTTGGAGGGAAGACCCGGTATGTAAAAGCGGTAGACGGGATAGACCTTGAAATTCATAAGGGCGAGACTTTTGGTCTTGTGGGTGAGTCCGGATGCGGGAAATCCACGCTGGGAAGGACGCTGATCCGTATGTATGACGTGACGGGCGGGAAGCTGGTCTATAAAGGAAAAGATATTACCAATGTCAAGACTTCGGAGCTTAAAGAGTTCCAGAATAAGATGCAGATTATTTTCCAAGATCCCTACTCGGCGCTGAATCCCTTCTGGAATGTGGAGGAGATTCTGGATGAGCCGATGAAGCAGATCGGCATGTCCGAGGGGGAGAGAAGGGAGAGGATGGAGTATCTTTTAAATAGGGTAGGAATGAAGCCGGAAGATCTGATGAAGTTCCCTTATGAATTTTCGGGCGGGCAGCGGCAGCGGATTGGGATCGCCAGGGCGCTGACGGTCAACCCAGAATTCATCATGTGCGACGAGCCGATTGCGGCATTGGATGTGTCTATTCAGGCACAGGTGGTCAATATGCTGGAGGATCTGCAGGAGGAGTTTGGGCTTACCTATCTGTTTGCGGCACACGACCTGTCTATGGTGCGCTATATCAGTACCAGAATCGGGGTGATGTATCTGGGGAATCTGGTGGAGGTGACGGAGAGTAACGAGTTGTATGAGAATCCAATGCATCCCTATACGCAGGCGTTATTGTCTGCGATTCCGGTAGCCGATCCTAAGAAGGCGGCAAGCCGGGAGCGGATCAAGCTCAAGGGAGAACTTCCAAGCCCTATGGACGTACCGAAAGGGTGCCATTTTGCGCCGCGATGTCCTTATGCCAAGGAGCGGTGCCAGGAAGAATGCCCGAAACTTGAGGCAATGGATGAGAAGCATTTTGTGGCGTGCCATTTTGCGGAAGAATTGGGATAAAAAACAAATGGAGTAACAGGATATGAAGATAGTAATTGCGATTGATTCATTCAAAGGCAGCATGAGTTCGATGGAGGCGGGAAACGCGGCGAAAGCCGGGATTCTAAGAGCCTGCGGCGAAGAGGCGGTGATAGCCGTAAAACCTCTGGCAGACGGCGGCGAAGGGACTACGGAGGCGTTGGTGGAAGGCTTGGGCGGAGAATATGTTTCCGTCCGGGTCACAGGGCCGTTGGGCGAAAAGACGAATGCAAGATATGGAATCCTGGGAGACGGAAGGACAGCCGTGATGGAGATGGCAGAAGCTTCCGGAATTATTCTGGTAAAGCGAGAAGAACTGGACCCATTAAAGGCGACGACCTACGGCGTGGGAGAGATGATTCTGGATGCCGTAAAGAGAGGCTGCCGGGAATTCATGATCGGAATCGGCGGAAGCGCCACAAGCGAAGGCGGAATCGGCATGCTTCAGGCGCTGGGTTATGAGATTAAGGACGCGGATGGACAGCCTGTCGGGCCAGGGCTTCAGGATATGGGGCGTATTGCGTCCATTTCCGGAGAGCATGTGCCAGAAGAGCTGAAAGAGTGTCATTTCAGTATTGCCTGTGATGTAAAGAACCCGCTATGTGGTGAAAATGGGGCGGTCTATGTGTATGGACCGCAAAAAGGAGTCAGGGAAGAAGAGAAACCAATTTTTGATGACAAGATGAAGCATTTTGCGGATAAGACGAAAGAGTATCTCCTACGGACATCCGGCCATGCCAGTTCGGGCGAAACGAGCGAGGCTTCACCGATTAAGGCTTCCTGTACAGATCATAGATGGGCAGAAGGCGCAGGCGCCGCAGGAGGGCTGGGGTTTGCATTCTTGAGTTATCTTCCCAATGTGGAATTGAAACCGGGAATTGACATTGTATTGGATGCGGTTGGGCTTGAGGAAGAAGTGAAGGATGCGGATATCGTGATTACCGGCGAAGGACGGCTGGATTCCCAGACGGCTATGGGCAAGGTTCCGGTAGGAGTTGCCCGTCTTGCGAAGCGATATGGGGCAAAGGTGCTTGCATTTGCCGGAGGCGTTACGAAGGATGCCGGTGAATGTAATGCGGCAGGGATTGACGCGTTCTTCCCGATTGTACGCGGAGTTACGACATTGGATGAGGCAATGGTCCCGGAAAATGCGAAAGAAAACATGGCATTGTCTGTGGAGCAGGTATTCAGGGCAATCTTAATGTAAAGTATGGACATACATCCTTGAAGGCTCTGTCTCGCCGTCGCCTAGTACCATGCATAGGAATTCCCATCCATAGCGTTCATAGAACGAAGTGTGGTCTGTGAGGAGGTAAAGGGCAGCAATGCCTTTTTCCTTCATATCCGTACAGACGAAATTCAGCATTCTCCCGGCAATGCCCCGGCAGCGGTAACTTTCTTCCACATAGACGGCACAGACATTCGGCGTCAGGTCTTTGCGGCTGTGGTAATCATTTTCAATTACGCCCAGCCCGCCTGCTATGCTGTCCCCTTCCATCGCAAGATACCATTGGGGAACGGCGGATTCCTGTTTCAGGCATGCGGCAATGCTTTCCTTGTATGCTTCCAAAGGGACGTTCCATTTCTGGTTGAACCATTCTGCGGCTGACGCTGCAAGTTCGGGATGTTCCCTTAATTTTACGATTTGAATCATAGATTTCTCACCTTCTTCTTTGTTGTTTTTGACGTTGTAATTGTGGCCGCCGATACAATGCGTTTGTATTGCTCTTGAAGATTTTGCTGCCGATAAAAAATGACCGGCAATGATAAGAGGGCAGAACCGATGGAATGGTTTTGCCCTCCGGAAAATTCTTTTCTAATTTTCAGATGTCTCTTTCTCAGTATCCGCTTCTTCGCCAGAAGCCTCTTCTTTGTCCTCTATCTTCTCCTCGGAAGCCTCTTCGTCAGAAGATTGAGCGTCCTTCGCTTCTGCATTCTCTGCCTCTTCCTCGCCCTTAGAAGCGTTCAGGGAAACATACTCCCTGTCTGACACTGGCTTTAGGTCGCTGTCAAGGTCGAAGTCATTATCCTCGAATTCATCTTCAAACTCATCATCTTCACTGGAATCTTTTTTCTTTAAATAATAGATAAGGCCTGCAATCGTTCCAGCGGCAGCAGCCAGCCCAAATAAACCTTTACCCCATTTCTTCATAGTAATTAAAACTCCTTTCAAAATGTATTCTGAATATATCATACCACACATTGTATTATTTTTCCTCTAAAATTATCATAAAATGTATGAAAAGTGATTTCAGGACTTTTCGGCAGCGCTGGAATAATCTATAAAACTGTGTTAAACTGTAGGATATTGTATTTTTGAGTAAAAAGGAGAGGATGTACGATGAACAAGTATGAAGCGCCGGCGACGGCTAAAAAGGGTCTGTTCCGCATTATATTCAGCAGGACGGGGATCATTCTTCTTCTGGTTTTGGCGCAATTCGGGCTGATGGTCTCGTCAGTTTTCTACCTGCGGGAGTATCTCCCGTATATATATGGGGCGTTGATCATTCTGGAGGCGGTCGTGGTGATTTATATCACCAATAGCAAAGGCAATCCTGCGTTTAAGATGACGTGGATGCTATGTGTCCTGGTATTTCCGTTAATCGGCGTCCTGTTCTATGTGTTCGTGCAGATGCAGGTGGGAACGCGGTTCATGCAGAACCGGCTGTCTACCTTGCGGCTCGAGACAGCCCCCTATATGCAGCAGGACCCGGAGGTGGTAGATAATCTGCGTGCCAGCAAATCTGCCAATGCCCAGCTGTCCCATTACTTGTTCCGGCAGCTTGGATTCCCGACCTACCAGAATACGGAAGTACATTATTATCCGCTGGGGGAATATAAGTTCAAGGCGATGATGCAGGAGCTTAGGAAAGCCCGCAGATATATTTTCATGGAATATTTTATCGTGGAGAAGGGGTATATGTGGGGAAGCATTCTGGACGTCCTCAAGCAGAAGGCGGCGGATGGTGTGGAAGTCCGGTTCATGTATGACGGGATGTGCGCCATTTCCATGCTGCCCTATAATTATCCGAAACAACTTGAAAAATGTGGGATTCAGTGTAAAATGTCAAACCCCATTGTGCCTTTTCTGTCCACCACCCAGAATAACCGGGATCACAGGAAAATCTGTGTGATTGACGGGAAGGTGGCGTTTACCGGAGGCGTGAACCTGGGAGACGAGTATATTAACCGGAAGGAGCGGTTCGGCCATTGGAAGGATACGGCTGTGATGCTGCGGGGGGATGCCGTGCAGAGCCTGACCATGATTTTCCTGCAAATGTGGAACGTAGAAGAGCACAGGCCGGAGAAATATATGCGGTATCTGACGCCGAAACGATTGGAGCCCCGCCGGGGGCTTGGGTATGTGATACCTTATGGGGACAGCCCTTTTGATAATGAAAATGTGGGGGAAGAGGTTTATTTCCACATCCTGAACCATGCGAAGAAGTATGTACATATCATGACTCCATATCTGATTCTGGATAATGAGATGATTACGACGCTGACGCGGGTCGCAAAGAGTGGGATAGAGGTCATGATTATTATGCCTCATATTCCAGATAAATGGTATGCTTTTGCAGTGGCGAAGACATACTATAAAGAGCTGATTGAAAGCGGCGTGCAGATTCATGAGTATACGCCGGGGTTCGTCCATGCGAAGGTGTTTGTGTCGGACGACGATACAGCGACGGTAGGGACGATTAACCTGGATTACCGGAGCCTGTACCTGCATTATGAGTGCGGGGCGTTTATCTACAATAATCCGGAGGTGTATAAGATTGAGGCGGATTTCCAGAAGACTCTTGCAAAATGCCATAAGGTGACGCTGGTAGAGGCGAAGGAGCGAAGCATGCTGACAAAGGTTGCGGGACATGTGCTGCGTCTGGTCGCTCCGTTGATGTAGCTGCCGTAAGGCAACTTTGAATAGGCCGGATTCGTTGTTGTGAGCACCGTAGGTGTGAACAGTAACATCGTGTCGGTGAAAAGTGAAGGATTGACGAAAAATGCATTTTACAGTGGTGGAAAAATATAGTATAATGCTAAGTGGTGTAATACTCATGTAAATGATAAGTGATGCAGATAACGCAGGAGGAATTGATATGGTAAAAGCAGTAGTTGGCGCCAACTGGGGAGATGAAGGCAAGGGAAAGATTACGGATATGCTTGCCGAAAAGGCAGATATCATCGTAAGATTTCAGGGAGGTGCGAATGCAGGGCACACAATCGTCAATGATTATGGGAAGTTTGCGCTCCACACCCTGCCGTCAGGTGTTTTTTACGGCCATACGACGAGTATGATCGGCAATGGAGTGGCGCTGGATGTCCCGGTACTCTTCAAGGAGATCCAGTCTATTGTTGACAGGGGAGTTCCGAAGCCTAAGATTCTTGTATCGGACCGAGCCCAGATGGTAATGTCCTATCATAAGAATTTTGACGCATATGAGGAAGAGCGGCTTGGCGGGAAATCTTTTGGTTCCACCAAATCAGGAATTGCTCCGTTCTATTCAGATAAATATGCGAAGATCGGATTTCAGGTCAGTGAACTTTTTGACGATGAATTGTTGAAGGAGAAGGTGGTAAGGATTGCCAAGCAGAAGAATGTTCTGCTCGAACACCTGTACCATAAGCCGCTGATTGATCCGGACGGGCTGTATGGGGAACTAAAGGAATATAAGGAGATGATAGAGCCTTATGTGTGCGACACGGCGCTCTATCTCCACAATGCTTTGAAAGAGGGCAAGGAGATTCTGCTGGAGGGGCAGCTTGGTTCCCTGAAAGACCCGGATCACGGCATTTACCCCATGGTAACGTCTTCTTCGACTTTGGCGGCATATGGCGCCATCGGCGCGGGGATTCCTCCGTATGAGATTAAGCAGATCATCACCGTGTGCAAGGCTTATTCCAGCGCCGTAGGCGCTGGCGCGTTCGTCAGTGAGATTTTCGGGGACGAGGCGGACGAGCTGAGGAACCGCGGCGGGGACGGCGGCGAGTATGGCGCTACGACGGGACGTCCAAGGAGAGTGGGATGGTTCGACTGTGTGGCGTCCAGATACGGATGCAGGATGCAGGGGACGACAGACGTGGCGTTTACCGTATTGGACGTACTGGGGTATCTGGATGAGATTCCGGTGTGTGTCGGCTATGAGATAGACGGGGAAGTAACCGAAGAATTTCCTGCTACGTATCTGCTTGACAAGGCGAAACCGGTCTTCAAGAAGCTGCCGGGATGGAAATGTGACATCAGGGGCATTAAGGAATATGAAGAGCTGCCTGAGAACTGCCGTAAGTATATTGAGTTTGTGGAAGAGAAGATTGAGTATCCGATTACGATGGTGTCAAACGGGCCGGGGAGAGAGGATATTATCCATCGTATAAGTCAATTTGCGAAATAATGCGCTGTGGAATGGCTGTATGGCGTGGACAGGGCAGGCGTGCAAATAATACAATAATACAGTAAGATATTGGAAATGATAATTAGGAACTGTAAATCTGTTTCCCGCAATGAGGCGGGGTGGTTTACAGTTCCAACAATTTAGGCGGAAGAAGGGCGTAGAATATGTGTGGAATTTGTGGAATGATCGGAGAGACGAAAGATAAGGAACAGGTACTTGCCAGAATGATGAAGGTCATGGAGCACCGGGGACCGGACGGTGGGGATACCTATGTCTCTGACGGCGCGCTGCTTGGGTTTCGGAGGCTGAGCATTATTGATTTGGATACAGGGATGCAGCCCATGCTCAACGAGGATGGCACCATGGCGTTGGTGTTCAATGGGGAAATCTATAACTATCAGGCGCTTAGGAAGGTGCTGAAGCAGAAGGGGCATGAGTTCCGGAATTCATCGGATTCGGAGGTGCTGCTTCACGGCTATGAGGAATACGGGAAGGAGCTTCTGGGCAAATTGCGGGGAATGTTCGGCTTCGCAATCTGGGACGACAAGAAAAAATCCCTGTTCGCAGCAAGGGATTATTTTGGAATCAAACCATTTTATTATGCTGTGGTGGGAAAGACTCTGGTATTTGCGTCTGAAATCAAATGTATCCTGGAATATCCGGAATATCAGAAGAAAGTGAATGAGGAAGCGTTAGAGCAGTATCTTTCTTTCCAGTATTCTGCCCTCCCGGAGACATTTTTCAAGGGAATCTACAAGTTACTCCCAGGGCATTACCTGACTTTCGAGAATAATGAGCTTACTGTGGAGCGGTATTTCGAGCCGACGCTGGATCCGGGGGCGAAGGAGAGCGAGCGGGCGATGATTGCGGAGACGAGAAATGTCATGAACAAGTCGGTGAAGCGGCATCTCATCAGTGACGTGGAGGTAGGCAGCTTCCTTTCTAGCGGCGTAGACTCTAGCCTGATTGCCGCATTGTCAAAATGTAACCGGACTTTTACCGTGGGGTTTGCCCATGAGGGGGATAAGTATAACGAGATTACCTACGCTAAGGAACTGTCGAAAGAGATTGGGATTGAGAACCGGTGTAAATATATTTCAAGAGAGGAGTTCAAGGAGGCTATCCCCAAGGTCATGTACCACATGGACGAGCCTTTGGCGGATGCGTCTGCCGTGGCGCTTTATTTCCTTGCTAAGGAGGCTTCAAAGTCGGTGAAGGTAGTGCTCTCGGGAGAAGGAGCGGACGAGATCTTCGGCGGGTATAACATTTATCTGGAGCCGAAAGCTCTGAAGTGGAGCCGGTGGATTCCACTGGGGGTGAGAAAGAAGATTGCAGGCGCCGCAGAGCGTCTTCCCAAGCATATGAAGGGCAGGAATTACCTGATTCGCGCGGCACGGCCTTTAAGTGAAAGATATATTGGGAATGCATATATTTTCACGGCGGATGAGAGAAAACAGTTGTTGAAGAGGAAAAAGAATGTTCCGGAACCAAAAGAGCTGCTCAGGGAAGAGTTCGACAAGATGAGCGGCCTGCCGGATTCCGACCAGATGCAGGCGTTGGATTTGGTGTACTGGCTGCCAGGGGATATCCTGCTAAAGGCGGACAAGATGAGCATGGCCCATTCCCTTGAGGTCCGGGTACCGTTCCTTGACAAGGATGTATTTGAGGTGGCGCGACGGATTCCTCATTCGCAGAAAACGAAGAAGTATACGACGAAATATGTGCTGCGGAAGGTGGCGGATGAGTATCTGCCGGAGCAGGTGGCGAAAAAGAAGAAGCTAGGTTTCCCGATTCCGATCCGCAACTGGTTCAAGGAGGACGACTGGTATCAGCAGATTAAGACGGCATTTACCGGGGAGACGGCGGCAAAGTATTTCCATACGAAGCGTCTGGTTAAGCTCCTTGAGGAGCATAAGGCGGGCAGGGAAGACAACAGTCGGAAGATTTGGACGGTGTATGCGTTCCTGGTATGGCATCAGGTATTCTTTGAGTCAGAGGATGTTTAGAGTGTTTCTATTTCCTTAAGAAATAACTAACCTTTCTTTTAGAATTCTGCCATAACATGGACATATTTACCTGTTATCCTGTTTACAGGTTCATAAATCAGGAAGGATTTGAAATATCTGTCATATTATGTGGGGTATATCCATATAATAATAATGAGGGATTAGGCAGTCCTTTTGGTATGAATAGGATAGGAGGTATTACAATGCAGCAGAAAAAGGAATCGAACCATACAGAAGTAATCTCAATAGAAGAATACCTTACGAAGAGAAAAAGACTCAGGGATCTGGATAAAAGCCAGAGACGGGGAGGAATTCCGGCGGAGAACCATGCGTTGGTCCTGATGTCCTGTCTCGTGGGTAATTAGGCGTGTATGTCTTCTTACATACGGGACGGACAGCCGGCGGGATTGTATACCCAAGGGCACACCGTAATACATGCCCTGCGGGCGGGTGGACTTCGTCCATTAAGGTATACCCAAGGGCACACCGTAATACATGCCCCTTACGGGGCGGGTGGACTTCGTCCAACAAAGTATAGAATCATATATGGGGCAAAAGGGGGCGTCGGGAAATGAGGTTTTCAGGCAGCCCCTTTTGTGTAACGCAGGGAATCATAACGGAGACTAGTCTTCGTCATGGCAATCCGGGTGTTCTTCGCTGTTCCCGGTGAGACGGTAGACCAGCGTGAATGCATAGAGCAGTACCGGAAGTATGATGGTACAGGCGATGGAAGCCTTCAAAAGCCCTTTCGTGGCGGAGTGGTCAATGAGTGCGAAGACTAAGGTGAGCGCATACATGGCGAAGAGCAGGAATGCGCCTAACGCCGCTAAGATTCGTTTGATTTTACCAGATTTTTTATTTTTCATGAGAATCATCCTTTACATCTTAATAAGACTTTAGTATATTATATAAGTGGCAGGAAAAAAAAGCAATACAAAGGAGCAGTATATATTATGAGCGGTACATTATTAGAACAGTGGAGAGACGTCGCTTACGACCAGAAAGCAGGCGCACAGAATCTTCAAAAATTCTGGGACAAATATTTTGAGATTGAGAAGGGAATCTATGAGCAGCTTCTTACGAACCCGGATGAGGAAGTGAAGGGGACCGTGAAGGAGCTGGCAGAAAAGTATGGACAGGATGTCATGACTATGGTCGGGTTCCTGGACGGCATTAACGAGAGCCTGAAGGTGGAGAACCCCATTGAGACGATGGAAGAGGATACGGAGGTAAGCCTTGGGTTTGACAAGGAGAAGCTGTATAAGAACATGGTCGCGGCCAAGGCGGACTGGCTCTATAACCTTCCCCAGTGGGATTCCATTTATTCAGAAGAGGAACGCAAAAAGCTCTATAAGGAGCAGAAGTTATCGGGAACAATCCGCAAGGAGAAGAAGATTGGGCGGAACGACCCGTGTCCCTGCGGTTCCGGGAAGAAATATAAGAAATGCTGTGGAAAATAGGATTGACAAAGAAAAATCCCGTGTTATAATATTTGGTATGAAAATTGTTGAACACGTTGACGAGACGAGTAGGCTGGGAAAGGAATGACAGAGAGAGGAGCCGCAGGCTGTAAGCTTCTTATTCCGGAACCTTCTGAAAACTAC
>OFGE01000757.1_pt1 | contig 33547 bp, 37 predicted proteins | sample 1521681 | NCBI WGS metagenome assembly OFGE01 (sample SAMEA3504093, study PRJEB24116) | mouse gut metagenome | biome: mouse gut; feature: mouse-associated habitat; material: faeces | place: Denmark | collected 2011
ATTCGGTGTTGTTGTCAGGGACGTATGGTGTTTATAAGTTTATTTAGAGCGTGTTCGAAACACGTTTTAGTATAGCATGTGGCAATATGAAGTTTCAATGATTTCTTTATTATGGCTGTGGAGCCTGTCTGTTATAGGGTATACTTCTATTGTACAGAATATTATTTTTATGTGCTTGAATTACTCAAAGCATAGTGCGATAATTTTCATACAATAGTATTTTGGTGGTAAAGTTTATGTGTATCAAATAAGAAAAGAAAGAATAAAGTTTGGCTCCATGCAAAGCCAGTATAAGGTAGCAGCCATACAGGGTAAAATAAACGGGTATATCATTTTAAACAGTGTTATACCCATTTTATTTCGGTCAACATAGCCTACTACGATTCCCATAATACACATTTTAGGTGCTAAGTGTAGAATATATTTTCCGAAAGCATTTTGGGAATACGTTCCAGAGGATACTTCTATCCCAACCAGCGTAAACAAGAAATCCCCTGCCCTCTGCCTGACGGCCCCTTTGCCATTCACACCTCACAGTTCGCTCTAGGCAAAAGGAGATTTTGCTTTTTTGTTGCATTCTCTATGAAAATGGTCTATCCTGAAATAACATTATGGAAGGTGGGGGTGTCATTAGAATATGACAAAAGAACAGTATTTACGATGGTCGGCTCCTTATCGTGGAAGCAGGAGGAAGCAGTGGATTTTGAATGCGGCGGATAAGCTGGTTACGGTATCGGTGTTTTTTTCATATCCGTTTTTTCTTTTTTATATTGCATTTTGTAAAGGCGGAAGGGAGCTTTTTTGGAATATTGCTATCCCAGGAGTTTCTTTTTGTGTGGTGTCGTTATTCCGCAAATTATATTCTGCGCCGCGCCCGTATGAGGTTTGGGGGATTGCGCCGTTGCTTTATAAGGATACGAAAGGGAAATCGTTTCCAAGCCGCCATGCTTTTTCGGTGTTTGTAATTGGGATGGTTTATTTTTATGATAAAACGGCGTTAGGGGCAGTTGTATTTTTTGCGGGGGCGGTATTATCTTTTGTCAGGGTTATTGGGGGGGTGCATTTTGTGAAGGATGTTTTGGCAGGGGCAGCTTTTGGCGTTTTTGCTGGTATGTGGTTTTGGGTTTTGGGGGTATGAAAAGTGCATAGAACCTCGACGAATACCTTTCCTTGTGGTATACTTGAAAGGTATGTAATCACGAAAAGGAGACGTTTTTATGGGCGGACAGGAACCTAAAAAAGAGAAAAAACATATATGTGTAGGCTTGTTGGCCCATGTTGATGCAGGTAAAACTACGCTTTCTGAGCAGCTTTTATATGAAAGTGGCATGATTCGTACGCCTGGCAGGGTAGACAAGCAGAGCGCTTATTTAGACACGGATATGATGGAGCGTGAACGAGGTATTACGATTTTTTCCAAACAGGCTATTTTAAAGCTTCCGGAAGTGATCATTACGTTGCTTGATACACCAGGCCATGTGGATTTTTCTGCTGAAATGGAACGTACGTTACAGGTGCTTGATTATGCTGTCTTAGTTATAAGCGGCGCGGATGGTGTACAGGGGCACACCAGGACGCTGTGGAGGCTTTTAGACGAATACCATATCCCGGTTTTTTTATTTATCAACAAAATGGACCAGTCCGGGACAGACAGGGAGCGTTTGATGGCGGATCTAAAACAGCAGCTTTCAGATTGCTGTATTGCTTTTGATGATACCAGAACTGAGGTATTTATGGAGGAAGCTGCCATGTGCAGTGAGGATGCGCTGAATATTTTTTTAGAAACCGAAACTATCAGCACGGATCTGCTTTGTGGAATGATTGCTGCCCGGCAGATTTTTCCCTGCTATTTTGGGGCGGCGTTAAAAGAGGAGGGTGTAAAAGAATTTTTACATGGTATTTCCACATTTATGCTGCCAAAGGAGTACCCGGATCAATTTGGCGCAAAGGTATATAAAATTATGCGGGATAGTGCGGGGAGCCGCCTGACGTGCCTTAAAATAACTGGGGGGAGCCTTAAGGTAAAGGATCTGCTTTATCATGAAGAGGGAGGCTGGGAAGAAAAAGTAAATCAGATCCGCATTTATTCCGGTGAAAAATATGAGCCTGTAAATGAGGTGAAGGCTGGGGAGGTGTGCGCGGTAACAGGGCTTTCGCAGACGTATCCGGGGCAGGGGCTTGGTATAGAGGGGGCTTCTTTTGCGCCCCTTTTAGAACCAATTTTAACATACTGTGCCTGCCTGCCGGATGGACTGGATGCGGTGCAGATCCTGCCCAAATTTAAAGAAATTGAAGAAGAGGATCCGATGCTTCATGTCCTTTGGAATGAGGTACATCAGGAGATTCTGGTGCAGGTGATGGGAGAGGTACAGACGGACGTGTTAAAAAGGCAGCTTTTAGATCGGTTTGGCATAGAAATCGGATTTGGTTCCAGACGTATCGTTTATAAAGAAACGATTGCAGATACGGTGGAAGGTGTGGGGCATTTCGAGCCATTGCGCCATTATGCGGAGGTGCACCTTTTGCTTTCACCAGGAAGGCGCGGAAGCGGTGTGGTTACGGTATCGGAATGTAGTGAAGATATCCTTGATAAAAACTGGCAGCGCCTGATATTGACACATTTACGGGAAAGGGAGCATGCCGGCGTACTAACAGGTTCTTCCATTACCGATATCCGGATTACGCTTGTGGCGGGACGGGCGCACCAGAAGCATACGGAAGGCGGGGATTTTAGGCAAGCGACGTACCGGGCTGTCCGGCAGGGGCTAATGCAGGCGGAATGCGTGCTGTTGGAGCCTTATTACGAATATCGCTTAGAAGTGCCGGAAGCGTTTACTGGGCGCGCAATGACAGATATGAAACAACGGCATGGCAGCATGGACGGGCCTGATATCAAAAATGGTTTTGCCGTGTTAACCGGGGCAGCCCCGGTTGCGCTGCTGCAGGAATATGCCAGGGAGGTGGCGGCTTATACGAAAGGGAACGGCAGGCTGTTTTTAAGTTATGGTGGATATGATATCTGCCATAACTCTGAGGAAGTAATTGTAAGTGCGGGGTATGATCCCCAAGCGGATCTTTTGAACCCGGCAGGATCGGTATTTTGTTCCCATGGTGCGGGGCAATTGGTAGAATGGTACAGGGTTAAGGAGTTTATGCATGTAGAAAGCGTGCTTTCTGCGAAAAAGGATGTGGAAAAGGATCGCCCTGCTGTAACGGCACAGAGCATTTGCCGAGAGGAGGCATGGCTTGACACGGAAGAAGTCGATGCCATTTTAGAAAAGACGTTCCATGCCAACAAGAAAGGCAGGCAGACTTTAAAAAAAGGCTATAAGGCCGCAAGGCGTGTTGTTGCGTCGGATGGAGCAGAGACGCCATACCGGGCGTCAAAAAAAGAAGGGCCAAAAGAAGAATACCTTTTGGTAGACGGATATAATATAATATATGCATGGGAACATTTAAGAAAGCTTTCAGAAACAAATATGGACGGCGCAAGGGGCGTGCTTTTAGATACGCTTTGCAATTACCAGGGTATGAAAAACTGCCAGGTCATTGCCGTGTTTGATGCGTACAGGGTAGCGGGCCATAAAACGGAAGTTTATGATTACCATAACATCCATGTAGTGTACACCAGGGAAGCGGAAACTGCCGATGCCTATATTGAAAAATTTGCCCACGAAAACAGCAGGAAATACCATGTAACGGTGGCGACATCCGACGGGCTTGAGCAGATCATTATACGGGGTGCGGGCTGCTTGCTGATGTCTGCAAGAGAATTTGCAGAAGAAATTTCCCGTATGAAGGAGCAGTTAAAGGAAGTGGGGCTGGCTTCCCAGAGGGGGGGCCGCAGTTACTTGTTGGATGGGATAAAAGAGGATGTGGAAAAGCAGATAAAAGCAATTTGTGGCGAAAGTGAGGGAACAGAATGAAAAATGCAGCAAAAAAAATCATTATAATTGTTATACTGGCAATCTTTTTAGGGGTTTATTACTATATTACACTTCCGGCAATTAATATACATTCCGGCGGCTTCTGGCAGTGCCTGTTGTTTTTGGCGGCTTTTATTACCGTAATGTACCTGCTTGTAAAATCGGGGCAAACCTACCGTAAACAAGGCATCAGGATAGGGGCCAGGGATATGTTCCGCGAGTTTAAGCTGGCCAAAATCGGCTTGGCTGTGTTTGTTTTGATTGGGGCTGTATATGCAGTGGGGGCAATCCTTTCCTCTCCAATCATAAACGCGGCAAAATACCAAAAGCTCCTTACCGTAGAGGAAAGCGATTTTTCCAAAGATATCAAAGAGGTTAGCTATAATACAATACCATTGCTGGATAAAAATTCCGCCAAGCTGCTTGGCAACCGCAAAATGGGGAGTATGGTAGATATGGTTTCCCAGTTTGAAGTCAGCTCCGAGTATACGCAAATCAATTACCAGAATACCCCAGTCCGCGTTGCACCGCTTGTATACGCCAATACAATTAAATGGCTTACCAATCAAAAGCAGGGCATCCCGGCGTATATCCGGATTGATATGGCCACACAGAATACCGAATGCGTCAAATTAAGTTCCGGCATCCGCTATTCCGAATCTGAGCTGTTTAACCGCAATATATACCGCCATCTGCGTTTCCGTTATCCGACATATATTTTTAGCGATCAGATTTTCTTTGAAATTGATGACGAAGGCACACCGTACTGGGTCTGCCCAGTCAAGAAATTCAATATAGGCCTGTTCGGCGGGCAGACAATAGGCAAAGCCATACTCTGCAACGCGATTACCGGGGCGTGCGAGGAATATGATGTCAAGGACGTGCCAACCTGGGTAGATAAGGTATATTCGGCAGAGCTTTTAACGGGGTTATATAATTACCACGGTATTTTAAAGCATGGTTATTTTAACAGTATTTTGGGGCAGAAGGACTGCCTGCAGACGACAAATGGCTATAATTATATTGCTTTAAACGACGATGTCTGGGTGTATACGGGCGTTACGAGTGTCAGCGGCGATCAGTCTAACGTTGGTTTTGTGCTGATGAACCAGCGCACTATGGAGACTAAATTTTACCGGATTGAGGGCGCAATTGAAGATTCCGCGATGTCGAGCGCCGAGGGGCAGGTGCAGAATTTAGGATACCGTGCAACATTCCCGCTTTTGCTAAACATTACCGATGAGCCGACTTATTTTATGGCGCTTAAGGATGGAGCCGGGCTGGTGAAAAAATATGCAATGGTAAATGTTCAAAAATACCAATGGGTTGCAATTGGCGATACCGTGCAGGAATGTGAAAAAGCATATATGAAGCTTTTGGCGACTAACGGCATTACCAAAAATGAAACGTCTGGTATTTATGAAAAAGCGAAAGGTAAAATTGCTTCTATTGCCCCGGTTGTGGTAGAGGGCAACACGCATTATTATATATGTTTAGAGAAATCGGAAGAGATATTTGATGTTAATGTAGCGGATACAACGCTGGTAGAAATTGTAAAATACAAAGCTGGGGATATGGTTACATTTGAATATGAGATGTCAGAAAGCGGGATCTGTACCGTAATGTCCCTGGAATAAGTCTTGGCAAATGAAGAAAGGTTGGATATTATGGCGGATAACAGCGGAATCATGGATGTGTTAAAGGAAGGCGTAACGGTGGCCTATTATGACCTGGAGTTTTGCAATGAACGTACGACCCACCATAATGTCCCAGTGGCAATCGGGGTTAGCTACCGTAAGGGGGGCCGGGAGGTAGGCAGCCTTCACACCCTGATTTGGTGCGGGAATGAGTATGAATTGTGGGAGGAGCACCTCCTTCGCATTGGATATGAGGAAAAAAAGCTGCAAAGGTATGGAAAACCGATGGAAGAGGTAACAGGAGATTTGTTTGCAGCACATGAAAAATACAGCCCTAGGTTTTATATTTCGCTGGGCAGGCAGGACGAGGAGCTTTTGAAACGGTTTATTACAAGAAGCCTGGATGAATGGGATTTTTATGATGCTGTAAGATTTTTGCCAGGCAGGCTTTCTTTAAAGTATGATATCAGCTTGGAACGGTATGCTTATATCTGCGGGATTCCTTTTACGCATAAATTCCGTCCGTTGGATGACGCGAGGTGCTTGGGGGAGGTTTTTGATCGTGTCATCAATGGCAGTGTAATTGAGGTGCGCAGGAAGGAAGTCGAGGCAGAGTATGACAAAAAGATGTTTGTGTCGCAGTATAAAAATAAGCGCCAGGCGTATGAGTATCTGCTGGGGCTTGAGAGCTTAACGCCTGGGCAAAGGGAGAAGATGCTGGGGTATGAGGCTTATCTTAAGGGGAAACGTGAAAAGTATCTGGCGTGTGGCGGGGACTAAAGAAATTTGTTTTATTCTTTCTGTCCTTTTTGGAATATAGGATAACCGTTTCCCTGGAGATCGGTGGAGATGTCTTCGAGGTGCTGTTTTTTAGAAGGCTTCTTCCTCTGGTTGATAACACCGCCTTCCCAGGCTCCTTTTGGTGTTGTATGAATGATTTTATTCTTATCTGTCGCTTTCATTATGCCCTCCTGAGTTTTGATAAAAATAGTATAACCGGAAGATGGGGAAATATGAGATTTTTTCATTGCTATATTGCATATTTTCTTTCAGAGCGTGGTTTTGAATGATTTTTTCTTCTATATTTAGAAAGGTATAGCACTATCGGGATGGCATAGGGGCCGCCAGTCAGAGGGCGGGGTATGCGGCTGGGATTGAGGTATCCTTTAGGATTTCACACGGCACAAAAGAGGTTTCCGTCATATTTTCCAGTTCTGAGCTTGAGAAAATGGCATCCGATGAGGAATGATGTTTCTCGCAATAAAAACCGAGAATGATTAAAGCCCACAGAAAAGCCTGCAAAGGGTATTTACGGGTTCTGCCCGTTGATGTATAAAAATGATTTCTGAAACAAACCAGAATCATTTCATCAATGTCGATATGGGTTTCCAATAGAGAAAGAAACGCAGGCTTGTCATGATCAAATTTATTTTGGCAATCTTGAAAAATATCTGCCAAAGAAAGCTGTTTATATGGTATCATAGGTATCAGAATAACTCCTTTCTTGGATGGTAGTTTATAGTTTTTAGGCAACTCTATTATACCATATCCGGTGAGGAGTTATTTGGACTTAGTAACAAAAATGCCGTGTTTATGCGGCTTTTGGCGTTTCGCAAACGCCTATATAATATATGTGGAGGTGTGCTATGCAGATAACACAAATTAAAATATCTGCACAGTGTATATATGTTAACATAGCGTATGAGATTGTGAAACATGATGCGTTTTTAAAGGATACGAAAAGGCTTAATATATATTAAGAATGGGGGATTGAGATGGGGATTGGAAGAAGGGCATATCTGTATGTAATGCGTAAAAAGATTCGAAGTATTCTGCTGTTTTTAATTTTTTTTGCTGCGGGGCTATTTATGTTGATTGGAATTTCCATAAGACAAAGTGCATGGGCCGAGGCGGAGGATTTTCGCAAAACTCTGTCAGCAGGGATTAAGATAGAATCCTATGTGCCAGATCCCCATTCTATTATGGAGGAAAGAATCAATGAAGATGGGGAAAAGGAGATTATATATTCAGCTCCGCTGATTAGGGAACATCATATTGAGGAATTTCTTGCAATAGAAGGCGTCAGCGGATTTTATTGTGATAATCTTGGAAGGGAGTCTGGCTATACAGGACTGACTCTGCATCCAGGGTTTAATACACAATGCCTTAATATTATTGACGGGACAATTCCACTGGGAGGAGAGATAACAGAAGAATACCGGGATATGATAAAAAATGATCCAACATACGAAGTGAATGCACATACAAACAGTTTTATCGAAGTATATGACAGCGAATGGCATCCTGCCTTTGTCAACGGTTCGGTAAGGCTTGTAGAGGGAAGGCATGTCAGAATAGACGATGTGGCAAAAGTTGTGATATCTGATGAACTGGCGGAGAATAACAATTTAAAGGTCGGAGATCAGGTATCGGTGCAAAGTGCAGATCTACTTACTGGCGAATTTTACGGTGATGTTTACAAAACAGAAATTGTCGGGATTTTTCATATCAATTTTGAACAGAAGATTAGATCCGATTATACCTTTGAAGAAGATATCCTGGCAAATACATTTTTTAGCACGCCAGATATTGATGACTGGTTCAGGTACGCATATCAGGTTCAATACGGATATACTGTTTCTGCGCAGGTACCCGATGATATTGTTTGTTTGATGGTAGTATATGTAGAAGATCCGGCATTATTAGATTCCGTAAAGGAAAAGCTGCTCGCTATGGATTCTATTGATTGGGATTATTACAAATTTGGAACTTATGATAAGGATTTTCAGACGGCGGCATCTCCACTGCTTTCAATTATAAAGATTTCAAATATATTAACAGTAATTTCTATTGTAGGGGTTCTTTTAATCCTTTTTCTGGTTTTGGCCATATGGATGCGCAGCCGTAAAACTGAAGTTGGTATACTCTATTCTATGGGCATAAACCGAAATGGATTATTGCGGCAGTTTCTGATAGAGTGCTGCGGTATTGCTGCTGTTGCATATCTTGCTGCGTTGCTTTTGGCGGGTCCGGCCACAAGGCTGGCGGGGGATTTGCTGCAGGCTGTGTTTTATTCTTCGGGCGATGCGAGCGGATATGAAGTTGTTATTATGCCAAATACATCGGACATGGTAATGAACCTTCTGCCTCCGGCAAAAGGGGCAGCGCTGCCCTATACGGTTACGTTTCAAGAAGCGTGTCTCGTATTTTTACTGCTAATGGCTGCGGCTGCAGTGTCAGTGTTGATTTCTTCAGCAAAGATATTAAAACGCAAGCCGAAGGAGATTTTGCATAATTGAAACCGAAATGAGCTCAACTGTAATTGTGGGGTAGATTAGGCAGTATCATCAGAAAAAAGCTTCAAATCTATAACATAGCAAAGTTTTTGTTTTATTTGGAAGAAAAGGTTTAAATAACCACAAAATGTGAATACTATGACGGGTGATATAATATGAAGATGAACAAGGTCAATGGAATTCGCATTTTTTTTATCCTAGCTGTGTTATTGGGAATTGGATACTACCAGTTAGTTTATTTCCGGCATACGGATGATAGGATGGACACGCAGGCTACAGAACAGGTTTGGGAGGAAGCCTATAGTACAGAAACAGAAGAAGCAGCGGTTGCAGTTAGCCGGACAGTAGATTATAAGTTTATAATTGTAGAAGAGGGTGATTTTTTAACTGTTTATCTGGCAGATGGGGTAACAGTTTACGAGTATACGGGAATCCGGTTTTCGGAGCTTGAAGAAGGGGTGCGTGAAAAAATACGGGAAGGATACTGCGTAAAAGACGAGGAAGCATTGTTTGGATTTTTAGAAAATTATAGCAGTTAAACGTGATATTGCATATCTGTTTTGTTAAATTCTACGAACATAAGTGAAATATCATTTACATGCAATGGTTAACTGTTATATAATAAAATATATCAAAGGCTATTTGCATGTATAATCTGCACAGATAAAAGGGAAGGGCTAATGGATTAAATCAAAAGAGAATCAAATCAAGAAAGCAGAACAAAGGAGGATTCAAAAGATATGAAAAAATTGATATCAGCTACATTAGCGTTATGCATGGTTTTTACGGCTGTATTGTTTCCTTTGCAGGCAGGTGCAGTGGAAACGGCAGATTTAAAAGATGCTGAGGTAATCCGGGCCGAGGATTATATTGAGTATGTTAATGAGGATAAAGGGAACGACTGGGCTTTAGCCATTCAAAGGATGATTGAGGATGCAAAGGCAATCAATGCCGGTGGCGACGTGCCTGTTGTTATCAGCTTTCCGGAAGGAACGTATGATATCTATGAGGATCAGGCATACAAAAAAGAACTGTATATCTCCAATACCGTAGGTGCAAATCAGGACTATAAAATTAAAAATATCGGTTTTTTGTTTGAGGGCATGAAAAACGTTGTACTGGAAGGGAACGGCTCCCTGTTTATGTTCCACGGCAGGATGATGACATTTGCGGCAATCGACTGTACAAACGTTACATACCAGAACCTTTCATTTGACTTTAAGGTTCCTTCTGTTATTGATGTGACAGTAGAATCGGTCAATGAAGGCGGGCGTTCGGTAACGGTTGTGGTACCGGAATGCTTTAATTATGAGGTAAACGGGACAACCGTTACCTGGAAGAGCGATGTAAGCCCTTATAGCGGAAATACCTATTGGACAGCAACAAACGCACTGGCAAATGTAGCAAACCAGATTTATGATGCCAATACAGGGCTTACCGTGCGTGCCGGAACAAAGCTGTTTAACGGCCTTTCTAGTATCTCGGAGATTTCCGATCACAAACTGAAATTAACATACAGTGGCAATGTACCTGATAATGTTAAAGCTGGCTGTTCTTATCAGATGCGCAATACGACAAGGGATCATTCAGCTATGTTTTTCTGGAAGAGCGAAGGGGTTACGTTAAAAGACGTTAACGCGCATTTCCTGTATGGGTTTGGCGTTGTAGGGCAGAATTCCTCGGATATTACATTAGATGGCGTTCATTTTGATGTACCGGAAGGAAGCGGCAGAAGCACGGCTGGCTTTGCAGATTTTGTACAAATGTCCGGCTGTAGGGGGGAGATACGGGTGGAGAACTGCACGTTTGTAAACCCCCATGACGACCCTATTAATATCCATGGGACATTTATGAGAGTAGTGCGTAAATCATCTGATAACAAAACGTTTACGGTACGGTATATGCACAATGAAACAGCGGGTTTCCCGAACTTTTTTGAAGGGGATCAAGTGGAATTTATGACTGCGGGCAATATGACCAGGGTTGCGGATTCGGTTGCAACGGTAGTAGACGTAAAAGGCCCTTCAGGAGATGCCGGGGCACAGCAAAGCGGTACCGGGAGCCTGACGGATATTGAGATTACCTTAGACAGGGCTTTACCTGATATTTCGCCCAATACGCATGTTGTGGAAAATATTACCTATACGCCAAGTGCAGTGATACAGAATAATGTATTTAAGCAGGTTCCGACCAGGGGTATTTTGGTAACGACTAGAAAAAAGGTTGAAATTAAAGATAACTTATTCAATGGCATGGGGATGGCATCCATTTATATTTCAAACGATGCGCAGGGCTGGTACGAGTCAGGCCCGGTTGAGGATGTGACGATTGAAGGGAATACTTTTGTACGCCCATCGGCAGGGGCTGCGGTTATTTTTATTGAGCCGACAAATCCCTCCGTATCCACAGAAAAGCCAATCCATGAAAATATTGTAATCAATAACAATACGTTCTTTATGCAAAACGGGCAGGTATTAAACGCCAAATGCACAAAGGATCTAAGCTTTACGGACAATCATCTTTACCGTTATGATCCTCATATTACCTTAACGTTAAGCGCTTCTGGCGAAATGCTGCGTGCAGGCAAGCAGATTAAGCTTATGGCACAAGGGACCGGAAATGTTATGTCTTCCAACCTTTATGCGTTTAACGGCTGCAAAGAGGTATATTTAGACGGCAATTATTATGACGGGGGCTTAAAGTTAAATGCTTCGACAAACAATATGGGCGAAGCAGACATAATAGTCGGGGCAGAAGAAGGCGTTGTTGTCAATGGCAGTGCAAATGTACTTCCAGCAGTAAAAAACATTATGTTTGAAAGCAGCGATGAGCGTATATTAAAAATTGAAGCGGATGGTACGGCAACAGGGCTTGCGCCGGGAACAGTTACAGTACGGGCATATGTGCCGGCTGGGGGAGAAAAGCTTTGGTCCAACGAGGTTACAGTTACGGTAACGGATAAAGTGGCAGCGCAAGAAAATGCTTACCTGGAAAGCGCCGTGCCCTCTGAAGGTATTTCATTTGATCAGCCATTCAATAGCGACGGCACTTCCTATACTGGATCGGTTGGAAAAGAAATGGTTTCTTTAAACCTAAAAGCGGAACAGGCCGATGCACAAATTGAAGCCATTTTAGACGGAAAGAGCGTAGGCAGGGGCAAAGGCAGTTTAAATGCACCGCTTAGCATTCATGGCGGTATCAATAAAGTAGATATTTGTGTCACTTCTCCAAATGGGGCAAAGGAGAAAGTGTACCGTTTTACATTGAACGGGAGCAGTACGGCATATTTGTCTGATCTGTCCTGGGATGATTCGCAGTCTTCTGGCGGAAACGGGAAAACTGCGGTAAAAGACAAAAGTACTGACAACAATCCGCTTACCTTGTTAGCGGAAGACGGTACAGACCGGGTATTTGAAAAGGGCCTTGGCGTCCATGCCCCCTGTACGCTAGTTTATGATATTGAAGGGCTTGGGTATACAGCTTTTTCTTCTTATGTTGGAATTGACCAGGAAATTACAAAGCCAAATGAGCCTGATGTAAAAGTTCTAGTTTATGGTGACGGAAAGCTTTTAAAACAAACAGAAACCATCATAGCTGCTACGCCGATGGAGCTTATAACAGTTGACATTACAGGGGTCAGGGAGCTGAAATTGATCGTGGAAAAATTAGAACATGACTGGAGCGATCATGTGGACTTTGCAGATGCAAAACTGATTTCCCCATTGCAGGGGCAGAAAGAGGTTTCGGTAATCCGTTACAGCGCCGAACCCAAAGCGGGCGGCACACTTTTGGCAAGCACAGGCGGCCTTTCGACAGAAAATGGATTTATACCTGCAGATGATGCCGCACCGGTTACATTGACGGCGCGCGCTGCAGCTGGGTATACCTTCTTAGGCTGGTATGATGCAGCTGGCAAGCAATGTACGACGGACGCTGCTTTTACGGTTTCCGGCATCAAAGCAGACGCTGCTTTTACGGCAAAATTTGCAGCCTCCAACAGGCCGCAGCTTGAAACAGCCGTAAATTCGGCGATACAAAAAGAACTGTCAGGCTTTACGGCAGAAAGCGCGGCAGCTTACCGTGCGGCGCTTGCGGCGGCACAAGCTGTTTTAAACAAAGCGGACGCTTTGCCGGGAGAGATAGAAAAAGCCCTAAACGATTTAAAAAAGGCGGAAACGGATTTAAAAGCCGTGCAGACGCCTCCTGACAACAAGGATCAGATTCCACAGCCACAGCCTGGACCAGTGGTAATCCCAGCAACAGGATCAACGTTTGATATTAACGGGTTCCGTTATAAAGTAACCAAATCCAGCCCCCAAAATGGAACCGTTACCCTTATAAAAGCGGTTGGGAAGAAGAAGGGCAAGCTAACGGTACCCCCATCAGTGAAAAAAGACGGTTTTACATTTACGGTGACAAAGATTAATAAAAAGGCCTTCCAGAACAATTTAAAGATTACCGGAATTACCATAGGAAAGAATATAACAAACATTGGGGCAAATGCATTTAACGGATGTAAGAAACTGCAAAATATTACATTTAAAAGCATAAAAGCGCCCAAAATCGCTGCAAAAGCGTTTAAAGGAATTGCAAAAAAGGCCAAAATAACGATACCAAAGAAGATGTCTTTAGCACAGCGGAAGAATCTTAAAAGGAGGATGGCTTCCGCCGGTATCGGAAAGAATGCCACTTATAAAACAAAATAATATTTTAGATCATATTGTATATTGACAAACCCGGCTATATCCATTATTATCTAATAGTATGCCGCACAGTGAGGCCAAAGACTGCAGCAATGCAGCGCCGTAACTGGCGAGTAATGATAATAGGAGGTGCCATATGTACGCAATTATAGCAACAGGTGGTAAGCAGTATAAAGTATCCGAAGGCGATATCATTACCATTGAAAAGCTTGGTGAAAAGACCGGTGAAAAAGTTGTATTTAACGAGGTAATCGCAGTATCGAACGATGGCCTTAAGGTTGGCAGTGACGTAGCGAACGCAACCGTAGAAGCATCTGTCGTAAAAGAAGGCAGGGGCAAAAAGATCATCGTATACAAATACAAGAGAAAAACCGGATACCACAAAAAACAAGGCCACAGGCAGTCCTTCACCCAGGTGAAGATTGAAAAGATCAACCTGTAGGAGAAAACAGGGCAGCTATGGTTTTTGTAACAGTTTTGAAAGATTATCATGGACAATATATTGGCTTTGACTGTACTGGGCATGCAGGTTTTGCGGCTGCTGGCAAGGATATCGTATGCGCTGGGGTTTCAGCCCTTGTCATTAATACGGTTAATTCCATTGACCGTTTTACCGGGGAAGCGTTTGAAGTAGATTCCGGCGCAGAAGAAGGCAGGATCAGTGTACGGTTTTGCCATCCGGCGGGACATGACGCAGGGCTTTTGATGGATTCTATGGTGCTTGGCCTGCAAGGGGTACAGGAAAGTTACGGGGCCGGATATATTACTCTGGAATTTAAGGAGGTGTAAGAGATGATTCAAATGAACTTACAGTTTTTTGCACATAAAAAGGGGGTTGGTTCCACAAAGAACGGACGTGATTCCCATTCTAAGAGGTTAGGTGCAAAAAGGGCAGACGGACAATTTGTAAAAGCAGGGAATATTCTGTTCAGACAGCGTGGAACAAAGATTCATCCAGGCGTCAACGTAGGCATAGGCGGGGACGATACCCTGTATGCGAAAGTAGACGGCGTATTGCGGTTTGAACGTAAAGGAAGGGACAGGAAACGGGCATCCGTTTATCCAGTTGCCAGCAACGAATAAGAAGCTATGATAGACCCGACTTTAAGCCGGGTCTATTTTATATCACAGGAGGCACATTTACAATATCCTGTGGCATAAGAATCTGGTGGGTTAAAGCCTATATCATTAATATCACAGAATATTGTAAAGTTGAGGTGGAAACGATGTTTGCAGATCGGGCAAAGATAATTATAAAATCAGGAAAGGGCGGAAATGGACATGTCAGCTTCCGCCGTGAAAAATATGTCCCTAACGGCGGGCCGGACGGAGGCGATGGCGGCAAGGGAGGGGATATTGTTTTTTTGGCGGACGATGGGGTTAATACATTGAGCGACTACCGTTATAAGCACAAATTTGCTGCGCAGGGCGGGCAGGATGGCGGCAAGAAAAACTGCCATGGGAAAAACGGCGAAGATCTGGTTTTAAAGGTTCCATATGGTACTGTCATCAAGGACGCCGAATCTGGCAAGGTCATTGCGGATATGTCTGGGGACAATACAAGGCAGGTAATTTTAAAAGGGGGCAGGGGAGGGCAAGGCAACCAGCATTATGCTACCTCTACCATGCAGGCGCCCAAATATGCCCAGCCAGGCCAGGAAGCCATCGAGATTGAAGTACTCTTAGAGCTTAAAGTCATTGCAGACGTCGGCCTGATTGGTTTTCCAAATGTAGGAAAATCCACTTTGCTTTCCCGTGTGACCAATGCGCAGCCTAAGATTGCCAATTACCATTTTACAACACTTAGCCCCAACCTGGGTGTGGTGGATTTAGACGGAGGAAAGGGCTTTGTGATAGCAGATATACCTGGGCTGATAGAAGGGGCATCTGAGGGCATAGGCCTGGGGCATGAATTTTTGCGCCATATTGAGCGCACCAGGGTTTTAATCCATTTAGTGGATGCAGCATCTACGGAAGGAAGGGATCCAATTGCAGACATCTATGCTATTAATAAAGAATTAGACGCCTACAATCTGGATTTAATGAAAAAGCCACAGGTCATTGCCGCCAATAAAATCGATGCGATTTACGGGGATGAAAACGAAGTTTTGCAGAAAATAAAGGACGAATTTGAAATAAAAGGCATAAAGGTGTTCCCGGTTTCAGCCGTCAGCGGTAAAGGCGTAATGGAGCTTTTATACTATGTCAGCAGCCTTTTAGCGCAGATGGATGATACGCCGGTAGTCTATGAACAGGAATATGATCCTGCTGTTATGTTTTTTAAACAAGAATCTTATACCATAGAGCGTGCAGATGATGCCGCTTTTGTAGTAGAAGGCCCCAAAATTGAAAAAATGCTCGGCTATACGAACATTGACTCAGAAAAAGGGTTTATGTTTTTCCAGAAATTCTTAAAAGAGCAAGGGATTTTAAAGGATTTGGAAGAGCGCGGAATACAGGATGGGGATACGGTTCGGATGTACGGGCACGAATTTGATTATTATAAATAGAGGGGGAAACTATATGTTAAACAGTAAGCAAAGAGCCTACCTTATGAGTATGGCAAGTAAGCAACAGGCTATTTTCCAGGTCGGAAAAGCAAGCCTGACACCGGAAATTATTTCCTCTGTCGATGCTGCATTAGAAAAAAGGGAGCTGGTCAAAATATCTGTATTAAAGAACTGTTTTGACGACCCGAAGGAAATTGCCCAAATGATGGCTGAAAGGACACGTTCACAGGTTGTGCAGGTAATCGGGAAAAAAATCATCCTCTTCCGCGTTTCTAAAAAAAAGCCTGTCATTGAACTGCCAAAGTAGGGTATACAAAATGTTTATAGGGAGTAAATCCAAATATGAATGAAAAGCGGCCAAACAGGCTCGGCATTATGGGAGGCACATTTGATCCCATCCACTACGGGCATCTGCTTATTGCCCAAACTGCCGCCGAAGAATTTGATCTGGATCGTGTTATTTTCTTGCCAACTGGGAAATCCCCTCATAAATTAAGCGATCAGGTAACAGATCCTGCCGTCCGCTGCGAGATGGTTCAGCTTGCCATTCAAGGCAATCCTGCATTTACCATATCTACGTTAGAAGCGGAAAATACAGAAGTGAATTACACATACCAGACGTTACTGGCATTCCGCCGGATGTACCCAGATACTCATTTCTATTTTATAATGGGGGAAGATTCCCTAGATGATTTTGCGGGCTGGAAAAATCCTGCCGGAATCTGCCGGACGGCATCTATCCTTGTGGCAGTGCGTGATGATGATACAAGCGGGGCGGCGGCAAAAATTGCAGACGCAAGGGTTTTGTACACAGCTGATATACACCTGCTGCATGCCCCTGTTTTTTCTGTTTCTTCAAGGGATATCCGGCAGCGTATCCGGAATGGAAAAAATGTACGCTACCTGATCCAGAAAGAAGTAGAGGCATTCATCAGAAACCATTCCCTTTATATGGAGTAAAACAATGATTGTGATTTCAGAGGAATTAAAAAAAATAAAAAAGGATCTAAAAAAAGAACTGGATAAAAACCGCTATCAGCATACACTTGGCGTAATGTATACGGCTTCATGCCTTGCAATGCGCTACAGTGGTGATATTCAACAGGCAATGCTGGCGGGGCTTTTACATGATTGCGCCAAATGCATCCCGGCAGAAAGGCAGATCCACCTTTGTGAAAAAAACCGTATCCCTATGCGGGATGTGGAACTAAAAAATCCACATCTGCTGCACGCAAAGCTGGGGGCATTGCTGGCCAAGTCGCAATACGGGATAAAGGACAAAACGGTACTTCATGCGATTGAAGCCCATACGACCGGGATGCCGAATATGGGGCTTTTGGACAAGATCATTTTTGTTGCAGATTATATTGAGCCGCACCGGGACAAGGCGCCGGATCTGGCGGAAGTAAGAAAGCTTGCGTTTGATGATATTAACGAAGCTGTGCTCCGGATTTTGTATGATACAATACATTACCTTGATCAGAGACGGGGGGCGGTTGATCCGGTCACATATGATACATATGAATTTTACAGGAAGCTGTTAAACAGATAGGAGGGCATATTATGGATTCACGCGAAATGGCAAAATTAGCCTGTGCAGCGCTTGAGGACAAGAAAGCGGGGGACGTACGGGTAATTGATATTAGTGAAATCTCTGTAATTGCAGATTATTTTATTATTGCAGACGGGGAGAACCAAAACCAGCTTGAAGCAATGAGGGATGCAGTGGATGAGTCGCTTTATAAGGCTGGCGTCCATGTAAAGCAAGTGGAGGGAAATCATAAGTCTACATGGATTTTAATGGATTATGGGGATATTATTGTACACATTTTTTCTAAGGAAGATAGATTCTTTTATGATCTTGAGCGTATCTGGCGGGATGGGAAGGTTATAGAAGCAAAAGAGTTGTAGGAAGTATTTTTTCCTACTTTCTTTAGAGCGTATTTGAAAAATGCTTTCTGTCAGATGTGCGACCCATTTGTGGGAGATTGTACCCAAAGGGTATGATATGCCGAATAAGGGAGACGTAGTGGGCTACGTTGACCGAATTCGGTGTAGATATCCCGCTAAGTGGGGCGTGCAGATGGCAGGGTGTGTAGCGTGGTCTCTGTTCGGGGGCTAAGGGGCTTTAAACGATCCTGTAATGTTCAAGGTAAACGGTAGGGGCTGTGTCACTGGAGCCCCTATCACAAAGCCCCTGCCATATATTTAAAAAAGGCGGAATACACCAAACACAACGCCTAGTATAGATACTTCATCTACAATAATCGGCTCCATAGTGTCATTTTCCGGCTGTAGCCTGCAGTGCCCATTTTCTTTGTAGTAGGTTTTAACGGTAGCAGAATCGTCTAAAAGGGCGACAATCATGTCTCCGTTTGATGCATCGGGCTGTTTGCGCACAAGAATCTTGTCACCGTCGAATATACCGGCATTTATCATACTGTCGCCTTTGACGCACAGCATAAATACCTCCTGGTTAGGGACGAATTCAGTCGGGATCGGGAAATAATTTTCAATATTTTCTGTGGCCAGGATGGGCTGTCCTGCGGCAACCCTGCCTAGAATCGGCACGTTTACAACTTCACGCCTAGTCAGGTTAAACATATCATCTGTAATTTCAATTGCCCGCGGCTTTGTTGGATCTCTGCGGATATATCCGTTTTTCTCAAGTGTTTCTAAATGTGAATGGACGCTTGAAGTAGATTTTAATTGGACTGCTTCGCAGATTTCACGAACCGACGGAGGATATCCTTTATTTAAAATTTCTTTCTTGATATATTCTAATATTTCGCTTTGCTTTACAGTAATTTTTCCATATGCCATAAATTGGGCCTCCTTATCGTTTCTTTTGGATACGAAAATCCATTTTTAGTATATCATAACTTCCAAAAAAAAGCAAACGGATATTCCGAAAATTTGTTCGCAAAAGTATTGACAAACACCCGTTCTAATATTATAATACAAACAGGCGTTTGCAAACTGTTGTTCTGTTTTTTGCGGCTTTATAATCGAAAGGGGAAGTTTATATGAGGAAAACCTATTCTATAAGAGTGTGGGGCAATATTTTAGGAATAAAGATTATTTGTGTTATAGCAGTTATTGCAATAGCCACAATTACGTTTACTGTTGGCAATATCCGTAGCTTTGCTGGATTAGCTGTGCCCGAAAGGGATGTTTATAAGTATTATACCAGTATTTGTATTGAGAAAGGCGATACGCTTTGGAGCATAGCAAATCAATATATGACAGAGGAATATGACGGGATAGAAGAGTATATCTATGAGGTACGCAGGCTGAACCATTTGTGCGGAGATGGAATCCATGCAGGAAAATACTTGATGATTCCGCGTTACGCTGTGGAGACTTATTGAAAGTTTAAAAGAAATATATCAATTTAAATATGGAAGTTTGTGGCAAAGGAAATCTTTTTATGGTTATTCCTTGTCTTTTACTGGCAAACCATATATAATTATACTCTAAAGGACACCTTTATGCCAGATGGCGTATTAAGGAAGCCTTAAGGAGAGATTAAACTATGCTAAGGTTTATATATGTAATTATTATGAATCTGTTCCGTGCCCCTTACATTATCCCAAAAATGCGGCGGGAAGCAGGGCATCCGGAGCATTATGATGAAGAAGAGCGTTACCGTCTGGTAAAGCACGTAATACGCTTAATGAAATTATCCGGCAAAGTCCACACTAAATCATTTGGTACAGAGAACCTTCCGGAGGAAGGAGGATATATTATGTATCCGAACCATCAGGGGAAATATGATGCATTGGGCATTATTTATACCCATAAAGAGCCTTGTTCTGTTGTTATAGACAAAGCCAAATCCAACTCAATCCTGGTTAAGGAATTTATAGATTTAATCCAGGGGAAGCGTATGGAAAAAGACAATGTCCGGCAGGCTCTTACTATTATTAATGAGGTTGCAGAGGACGTAGTGTCTGGCAAACGTTATATCCTGTTTCCGGAAGGCGGATACGAGTTTAATAACAAAAACAAAGTAACTGCGTTTAAACCCGGCAGCTTCAAATCTGCAGTAAAAGCCAAAGCGCCAATTGTTCCAGTGGCTTTAATTGATTCATACAAAGTATTTAACAGCTTTCATTTTGGCAAAATTACCACACAGGTTCATTATTTAAAGCCCATTTTTTATTGCGAATACCAGCATATGAATACAGGTGAAATAGCGCGCCTGGTACAAGAGCGGATTCAGCAGGTAATGGATACTCATACTGTTTAGAGTATGTCTGAGAAATGGCCTCCACTGTTTTTTCTCTGGGCCTTTTCACGCAGCCGTACCATATTAGCGGCCTGCCTGCGCCGTTCATCTGCCTGTGCCGCATAATGTTTCCTGGTTGTATTGACGTCTTTATGCCCTAAGACGTCGGCAACCAGATAGATATCGCCGGATTCCTGGTAAAGCGCTGTCCCATATGTACTACGTAATTTGTGCGGTGTTATATTTTTTATCGTTGTGACAAGCCTGGAATATTTTTTTACCAGGTTTTCTACAGCCCGGACGCTCATCCTTTTCTTCTGCATTGACAGAAAAAGGGCGTTTGTACTTCCTTCCATGGGAAGGATATGCTCCCGTTCCTGCATATAATCGAACAGTGCCCCTGCGACTTCTTCTCCAAAGTACACAATGGATTCATAACCTCCTTTGCGGTGTACTTTGATACCGTTGTTTTTAAAATCCACATCCGTAATGTCTAACCCGACACACTCCGATACACGGATTCCTGTCCCAAGTAAAAGTGTCAGCATAGCAAGGTCGCGTTTTTTTGTCTGTGCATGGTATGCCTTTTGGCGTTCGGTCAGATTTTCGCCGGACTCCACTTCATCTAGTAAGGAAGCGACCTCATCAATATCCAGGCGTATAATATTTTTTTCATGCAGCTTTGGCATTTTTACCAGCTCTGCCGGGTTTGTTGTTATCCGTTCTGTCCGGAAAAAGAAATTATAAAAGCTGCGCAGGCATGCCAGCTTCCTTGATATGCCGCGTTCATTATTTGTGTGCTCTACGTCATCCTTTATATAATATTTAAGCCAGTGGAGGTACTCTTCAATATCCTGGGATTTTATTTGATCCAATATGCTAAGCGGAAATTCGCGGATAGTTTGCTTTTGGCAGTATGGGTTATTGGTATGCATATATTCAAAGAAAACCCCAAGGTCATAAGCATACGCAATACGGGTTCTGGAAGATGTTGTCGGCTCAATGCCAATAAAGTATTCCTTACAGAAGAAAGGGAGGGCCTGCAGCAGCTCCCGGAGCTTTAGTTCATTATCAATGTTTATTTTTTCATGGTATGTTTTTTCTTTCATTTTGTAAGAACCTTCTTTCTTTTCTGTTACCTGTTGATTATAAACTATTTTTGAGGTAAAATCTACGGGGATTGGATATTTATTACAACGGTGAAAATAAACTTAAATCAGAAAGGGGCTACAATTCAATGCGTTTTTTAATACAGCGTGTTACTCATGCAAAAGTAGTAGTGGAAGGGCAGGCCACTGGAGAAATCGGAACAGGGTTTTTGGTGTTTATTGGCGTTTCGGAACAGGATACTATAGAAATAGCAGATAAGCTAATCAAAAAACTGGTTGCGCTGCGTATTTTTGAAGATACAGAAGGGAAAACAAATCTGTCGTTGAAAGATGTGGGAGGCAGCCTGCTTTTAGTATCACAGTTTACTCTTTATGCAGACTGCAAAAAAGGGAACCGGCCGTCATTTGTACATGCCGGGGCGCCCAAATTGGCAAATGAGCTGTATGAATATATCATCGCCCAGTGCAGGCTGGCCGGAGTGGATGTTCAGACTGGGGTTTTTGGGGCTGATATGAAGGTTGAGCTGGAAAATAACGGGCCATTTACAGTGATGCTGGATTCTAAAGAGCTTTAAGCACATACATGTACATATACCAAATTTTAGTTGATAGCATAGCTATTTTCTGCTATAGTGGAAGATAGAAAAATGGATTAAGTACTTAATATGAGGAGGAAAAGAAAATGGCGCTTGTAACAACAAAACAACTATTATTGGATGCACAAAAAGGTGGATATGCAGTCGGGGCATTTAATGTAGAAAATATGGAAATGGTACAGGCTGTGGTCGCAGCAGCGGAAGAGTTAAAATCCCCCGTCATAATGCAGACAACACCATCTACTGTTAAATATGCAGATTTAGCATACTTTTATGCAAATGTAAAAACAGCTGCTCAAAAAGCAAATGTACCTGTTGTAATGCATTTGGATCATGGCAATTGCTTTGAACTGGCTATGCAGGCACTGCGGGTAGGTTATACCTCTATAATGATTGACGGCTCCCATGATAGTTTTGAAGATAATATAGCGGTTACAAAAGCAGTTGTGGACGCCTGCCACCCATCGGATGTCCCGGTAGAAGCAGAATTGGGAAAAGTAGGGGGTAAAGAAGACGATTTAGATGGAGGGGAAGGGGGCGGCTACACCGTACCGTCCGAAGCATTGGAATTTGTAAATGCGACAGGAATTGATTCACTTGCTGTTGCGATTGGAACAGCCCATGGCGTGTATAAAGGGGTTCCAAAGCTAGATGTGAACAGGCTGAGTGAAATCCGGGAGGTTGTGTCCATTCCGCTTGTTCTTCATGGGACATCAGGAGTTCCGGATGAAGCTGTCAGGGAATGTATCAAACGTGGTATCTGTAAAGTAAACTATGCTACGGATTTGAGGATTGCATTTACCAAAGGTGTCCAGGAAGTTTTACAAGCTAACCCCGAAACAATTGATCCCAAAAAGTACAATGCACGTGGAAGAGATTATGTAAAACAATACGTTATGGAAAAGATAGAAGTATGTAAAAGTGTTGGCAAAGCCTAACATACCATATAAAACCGGGCAGCTTATGCAAATAGCAGGCAATGCCCGGTTTTTATTATTTTTAGTACTAACTATTCGTTAAAGTTGTCTTTTGCGAATAGTTTCACCGCTTCTTATCCAGACTCTTACGAAATGCTAATATCATTTCTACACATCCATCTACACCAATCCGGCTACTGTCTAATGTAATATCATACCCTTTAGAGTCCCCCCATTTTTTACTTGTATAATAATTGTAATAGCTTGCCCGCCGTTTATCGTTTTTCTGAATTAAATCACGTGCCTTATTTAACGGTAAATCCATCTTTTTTGAAATTTTCCTGGCTCTGTAATCCAAATCTGCATGGATAAAAACATTTATACAGCCCGGATTATCTGCTAATGCATAATCGGCGCATCTGCCGACAATAACACACGGTTCTTTCCCCGCAATTTTCTTAATGGTGTCAAACTGCGCTAAAAATACTTTGTGGTTTAACGGCATATCTAAAAAAGGCGCTGAGGAATACCCTCCAAAGGAATATGTGTCCATAACGAGCGAATACAAAAAACTGTTAGTCGGCTTTTCATCATGGTTCTCAAAAATTTCCGCGCAAAATCCACTTTCCTTTGCCGCTTCGTCCAACAGTTCCTTGTCATAGCATTTTACGCCGAGGCTTTTGGCAAGGGCTATACCCACATCCTTGCCTCCACTGCCAAATTCCCTTCCAATTGTATAAATATGATTGTTCATATACATCCCACCTTTACTTATTTTATATAAAATATATAGTTACCTGTTTTTTAGCTTTGCTGCTAATTGCAAAAAATAATCCGGCATAGGCGCAGTTACTTCTATATACTTCCCTGTCTTTGGGTGCAGGAAGCCGATCGTCATGGCATGGAGCGCCTGGCCAATTAAATGGTATGGGTTTTTCAAATTGCCATACACTTTATCGCCAAGCAAAGGATGCCCTATGCTCGCCATATGCACACGTATCTGGTGTGTCCTGCCCGTTTCAAGGCAAAATTCCATATATGCGGCATCCCGCCACTGCTCTAGCACCTTATAATGCGTCACCGCAGGCTTGCCGCCTTTTGTGACAACCGCCATTTTTTTCCGGTCTATTGGATGCCTGCCAATATTCCCTTCAACAATGCCTTCTGTCTGGCGCATGTTTCCTGATACAATCCCCCGGTAAATCCGCCGTATGGAATGTTCCTTAATTTGTTCTGCAATACAAACATGGCTTTCGTCATTTTTGCAGACAATTAAAGATCCCGTTGTATCCTTGTCAATCCTGTGCACAATCCCTGGACGTATCATGCCGTTAATTCCGGAAAGGCTGTCTTTGCAGTAATACATAATGGCATTGACCAGTGTTCCAGTATTATGCCCGGCAGAGGGATGCACTACCATGCCTTTGGGTTTATTGACCACCAAAAGCTCTGTATCTTCATATAAAATATCAAGCGGAATATTTTCCGGGACAATTTCACTGCTCTTTGCAGGAGGGATATGGATTTTTACCTCTTGGGCAGGCTTTAACTTATAATTGGCCTTCTGGGGGGTTAAATCCACTGCCACATCCCCTTCTTTAATCAGTTTTTGCAGGAAAGAACGGGTCAAATCTGTAAGCTGCCCGGACAGATATTTGTCCAGCCGAACCCCCTCGTCCAGATCAGTTGTCAAAAATGTAATCGTCTGCATATTGCCTTATATCCTTATAATTTCTTTTTCCAAAACGCAAGCTGTTTAAACACCAAATCTATATCTTCTTCTTTATAGTAAAAACTAAACAGCGCAATCAAAAGTATCGTCGCCACCGAAACATAAATATCTGCTACATTAAACACTGGAAAATCAATCAGGCGAAAGTAAAAAAAATCTATGACATAATCATGTGTACACCTGTCAATAAAATTCCCAACTGCACCCGGAATCAAAAGGATTAATAACAAATGCATGAAAAAATAGCGTTTCTCTTTTGGAATACGGATATACAGGTAGATAAGTACAGAGAGCGTAACCACCGTTATAACCACAAGAAACCCCTTCTGCCCCTGCAGTATGCCAAAAGCCGCCCCCCGGTTTTCCAAATATGCCAGTTCGAATATACCTGGAATAACAGGGACTGCAGGTGCATTTTTTAAGTAGAGGACTGCAAGGCGTTTGGTAAACTGATCCAGCACAACCAGTAAAATCATAGCAAGAATGCCCATCCCTAATAAGAAAGTGTTTCTTTTGGAAGCTTGATTCATACTGATTTACTCCTCTCCTGCCTTGCCCGAGCCTTTTGTGTTTGTACCAGGATGATATAATATAGAAGAAATCCCTTCTAAAATCTGTGCATCTGTAAGCGTTGGGTTGATATAGGCATTGCCGATGGATTCCAGTAAAATAAATTTTACCTTTCCGGCAAGCATTTTTTTATCAGATTTAGTCGCTGCAAGGATATTCTCTGCAGACAACTCAAATACCTGGATAGGAAGCCCAAAAAGCGTGAGGGTATGCAACAAATTTTCACACTCCCCGTTTGAAATATGCCCCAGATCACGGGACAGCCGGCATGCAGCCGCCATCCCAACCCCGACACAGTGTCCGTGGAACAGCTTAAAATCCGACAACTTTTCAACCGCATGGCCAATGGTATGACCAAAATTTAACAACGCCCTCTCCCCGTTTTCCTTAGGATCGCGTTCCACTACATCCCGTTTAATAAGGCAGCTGTTATAAATCATTTCTTCTATTATATCTGGCTGCAATTCCATAATCTTGGTATTGTTTTGCTGCAGCCACAAAAAATAAGATTTAGATTTAATTAATCCGTGTTTTAATATTTCTCCCATTCCAGATACAAATTGATCTTTTGGAAGCGTATGGAGCAGGGAAAGGTTCATATAGACAAGCTTAGGCTGGTAAAAAGCGCCAACCATATTTTTATACTGTAAGAAATCAACTCCTGTTTTTCCTCCGATGCTGCTGTCTACCTGGGACAACAAAGTGGTGGGGATTTGGATAAAATCAATTCCCCTTAAATAAGTAGCCGCCGTAAAGCCTGTCAAATCCCCAACGACGCCGCCGCCAAAGGCTATTAGTATATCATGGCGGTCAAAATAATGTGTTATTAAATGCTCATATAACTTTTGAACCGTATCCAGGTTCTTCTGTGCTTCCCCAGCAGGGAAAGAGAAGGAAGTTACATTGATAAAACATGATTTAATTACATTCTCCAATTCATTAAAATGTAGATTTAACAAATTAAAATCCGTTACAATACAGACTTTCCGATCAGTATGGTAACCTAGTCTGCCAAACTCCTCTGGCAATTTTTTATAATCCTGTTGTAACAGAATAGAATAACTTGGTTTGCCTTCATAGGAAACCATAATTGACTTTGGCATAAAAAACTCCTCTGTTAAATATATTTGTTCAAAGCAACTTTCATACGTCCTTTGCGCGTTTCCCCATCACTTCCCAGGTAAGTATATTTTCCGAAACCGCGGATGGAAAGTACATCGCCTTCTTTACACTGACAGGCATTGGAGCTGGCTGTACGGCCATTAATAAATACTTTTTGCGACCGGATTAGCGCAGCGCTTTTATCACGGGACAATTTGGTGAGGAATGCGACCAGGTTGTCCAAGCGGCAGGAAGACACAATCCCTTCTACCATTTCAAACTCCTGGCGGATATGGTAGGAACCCTCTTCTGCAATCTCTCCTGTCACTGCTGTATGGCGGATCTGCGAAAGGGACTGCAAAATATAATCTGAAATTCCTTCTTCGCAAAAGATATAATATGACTGCCCATCCTGCTTGATATCGCCAACCCTTGAGCGGTCAATTCCAAGCCCCATCAGGGAGCCAAGTACATCCCGGTGGGAAAGCTCCTCAGCGAATTTGGGATGGGAAGGGCAGACATGCAGGCATGCTATTGGAAAACAAACAGCGTGCGTATCAGACGGATCGCAATCCATGATATAAGAAAGAGCATCAGGGATAAAAGCTATCATCTGACGCTCTGCAAATTCATATCCGCCGAACAATTGAAATGCTGTTTGAAGTTCAGGAAGGATCTGATGGAATAAATTTATCTCGTTAAGGTTTAAAAAATTACTGAAAGTAACGCTTCCTTTGCGGTCTGCAAGCCTTGACAAGTCTACAAAACGTTTTTTGATAAGTATATCTTCTGTTTGATCCATAGCTTCTCCTTAAAATTCCGTATGGAAGTCAGAAAAATGAAGCGGGCCTTCCTCACTTGCCAGATTGTCCAGAAAATCTCCTGAAATGTCTACGGAAGACGGTGAAATCATAATTATGTAATTCGTAATCTTCTGTAAATTGCCGTTGATTGCATAGCAGGAGCCGGCCGCAAAATCAATAATGCGCTGTGCAACTGCGATATCTAACCCTTCTACATTTAACACAACCGGACGGTTAGATAAAAGGGTATCGGTAATTTCCCTAGTGTCGTCTACGGTTCTCGGTTTAATTACGCAAATCTCCATACCATTCGCCTCGATTTTCTTTGATCGCATCTGTGTAATCTTCCCTTTACTGTCACTTTGCTTTTTGGAGGGAGGTGTGTCGTTCTCAGGACGCTTCCGTTCTTTCTGGGAAGGCATTCGTTTTATTTTCTCTTCTGGTTCATCATAAAAATCTTCGCCTTCATCATCGTAATCATCATCTACTTCTTCCGAATTCAAACGCATGGCGTCTAAAAATTTGTCAAGTACTCCCATGAAATATGAAATCTCCTAACTGTTTATTCTTATTTTGCATTTGCTGCGTAAGTCCTGGCGCCAAAAATGCCTGTCCCAACGCGTACAATCGTAGCGCCCTCTTCTATCGCAACGGTATAATCCCCCGTCATGCCCATAGATAAAACGCCCATAGATACATTATCAATGTTTTCTCTGGCAATGTCAACAGATAATTCCCTGATTTTTTGGAAATAATGCCTGTTATCTTCTGCATTTTCCACATATGGTGCAACTGCCATAAGCCCCTTAACGCGCAAATTGTCCAATTTTGAAATTTCTTCTGCAAGCTGCATCGTTTCTTCTGCGTCAACCCCAAATTTAGTGGCTTCCCCTGCAATATTAACTTCAATTAAGATCGGGACAATGCGTTTTATCTTCTTGGCATGGATATTGATCTCTTCCGCCAGCCGGTAAGTATCCACCGAATGGATCAAAGCAACATCCCTGATAATATGCTTTACTTTGTTCCGTTGCAGGTGACCAATCATGTGCCAGCGGATATCAGACGGAAGCGATTCCCGTTTTTCACAAATTTCCTGTACCTTATTCTCGCCAAAATCCCGTACGCCTATGCCATATGCTTCAGAGAGCACGGATACAGGCTTCGTCTTACTGACAGCGACTAAAGTCACTTCTTCCCGTTTACGCCCTGCCTTTTCACAGGCGAGGGCAATGTTTTCTTCTACTTGCTGTAAATTTTTGGATAACATATTATCTCTTCCTTTCCAGGGTATTTTTAATCGTGAATCAGGGCGTTCTCTGCAATAGAACTTCCATCGAGCGCAATATGGTCATACATATTCACGCCATATTTTGTGCCGCTGCGTATAATCGAATACTCTTCATTCTGGTAAATTACATCTATATCGCGGAATACCGCGTAGCCTTTGTTAATACAGTAAATCCCGTCCAAGCTGGCGGTTTTATGTACAGTGTAAGTCTCCTTTGAATTCGGTTTTAAAATAACATCTCCATCTTTTAAATTTTCACTATCTACATAATAATCGTATTCGGTGGAAAAGTATATCGTCTGGGCGGCAAATGTATCTGTATGCTCACCGTTTTTATCTGTGCGGCGGATCATGACACCCTCTGTGTTGGAGTTGTCCCCCTTTTGGAAATAGGTCATCGGGACAGTAAAAAAATCTTTTTTTGTAATGGCGGAATTAGGGATTTTAAGCCCCTGCTCTTCCGTAAGCAATAGCTCCACTTCAATAAAACGATCTGCCGCAAACCGTACCATCGAATTCTCCAAGCCAAGCACAATCAGGCTCATCCCATCCTTTTCCTGGATGTTTACCGTTGCCCGGACAACCGTATCATCTTTTTTAAACTTAATGCGCACTGTTTTGGCATCTGCGAGCTGTTTAATGGTGTCATTTCTTGCGGGGATTACGATATGCCAGTCTTCATCTGTGATCAACTTACAAGCAGGCTCTCCGGCATTTATGGAGGCCTTTTCTTTTAAATTCATTTTCTGGTAGGCTGTTTCGTCAAACATTTCTTCTGTGACATCCTTTGGCCGGACTGATTCAAATCCATCCGTATAATAAACCACGACCCCAGCCTTGCCTGCGCGTTCCATATGGAATGTGGTATTTTGTGCAGCCGATATGGCATCTATAATGGAAGAGAGGGCTCCGATGCTGGTTACCTCCGCAAGCTCGGCATTTAAATCGGATTTCATAGAATAAACCTCATAAAAAGCTTCTGGACGGTATCCGCCCGAATACTCTGAGACCTTATTCTGTATTTTATCCAGGCTCTCCTCATCAAGTGAAGAGACATCCTCCCTGGCCGCATTGATTTGTTTGGCGATTGCGCCGTCTTCATCTACACTGTAAACGATACTGTTTGCCCCTGCCCTCGAAGCATCTTTGATGTAATAATTGATTTGCCCTGCATAGGCGGATGTAATCACTTCCTCCTTGCGCAGTGCAAGCCCGGTATAAGTATTGTTCACCGCAATGCTGCCCGGAACCACCTCATAAACAGAAATATGCGCAGAAGTAAAATAAGAATACACGTAAAACATCATATAAAAACATATAATTCCAAATACTACCAGCCCAATATTAATATGGACTGGCCTTCTATACCGGACTACTTTTTTGCTTTTTGCCACTCTCCTACCGCCTTTTTTGTTTTTTGTAGCCTTCCAATACGCTTTAGCTTGTATTCTATCATTTTTAAATCAAGAAAACAATCATTCTTTGTGTATAAAGTGTGAAAAAAACGGAATACTAATGAAAAAGGAGGTATTACCTATGGGTTCAAAATCTTTGGATTATATATTATTGACGGTAGTTATCATCGGCGCTATTAACTGGGGCCTGATAGGCTTTTTCCGTTTTGATCTGGTGGCATTTTTATTTGGGAATATGACCTGGCTGTCAAGGATCGTTTACGCATTGGTAGGAATTGGCGGTTTATATTTATTAAGCGTATACGGCAGAATCCGGAGCATTGAGCAGGCGTAAACCGTAAAAAAAGCCTTCAGGGCTGCGGTATGTCCACAATCCTGAAGGCTGTAAAAATTGTATGTTTACAGGGAAAGAATCACCTTCGCCTTTGCGCATTCCGGAAGCTCGGCTTCGTTCTTGGATACGCTAAGGACAGTTTTTACGTGATATTTTTCGCTGATAATGTCTAACTTTTCAATCGCATGACGGATTTCGTCATCTTTCATATTGGCAATCGTAAGGAAGCTGTCTAAATACAATTCTTCTAAGTCGTTATCCTGTGATACTATCCCGCAGATAAAGCCCATAAACTCATCGCAATTAGTAATCGGGTAGTCCATTACATTGACGAGACGTACTTTATTGCTCAGTTCATACATATGTTTCTGGCTCTTGTCAAGATATACAATATTCCCATTGGCTGCCCCAACGGCGGCATTCGCTTTTTCTAATAGATACTTTGTTTTTCCCTTTCCTTTTTCACCTGCAATAATTTGAACCATGGCAATCTCCTCCTGTTTTCTGTCTATTTGAGAAATAGTCAATTCCTCTATGAATTATATTATATTAGTAATTGCGTGAAAATTCAACCATAAATCCTATTATTTTTGCATCTGGATGGAAGGGATTGTCTTTTTTACCATAGGCACTTGCCCTGCCGCTTCTGCAGTAATATTGTAAGCTTCCTGTACCATCTTCACAGCAGCTTCCCCTTTTGCCCTGTCATTTGCATAAACGGTTGCAATATGCCCTTTGGCCTCAGTAAAGCCGCCCCGTTTTTTCATCAGGTATATACCTACAGAAAGGTCGATGGTACTCTCCTTTGTTTCCCGGCCCCCTCCAAGCATCATACATGCCGTTCCTATATCTTGGGCGTCTATGCTTTTTATATAACCAGCCTGGGGGGCATATACTGGCATTTCATAAGCGGTTTTGGGGAATTTTCCGGTATCCCAGACATAAGAAGCGTCCCCTCCCTGTGCTGCGACAAAATCTGCAAATTTTTGTTTGGCTGCGCCAGATGTGATACACCTTTGCATCATCTGCTGTGCCTCTCGCCCGGTTTGAGCCTTACCGGCAAGTACCAGGATTTTACTGCCCAATGCATATACGACCTCCATGAAATCCTTCGGGCCGTTGCCCGAAAGGGCCTCTATTGCTTCGATAACTTCAAGGGAGTTGCCTACAGCATTGCCCAGTGGCTCATCCATATCGGTAATGACTGCCGCTGTCTTTTTGCCGGCCATCGTACCTATGCGCACCATAATCTCCGCCAGCTTTTGGGCGTCCTCCAATGTTTTCATAAATGCGCCAGATCCCGTTTTTACATCCAATACAATAATATCGCTGCCCGACGCCAGCTTCTTGCTCATAATACTGCCTGCAATTAAAGACATCTGGTCTACCGTTGCCGTTACATCGCGCAAGGCATACAGCTTCTTATCGGCGGGCGCCAAATTGGCCGTCTGTGCGGCTATCGCAAGTTTTATAGTATTGACGTTTTTTATAAATTTTTCTTCGCTGAGGGCTGTCGTAAAGCCCGGGAAACATTCCAGCTTGTCAATGGTGCCCCCTGTAAATCCAAGCCCCCTGCCAGACATTTTGGCCATTGGCACGCCAAGGGCTGCGATAATAGGCGCAAGGGAAAGCGTTGTTTTATCTCCGACACCCCCAGTACTGTGCTTGTCTGCCGTAACCCCTTCTATCCCGGAAAGGTTAAGGCAATCACCGCTGTCTTTCATGGCAAGGGTGAGATCCAAAGTTTCTCTGTCGTTAAGCCCGGTAAAACAAATCGCCATAGTCATGGCAGACATCTGGTAATCCGGGATTTCATCTTTTGTGTAGGAAAAGATCATCCAGCGGATTTCTTCCGTAGACAGTTCCTGCCCGTTTTTTTTCTTTTCAATCAGATCGTACATCCGCATAGGCTTTAATCCTGTTCCACAATTTCTTTGTAAAATTCGTAATAATCAGTCCTGTTCTCTTTTGTAAACTGGATGGCGCTCCTCGGATGCCTGTTTAAAACCCCGGTCATCAAATACTGCAGATCATAGCCCCATACAACACCATCCTTGCGCAGCTTACCCATATGCTTATCAACGAATTTGAGCACTGGCGCTATTTTGTATTTCGGATTCCGTAAAAACCCCAAAAGCAGCTCCATCGCGCAGTTTCCAGCGCCGCGGCCCATACCAGAGTAAGTACCGTCGAGCCAGTCTACGCCGTCCCCAACAGCTTCTATAGTATTGGCAAATGCAAGCTGCTGGTTATTGTGTGCATGGATACCGATTTTTTTATTGTATTTTGCTGCAAAATTCATATAAATATCTGTAATACGCGCAATCTGCTCTGGGTAGAGCGCACCATAGCTGTCTACAATATAAAATACATCAACCGGCGTCTGCCCTAAAATATCAAGCGCTACCGCAAGATCAGTTTCCTGTGTATTAGAAATTGCCATAATATTGCAGCTTACCTCATAGCCTTTATTAGCAGCATCTTCAATCATGTGCACAGCTGTAGGGATAGTGTTTAAGTATGTTGCCACACGGATTAAGTCAATTGGGCTGTCAACCCGGTTTATAATGTCAGTCTTATAGTCGCACCGGCCGACGTCCGCCATCACAGCAATTTTTAAATCTGTATCATTATCGCCTACAATAGTGCGGATGTCTTCATCTTTACAAAACTTCCATTTGCCATATTTGTCCTCCTCAAACATTTCCCTGGAGGCCTTATAGCCAAATTCCATATAGTCAACGCCTGCTTTGACATTTGCGCGGTAGAGGTCCTTTGCAAATTCATCTGTAAAATAAAACTCATTGACTAAGCCGCCATCCCGTAAGGTAGCGTCTACAACACGGACATCAGAACGGTAGTCCATTAATTTGGATATTTCTTTCATAATTTGGTTCTCCTGTCTGTTTTATTATTGTACTTGGATCCCGTCCATTATACGATGTAGCTGGTTATACGTCAATCCATTCATTTTAACTTTTACTATTCTAACATCCCATTAACCCGTGGGGTTGACAGTTGAATGATAGAAAAAATACTTGCAGGCTGCATAATACCTGCTTTTTTTGGTCTATTTTTTAGTTTTATTCTATTGTATTTTATTGTAGTGTATTGTAAAAAATTAGGAAAGGGGGCGCTTCTGTTAAGAGTTACTACATCAAAGTCCAAAAATACTGAATCGTTTTATTTTTCAAAAGGCTATATCAATGATAAAGGAGTAAGTACTTCTGTTATCGTCCGCAAGCTCGGAACTTTGAAAGTAAATCTGTTATCGGTTATCTACTTTTTCGGGATACATGTCATGATGGGCGAGACGGTCATAAGCCATCTCCTCCCATTTTGTCCCTTTCTTTCCGTAATTACAGTACGGATCAAT